>FWPU01006210.1_pt1 | contig 24379 bp, 14 predicted proteins | sample 2228361 | NCBI WGS metagenome assembly FWPU01 (sample SAMEA103939777, study PRJEB20133) | metagenome | reverse complement strand
CGGGGCGGGCCCCCGTGCCCGCCCGGTGTCGCCAAACCCACACGGACGCCGGTACCCCGTCGATCCGGCCGCCTCCGGCGGGCCAGAGGCCCGCCCTACGTGCCATCGCGCCCAATCCGCGCGGATGGTAGCCCTTGCCACAGGTGTGGTCTCTGGCCGCACGGTGTCGTCAGGCCCAGGCGGGTGAAGGAAGGGCGACGGATGCGCAGCTGCGAGCTGCGCCTACGACATGGCGACGGTTTTCGTACGGGGGCGGTTGACACGCTCCCACCCCTGGTCGATAATGCGTTCCAAGGCTGTCAAATGGGCTGGCCTGGAGCCGGCCCTCGCGGTACCCATGTGCCAGAGAAAGGGGGAACCATGTCCACGCGCCCACAAGAAGCCATGGACCCGGACGTTGATTGGCTTCTTCAGCATTCCATGCTGCGCCAGGCCGGGGAGCTGGCCGCCCGCTACAGCGGCCGGGGAGAGATGTGGCGACATCCCTACGCCCGGGCCCGACCTCGGGCGGCATCCTCCCTGGCTTCGGTCTGGTTCACCGCCTACCCGCCCGCCATCATCACCCGGGATGGCGAAAGTGTCCTCCGAACCCTGGGGGACGAGGCCCTCTGGGACACCTTCCAGGCCATCGGCATCCAGGCCCTCCACACCGGTCCCATGAAACAGGCCGGCGGCCTGCGGGGCCGGGAGTTTACCCCCACGGTGGATGGCCACTTCGACCGCATCGGCCTGGCCATCGACCCGGTCTTCGGCACCCAGGAGGAGTTCATCGCCATGGCCCAGACGGCCCAGGCCCACGGCGCCGTCATCGTGGATGACATCATCCCCGGCCATACGGGCAAGGGGCCAGACTTCCGCCTGGCCGAACGCCGCTACCAGGACTACCCGGGCCTCTACCACATGGTGGAAATCGAGCCGGCAGATTGGGCGATCCTGCCCCCGGTGCCGGCGGGCCGGGACTCGGTCAACCTCCGCCCGGAAACGGTAGACCGACTCCAGGAGCGGGGATACATCGTAGGCCGCCTGCCCCGGGTGATCTTCTACGAGCCAGGCGTCAAGGAAACCAACTGGAGCGCCACCCACGTGGTCCGGGGCGTGGACGGCGTGGAGCGGCGCTGGGTCTACCTGCACTACTTCAAGGAGGGCCAGCCCACCCTCAACTGGCTGGATCCCTCCTTCGCCGCGCCCCGCCTGGTCCTGGGAGATGCCCTTCACTCCCTGGGCGTGCTGGGCGCGTCCATGCTCCGGCTGGATGCCAACGGATTCCTGGGCATTGAACGGCGGCCCGACGGCCCCGCCTGGTCCGAGGGGCATCCCCTCTCCATCATCGCCAACCAGCTCATCGCCGGCCTGGTGCGCAAGATGGGGGGCTTCACCTTCCAGGAGCTGAACCTGACGGTGGACGACATCGCGGCCATGTCCCAGGGCGGCGCCGACCTCTCCTATGATTTCATCACCCGGCCCGCCTATCACCACGCCCTGGTCACCGGCGACACCGGCTTCCTGCGCCTGATGCTCCACACCATGCACCAGTACGCCATCGACCCGGCCTCCCTCATCCACGCGCTGCAGAACCACGACGAGCTCACCCTGGAGCTGGTCCACTTCTGGACCCTCCACCGGGATGACCGGTACACCCTGCAGGGTCGGGAATGGCGCGGGGAGGAGCTGCGGGAGGAGATCCGGCAGGTGATGTATCGGCAGCTGACCGGCGAACAGGCCCCCTACAACCTGCCCTTTGTGACCAACGGCGTTGCCTCCACCACGGCCAGCGTGATCGCGGCCGCCCTGGGCATCCGGGACCTTACCCGGCTCACCCCGGCCCAGCGGCGGCAGATCCAGCAGGCCCACCTGTTGCTGGCCATGTACAACGCCTTCCAGCCGGGGGTCTTCGCCCTCTCTGGCTGGGATCTGGTGGGCGCACTCCCCCTGCCCCGGCAAGCGGTGGCCTCCCTCCTGGCTGATGGCGACACCCGTTGGATCAACCGGGGCGCCTACGACCTCATGGACGCCAATCCCGGGGCCACCCATTCGCCGGCCGGCCTGCCCAAGGCGCCCGCCCTCTACGGCTCCCTGCCTGAACAGCTCCGGCGGCCGGATTCGTTTGCCAGCCAGCTTCAACAGCTGCTGGCCATGCGCCGGCAATATCGCCTCTTCGCCGCCCGCCAGGTAGAGATCCCGGAGGTCCAGCACCCATCCCTGCTGGTGATGGTCCACGAGCTGCCCGACGACCAAGCCATCCAGGTGACCGCGCTCAACTTCGGCAGCCGCCCCCTGGAGGAAGCCGTTCCCCTGGCCACCGTCCAGGCCGGCGATGTGGTGGACATGCTGAGCGGCCGGTCCGTCGGCCGGCTGGATCCCCAGGGCAGGCTGCCCGTGCGCCTGGAGGGCTACACAGGCAGCTCATACCTGATTCGGTGGTAAATGGCAACAGACGATGATTCGTAGTCCTGTTTCCATGCGGGACAGCCTCGGTTCAGCACCTGTGCGGTATGGAAACCGCACCGACGCGCCCTTTCCTGTGCCCAAGGCATTCAGGACGGGCTCGCCGCCGTGAGCGGTCAACCCGCCGGCGGTTCCCGGAACAGGGCGCGGATGGCATCCACCGGGACTTCCACCTGCGGGTCGAAGGCCTGGCTGCCCAGGTAGGCCGCCAGGCTGTGCCACATCTGGCGGGCCACCAGCCGCTTCTCCAGGTCGTGGCGCAGGTCCATGGCGCAGACCATGAGCCGGCCGCTGTGGACCCGGGCCTCGAAGAGCAGCCCCAGACGCCGGGCCTCAAACCAGGTGTCGATGGGCTGGATCAGGGGGCGCAGCGCCGGCGGCAGCCCATCCAACACCATGGCTCCCGCGCCGTGGATCAGCTCCCACCATTGCCAGTTGCTGTGATACTCGGTGGGGAAGTGGGCAAAGACCGGATGCGCCGGATCGCAGAGGATGCCCAGGGTATGGGGCGGCTGGCCGTTGGTCCACGCGGTGTTCCAGAAGACGCTGGAGAAGCCCAGGGCCACATCCCCGCGCACAGACGCGGCGGGCCGATGGGGCATGAGCAACACCTTGCCCCCGCCTGCCAGGTGATCCAGCGCGGCCTCGTCCAGGTGCTCCGCCACGTGGAGGCCGGCGGACAGGGGTGTCTCCAGGTGCTGGGCAAAGACCCAGATGTCCCAGTCGTTCTCGAAGGAAGTGCCGTCGACGCCCACCACCAGGCGGTATTTGCGGGCAGGCGCCACCGCAGCCAGGTCCACCCGGACGCTGCCGCACCCGGTGAGGCCACCGGTGGGCACGGTCAGGGGCCCCATCCGCCCTTGGGCCACGACCTGACCGCTGGCATCCGTCAGCCGCCAGCTCACCACCGCGTCGGCCAGGGGCGTGGGGCCGAAATGGGCCAGCTCGACGTCGGCCAGGAAGGACTCGCCTGTGTGCCAGATGCGCCGATCCATGCGGGCCAGGGGCACGGTGCTGTTGCAGAAGCGCCGGAACTCCGCCGGGGTGATGTATCCCTTCTCGTCCCAAAAGGCATCCAGCACCCCTACCAGCGCGGTGCCCTGGCCGGGAAAGTCGTGCAGGTCCAGGAGCTGAAAGCCGGCGAAGCCCGGGGTGCGCAAGGCGGACTCGATCTCCTCTTTGTAGCAGAGGGCCTGGAGCTTACCGGATGCCATGAGGAAGTCCTGGGCCTGGTCGCCCATGTGGTTGGCCTCCAGGAAGTCCCGGAAGATCTCGAAGTTGCGGGCCTTGAGGTGGCCGGTGTACTTTTCGATTTCCGCGAAATTGGGGTAGACGCACCACTGGCCGATCTCATGGCTGACGATGGCTTTGTTCAGCCGGGCCACGTGTTCCCGGTAGTCGGTGCGGGTCTCGGGCGGCCGGGCGTTGATGCGGGAGTTCAGCCCTTCACCCCAGGCCTGGATGCGGGGCTGGGGGATGTTGTGGTAGTGGTTTTCGGGGATGGCGGGCCAGCCGGCGCCGCCGGTGTAGACCCGCCGACCATCCCGCCCCTTCCAGTAGGTAAGCCAGGTGCCCAGGTATTCTTCGTGGCGGCCGGCCGGCTCGTTGCCGTAGGCCATCATGAGGAAGGAGGGATGGTTGCCGTAGGCGGCCACGATGCGCTCCCCCTCGGCATAGAGCCACGAGTCCAGGGGCTTCCCTTCGCCGATGGTGGCGCCCTGGTTGGCCCAGGCCGCACACTCCACCTGGAAGTAGAAGCCCAGCTCATCTGCGGCCACAAAGGCGGCCTCCGGCGGGCACCAGGAGTGGAAGCGGATGTGGTTGAGGCCGTGGGCCTGGCAGATCTGGATGATGCGCCGCCAGGAATTCACGTCGGTGGGCGGGTAGCCTGTCCGGGGGAAGATGCAGCACTCCAGGGTGCCCCGCAGGAAGATCCGCCGCCCGTTGACGGCCAGTTGGGTGCCGTCCACCGCCACTTCCCGCAGGCCAAAGCTGGTGGTGAAGCCATGGCGGAGGGGCTCGCCCTGTGTGCCCGAAAGCCGGCAGGTCAGTTCCGCCGCCAGACGGTAGAGGGCCGGCGAAAACTCGTCCCAGGGTTGGGCTTCCTCGCCCAGGGGGTACTCCAGGTGGACGACGGCCTCCGGCCCGGTCAGAACGAAGTCCGCCGTGACGGGAGACGGCGTGTGGGGCGTCTGGGTGTTGTAGGCAGTGGCCTGCAGGCGGATCTGGCCGGTGCCGGGCCGCCCCAGGGCGTCGCCCACGTGGACCCGCACCAGGGCCGTCCGCCGGGCCACGTTGGGGAAGACCTGGACCTGCTCGATCCAGACCGGACTGGTAGCTTCCAGGGCCAACCGGCCCACGATGCCGTTCCAGTTGCCCTGGGTGTGGTCCGACACGCTGTGGGCGTTGGGGCCCACGTTGACGATGAGGCGATTGTCCACCCGGATGGTGAGCCGATGGGGGCCGGGGGAGAGGTGGGTGCCCAGCCCGTAGCAGTGGGGGGTGGACAGGCTCTGCCGAGTGCCCAGCTCCACGTCGTCCAGCCAGACCCGGGTCTCCCAGTGGGGGCGCTCCAGGAAGAGGCGCACCCGCTGTCCCTGCCAGTGGGGCGGGATCTCCACCGTGCGCTGGTACCAGGCCGGCCCCACGTAGTGTTTCTCCGGCTGCAGCCAGAAGGGGACCTTGATGTTGCCCGGCTGGCGGTAGGGGGCGTAGCGGGGGCTCTCAACCCAGGAACGGTCAAAGACGTCGCCGGTCCAGGGGGTATCCACGGTGATGTCGTTGCCGTAGCCCTGGGCCTGGAGGGAACCGGGCAGGTGAATCGAGTGGGGCAGGGGGCGGGCGTACCACCCCTCATCCAGGCCCCGATCTTCCGGATCCAGGCAAAAGGCCCAGGGGCCGGCCAGATCCATATGGGAAGCGGTCATGGTTGATGTCGCTTTCTAGTGGCACTGTATGCTTTATCAGGACATGCTTTATCAGGACACGGTCTCGGCCAGCAGCCGGCGGTGGATGGCGGCGCCCACGTGGCTGGCGTCCAGGGCAAGCACCTGGTCGAAGTGCTCCCTGGCCCAGGCCCAGGTAGCCCAGGGCCATCATGAAGTGACAGTGGATGCGGTTGCGCCGGCTCAGGTCATCGTCGAAGACCAGGAAATCGGGCAGGGAGACGGCGAAGTAGTCCATCTGCACCTGATCGTGCAGGTGGGTGCGCCCGTAGTCCACCAGCCTGCGGAAGATGTTCTGGGCCTGCTCTTCCCGGCCCAGTTTCCGTTGGGCCAGCCCCTGGTAGAAGATCATCTCCGGCGGCTGGTCGTTGTAGTACATGGGCGAGGTGGGCTCGCTGAGGCCGGTGGCCGCCTGGCGCCAGTACGCCCGGGCCTGCTCGCCATCCCCCAGGCCCTCGTAGGCGCAGCCCAGGTAATAGAAGATGTGGTTCTCCTGGGTGCCGAAGAGCTTGCCCTCGCCCAGGTTGGGTGGGTAGCTCTGGGCCCGGGTGAGGCAGTCGATGGCCTCGGCGTAAGCGCCCTGGGCCAGCAGCTCCCGGGCCTGCTCCACCAGGCTCCACACGTACTGGCCGGTGACCTTGCCCTCGCCCCCCTCCCAGGGGTGGAAGGTGCGCTGCATCAGCAGGTCGTAAGCCTCCCGGTGGCGTCCCAGCAGGTTGAGCAGGCTAATGCGCTCCAGGGTCAGGTCATCCCGTGCGGCGACCAGTTCGGCGTGCTCCTCCAACAGGGCCAGGCGCTCCGCCGGCGGACGGTTGAGCCGCTTGTAGAGCTGGTCCAGCTCGAAGAAGACCCGGGAGTCGGTGGGGTCCAGGGCGAAGGCCCGCTCGTACGCGGCCCGGGCCTGGACTGGGTCGTGGCGCTTGTTAAAGTAGGCCAGGCCCAGGTTGCGGTGGACCGTGGGGAAGGAGTCGTCCAGCTCTCGAGAGCGTTCCCAGCACTGGATGGCCTCTGCGTAGCGACGGTGGGCGTACCAGAAGTTGCCCAGGTAGTAGGGGGCCCGGGCGTCGGCCGGGTTGTGGGCCATGGCCGCCTCCAGGGCCAGCACACTCTCCAGCCGGTTGGGGAAGCAGAAGTCGGGCGGCGCGGCAGCCGCGGCCTGGAAGTCTGCCAGGGCGCCCGCGGAGTCCCCCATCTGCAGGCGGCACCAGCCCGCGTAGTAGTGGCCCATGGGATCCTCCTGGGGGAGATGCTGGAGCAGCGCCAGGGCCTCGGCGAAGAAGCCGGCGTGGGCATAGTCCAGGGCCAGGGCGATGTAGGTGGTGGCCGTCTGTCGGGCGTGCTGGAAGAAGGCCCGATCCGCCAGCAGCAGGTAGCGTTCCCACAGCGCGCCATACTCCATGGCATCCAGGGAGAGGGCCAGCTCCGTCTCCTGGATCGCCTCCTCGGCCCGGTCCAGCCGACGCAGGATGGCCGTCTTGAGGTGGCGGGCCTGGTGGTGGCGCCAGTTGCGATCCAGGGCGCGGGTGGCCAGGTCCAGGGCCTCCTCCAGGTCTCCCCAGCGGGCAGCCAGCCGGGCCAGCTCGAAATAGCCGGCGTCCTGCCAGGCCGCGTTCCAGACGGCCTTGTAGAAGGCGTCGAAAGCTTCCCGGTAGCGGCCCTGCATCTTCAGGGAGAGGCCCAGGTTGTAGAAGGGCTCGCCGTCGTAGGGGTTAGGGTTGCGGCGGGTGAGGCTCTCGATGGCCCGACGGAAGTAGGGCTCGGCTGCCGCGAATTTGCCCCGGCGGTAGAGGAGCAGCCCCATGGCATTGTTGCAGCGGCTGTCCAGGGGATCCCGGCGCAGGGCTTCCTGATAGTAGGGCTCGGGCGCGTAGGTGGCGTGGCGATACTGCTCCAGGTGCAGGCCGTTCAGGTAGAGCTCCTCGTTGGACTCGATGTCGGCCGGCGGCCGCGCCGGCGTGGCCGGAGGCGGGATCTCCGGCTTCTCATCGGGCAGGGGCGTGAAGGAGAGCAACTCCCGGTCACCGTCCAGGACCCGCAGGGTCAGGGACTGGGGCGCCGGCGGCCCCTGGGGCGTGGCAGGCAGGGGCACCCGCTCCCGCAGGACCCGGGTGGGCGACAGGGCTTCCTCCCGTTCAAAGAGGGGCGTACCCTGGTGCAGGAGCTCCACCCGCACGGTGCGGGGCCAGGTGACATAGACGCCGATGCAGGCCTCCTGCCCTGCCACCTCCAGGTTGAGCACCACCTCCTTGGAGGCATTCTTGGCCGGACCGATGCCCTTGTAGGGCATAAAGATCTGGGTAAATCGCTTCTCTTCGCCCGGCTGGAGCCAGGAGAAGTCGGGCTGGTTGTCGGTGTACGCGCCGCACATGAGCTCGATGTACGGCCCATCCTCGTCGGTGAGCTGGCGGTCCCACGCCTGGCCAAAATCGCCGTTGCCCCAGGTCCACTGCTTCTTGCCCGGCACCACGTGGTGATTGGCCACGTGCATCATGCCCGCCTGGCGGCCATGGTCATAACAGCCGATGAAGTCGAAGTCCGAGTGGTAGGCCATGAAAGAGGTGGGCACCGGGATGTTCTTGTAGCGGGAGATGTCGGTACCCGGCGCGTAGTTCACCTTGTAGTAGACGCCGGTGGCGATGGGGAAATCGGACACATCCCGCTTGCCGTGGTCCATCACCGCGTGGACATCGGGCGGGAAGACCGACTGGTAGTCGTCGTTGACGTGGACCGCCGGGTTGGCCCACCAGAGGAAGGTCTGGGGTTCGCTGGTGCGGTTGGCGAGCTGGACCGAGATCTCCAGGTAGGCCCGCTCCGGGTAGAGGGTGAAGCCGTGCATGCCCTTGGTGTTGTACATGGGCTCGATCTCGGCACACCAGATGGTTCGGCTGCCGTCGGGGTTGGCCACAATGCGCCAGTCCACCGGGGAGAAGGTGGTGGGGCGGTGGTGCTGGGGCCAGTTGAACTCGATGCCGCCGGAGATCCATGGGCCGGCCAGGCCCACCAGGGCGGGCTTGATGACCCGGTTGTAGTAGACGAAGTGGTAACCGTTGGTCTTGTCCAGGGCCATCTGAACCCGGCCGCCCAACTCGGGCAGGATCATGATCTTGAGGTATTCGTTTTCCAGGAAGAGCGCGGTGTAGGTCTTGTCCACCTTCTCGTCAAAGACCCGCTCGATGACCGGGTAGGGGTAGACCGCGCCGCTGCTCCCCTGATAGACCCGTTTTTCCAGGAAGAGGGGGTTCTTCTCCGGCTTACCGACGGGGTAGGTGGGGATGGTGATGGTTTCGGCCCAGGCTGAAACACCCTTGTGCATAGAACATCCTGTCTGTCGCGTTAAACGGGTCCCCTCACCGGGCTCGCTGACGGGGGCACCCTTTTTGTCCCGCCTGTTGTCCGTGATACACTGGAAGACGGTTCCACCCTCTCTATTTTCCCACCATTTCCGCCAGATCTGAAGTTTCGCGAAGGAGGAAACAGCCATGGCCCACCGGAAGCAGGATGAGGAAGCCCTGGGCAAGGTGGAGGATGCCATCAACACCTACTCCCGACCGTCCCAGCTCAAAATCACGGACATGCGGGTGGCGGTGGTCTGCAGCAACTACGACTACCCCATCATCCGCATCGACACCAACCAGGGCGTCTACGGCATCGGCGAGGTCCGGGACGCCGGCCACAAGGAGAACGCGCTCCAATTCAAGAGCATGCTCCTGGGCCAGAACCCCTGCAACATCGACATGATCTTCCGCCACATCAAGCACTTCGGCAACTGGGGCCGGGAGGGCGGCGGCGTCTCGGGCATCGAGATTGCCCTCTGGGACCTGATCGGCAAGGTGTACGGCGTGCCTTGCTACCAGTTCCTGGGCGGGAAGTACCGGGACAAGGTACGCATCTACGCCGACACCCCCGCGCCCGAGGAACCCACGCCGGAAGGCTACGCGGCCCGGGTGAAGGGGCGCAAGGAGCTGGGGCTGACCTTCATCAAGTTCGACATCCGCCCCCAGCTCTTCGGCGAGGTGGAAAATGGCCTGGTGGGGCGGCCGGTGGAGGGCGAGTACCCCATGGGAAGGCGCTGGCGGGCACCCGGCACCGGAGCCGGCATCAAGGTCACCGACCAGGGCATTGCCCGGGCGGTGGAGGTGGTCGCCGCCATCCGCGAGGCCGTGGGCTGGGACGTGGAGCTGTGCACCGATCATTTCGGCCACGGCCACATGACCCTCAAGGATGTGATCCGGCTGGGTAAGGCTCTGGAGCCCTTCCGGCTGGCCTGGTTCGAGGATCCCATGCCCTGGTGGGATATCGACGGCCACAAGGCGGTAACCGACGCCATCAACATCCCCACTGCGGCCGGCGAGGAACTCTACCTGTGGGACGGCTTCCGGGAAATGATTGAAAAGCGGGCGGTGGACATCATCCACCCGGACCTGCTCACCTCCGGCGGCATGCTGGAGACCAAAAAGATCGCAGACTACGCCGAGCGGTACGGCCTGCCCACCGCGCTCCACTTCGCCGGCTCCCCCATCGCCTTCATGGCCAACGTCCACTGCGCCGCGGCCATCCCCAGCTTCGTGGCCCTGGAGCACCATGGCCTGGACCTGCCCTTCTGGGCTGACCTGGTCACGGGCCTGCCGGACAACTATCTCCAGGATGGCTACGTGGAAGTGCCGGACAAACCCGGCCTGGGGGTGGATCTCAACTACGAGGGCATCGAAGCCAACCTGCGCTTCCCGGGCCTCTTTGAGCCCACTGACGAGTGGAACACGCCCAAATTGGGCTTCTGGCAGCCCGACCGACGCTGGGACAAATAGGGCGGCGTCGCATCTGACGACTGGATCGCCGGCCGGCTTCAGGGAGTTGGCGTGGGGGGAGTGGGCCGGGGCGGGGCAGCCGCGAAAATGCGGCCCAGGATCTCGGCCCGCTCCTCCGGCGTGGCCCAGCGAGGCTGGGCGTAGTCCTCCAGCACCGCGGTGAGGATCTCGGTGCCGAGCAGACGCCCCTGGTAGATAGTATGGCGGACCATCAGCTCCGTGCGGGTCTCCCAGCTCCACATCTGGTCGAAAAAGAGGTTGCCCAGCCCGTAGACAATGATGCCCGGCCCATGGGGATCGTCTGGGTCGTAGGGCTCCAGGGCCTGGGGTACATGGCTCTGGACGCCGGTGACGATGTCCGCGCCGGCCGCGCGCGGCTCCCGAAATTCCTCCACCTGCTGGCGGGTGGGCGTGGGCTCGTAGATCTCCAGGTACTGGAGCTCCACCGACACGACATCCACCTGTTGGGAGAGCTGGGCCACCCGCTCCAGAATCTCCCCCTTGTGGTCGTAGTAGTAGCAGGCGCCGGGCTCACCTTCGGTGGCCCAGGCCGTCTCCGGCCCGAAGGCCAACACCGCCAGGAAGGCGAAGGTGTTGCCGTTGTGTTCCCAGAGGAGGGGGGCACAGGCCTCCTCCACATTCAGCCCACTGCCGTAGATGGGGATGCCCCGGTCCCGGTAGAACTGGAGGGAGCGCCGCGCGCCCTCCCGGCCAAAGTCGTTGACGTGGTTGCCGCTCAGCCCCACAATGTCCGTACCCAGGGCCTCCAGCGCTGCCCAGTAGCTGGTGTGGCTGCAGAGGATCAGGTTGTTTTCGGTGTTGTTGACCACGCAATCGTCCAGGAAGGGCACCTCGTTGCTGATGTGGGTGATGTCGGCTGCGGCCAGGGTATCGGAGATGTGGAGGGTGGGAAAGAGAACACCCCGGCGCTCCATGGCTGCGGCCGTGCCCCGGGCCATGGCCGTGACGCCAGTCATGAGCAGGGTGGTCAGCCGGTCGGCCTGGCGATTGGTGCGGGGCTGGATGGCCGGCTGCAGCGCCTCGGCCAGGGGAGCTGCGGCCGCACCCCGTACGCTAAGGACCACGGTCAGGGGGTATGTGGCCGGATCAAAGCGGTTGTCCAGGGGATTGGCGCCGTTCAACCGCAGCACCTTCCAGCGGGGGTGGAGCCGGTCGAAGGGCAAAATCCCCACCGCGGCCGGCTGTGCCTCCAGCGCGGCCATCAGGTCGTCCGGCGCCAGGGACGGCCCGGCATAGGGGCCCAGCAGGGGCGTCAGCATGACCACGGTCTCTGGGTCGGCCAAGACGGGCACCTCGCCCTGCCCCTGCCACCCCTGTTGTAGAGCGTCCAGGGAGATCTCATCCCGCAGGGTGGCGAAGGGCACCACAGCGGCATAGATCCGCACGGCCAGGTGGGTGCCGGCCAGCCACCAGGGCGTCAGCTCCACCCGCGCGTGGGCCTCTGTCATGGAGGGCCCCAGGGCGACCGGGAGCACGGCGCCACTGCTGGTGGTCACGGTCATGGGCTGGCTCAGGGCCTGGCGAAGGGGGGCGGCGAAGGAGTCCGGCAGGTTGGGGGCCAGGGCCACCGTCAGCGGCCCATCCAACGCCAGGGGCGTCGCCGTGGGCGCGGGGGTGACCGTGGGCAGCGAGACGGGCCAGGGCGACGGGGAGAGCGGCGTCTTCTGTGGCGCGTCCGGCCTGGCCGTCACGGCACAGCCGCCCCCCAGGAGCAGCCCGACCAACAGAAAGAGCATCTGCCAGGCACGGCCGTGCAGGCTCCATCCCCAGCGGCGATCCTTGTCCATCTGCCACCCCAACCGGTCCTGTGCTTTCCGAATCATTTGCCCGAGCAGCCGATCTTGCATTCCATGGGCCTGCCAGGCGGCCCACATGCCTGGGTGAGTATAGCAGAATCGATCAGGCGCCGACAAGGTGTTGCGAGGCCGGAGATATCGTCCAAAATCGTCGGTTAGAGCCAGATAGAATGCTTGCTCCTGTGGGATCCCGGATGTACAATGCTGTCAGCGTGAAACAAAACCCATACTTAAACGATTTGTGTGTTCATGGGAGGGTACCATGGAGGCGCGTGTGGCCATTGTCACCGGTGCGGCCAACGGCATCGGCAGGGCAATCGCCGAGAATTTAGCCCAGGCTGGTCACCAAATCGTATTGGCCGACAGGGACGCGGACGCCGGTGAGGCCGTGGCCAACGCAGTGAAGGGGCTCTTCCTGGCCGTGGACCTGGCCGACGGGGCTGCCTGTCGGCGCCTGGTGGAGAAAACGCTCGCCCACTTCGGCCGAGCAGACATTCTCGTCAACAACGCCGGCTTCCAGCACGTGGCGCCCATCGACGAATTTCCAGAGACGGTCTGGCGCACCATGCTGGACGTCATGTTGACCGCGCCGTTCCTTTTGACCCAGGCCGTCTGGCCATCCATGAAGGAGCGACGCTGGGGACGCATCGTCAATATCGGCTCCATCCACAGCGTAGTGGCATCCCCCTTCAAGGTCGGCTATATCACGGCCAAACATGGCTTGTTGGGCCTGACCCGGACTGCGGCCCGGGAGGGTGGCCCCTATGGCATCACCGTCAACGCGATTTTGCCCGCCTACGTGCGTACGCCCCTGGTGGAGCGCCAGATCGTCGACCAGGCCCGCATCCACGGCATCCCGCCGGACGCAGTGGTGGAGGAAGTGATGCTGGCGCCGGCCGCGATTAAGCGGCTGATTGAGCCCCACGAAGTGGCATCTTTGGTCACCTACCTCTGTTCAGAGCAGGCCGGCGCGGTCACCGGCGCCACCTGGACCGTGGACCTGGGCTGGACCGCCGCGTAGCCGGGATATCCATGCCGATTCAGGTTCCTATCCGGGGGAACAGATCATGTTGATCCTCTCGCGTTCCCATGTGGAATCCCTCCTCTCCATGGAAGAAGCCATCGCTGCCGTGGAAGAAGGGTTCCGGCAACTGGCCCTGGGGCAGGTGACCATGCCCCAACGCGCGGCCACGCCCGTGGAGCCACACCAGGGCCTGCACCTCTCCATGCCGGCCTACGTGGGCGGCCCGGTGGACGCGTTGAGCGTCAAGCTCGTCACCGTTTACCCGGAAAACCCGGCCCGCTTCGGCCTGCCCACCAGCCAGGGCGTGATCCTGCTCCACGACGCCCACACAGGCCAGATCCTGGCCCTGGTGGACGCGGAACATCTGACCGCCATGCGCACCGGCGCGGCCAGCGGGGTGGCCACCCGTTACCTGGCCCGCCAGGATGCGCGCCACGTGGCCATCTTCGGCGCCGGGCCCCAGGCCGCAGCCCAGCTGGAAGCCATGTGCGCGGTGCGGCCCATCGAGCGGGCCTTCGTCATCACCCGCACCGGCCGTCGCAACGCGGCATTTTGCACCCGCATGGCCCGGCGGCTGGGCATCGAGGTGTTACCCTGTCACGACGCCCGGGCCGCGGTGGAATCGGCCGACATCATCTGCACTGCCACCAACTCCGCCATCCCCCTCTTCAACGGCAACTGGCTGGTCGGCGGCACCCACATCAACGCGGTGGGCGCCTACACCACCGCCATGCGGGAACTGGACACCACCACGGTGCGCCGCAGCCGGGTCTTCGTGGACCACCACCCGGCTGCCCAGGCGGAAGCCGGCGACATCATGATCCCGGTGGCCAACGGCGAGATCGGCTACGACCACGTGGCTGGCGAGCTGGGGGACGTCCTGCTGGGGCGCGTCCCCGGCCGCACGGGCGACGATGCGATCACCCTCTTCAAATCGGTGGGCCTGGCCGTCCAGGACGCGGTGACCGTCGCCCGGGTCTACCAGATAGCCCTGGCCCAGGGCGTGGGGCAGGACATCTTCCTGTGAGGGCTGCGCAACGGGAAGCACAATCAGGGACGTATCCCCACATGAACCACCAACCAACTGTACCACCAATGGAGTGATTGACCATGAATCTGACACAAGTTCCCTTTGGCACCACCAGCGATGGCATCGGAGTGGACCTCTTCACCCTCACCAACGATCATGGGGTCCAGGTCCAGCTGACCAACTACGGCGGCACCATCACCTCCTTCCTGGCGCCGGATGCCCGGGGCGAACTGGGCGAAATCAACCTGGGCTTCGACAGGCTGGAGGACTACCTGACCCGGAGCCCCTACTTTGGCTGTATCGTGGGGCGCTTCGGCAACCGCATCGCCTGGGCCCGTTTCCAGCTCCACGGCAAGGAGTACCGGCTGGCCCAAAACGACGGCGAACATCACCTCCACGGCGGGGTGAAGGGATTCGACAAGGTCGTCTGGCAGGCGCAGCCCTTCCAGAACGAAGCCGGTGTCGGTGTACGGCTGGACTACCTCAGCCCCGACGGCGAGGAAGGCTATCCCGGCAACCTCTCGGTCACCGTCACCTACACCCTTACCCCCCAGGACGAACTGCGCATCGACTACCGGGCCACCACTGACCAGGCGACCATCCTGAACCTCACTAACCACGCCTATTTCAACCTGGCCGGCCACGGCACCATCCTGGACCATGTGCTCCAGATCTTTGCCGACCACTTCACCCCCATCGACGCCACCCTGATCCCCACCGGGGAAATCCGCAGTGTGGCGGGCACCCCCCTGGACTTCCGCCAGCCCACCCGCATCGGGGAGCGCATCGACCAGGACGACCAACAGCTTCGCTACGGCGGCGGCTATGACCACAACTGGGTGATCAACGGGCCGGCGGGCACCCTGCGCCCCGCGGCCGTGCTGACAGAGCCCACCAGCGGCCGCCGCCTGGAGGTCCACACCACCCAGCCCGGCATGCAGTTTTACAGCGGCAACATGATGCCCGACTCTCTGCCCGGCCGGGGCGGCCAGATCTACACCAAACGGTCGGGCCTGTGCCTGGAAACCCAACACTTCCCGGACTCGCCCAACCACCCCAACTTCCCGTCCACCGTGCTGGAACCAGGCCAGGTCTATCAGGAGACCACGGTGTTCAAGGTGGGAACCACAGCCTGAAGCCAGGACGAACGATAAGAAACCATCATGCCACGCTTCAATCTGCACGTTAACGGTCACACCCACCGGGTGGAGACAGAGCCTGAAACGCCCCTGCTCTTCGTCCTGCGCAACGACCTGGGGCTGAAGGCCGCCAAGCTGGCCTGTGGCCTGGAACAATGCGGGGCCTGCAAGGTATTGGTGGACGGCCGGGCCGTTCCGTCCTGCCGGCTCCCCGTTGCCCAGGTGGCCCACAGCCGAATCGTCACCCTGGAAGGCATCAACCCGCCGGGAAAACTGCACCCGGTCCAGCGGGCCTTCATTGCGGAGCAGGCCGCCCAGTGCGGCTACTGCACCGCGGGCATGGTGCTGGCTGCCATCGCCTTGCTGGACGAACACCCCCACCCTGACGATGCGACCATCCGCGCGGCCATGGCCCGGCACCTCTGCCGCTGTGGCAGCTATGACCGGATCCGCCGGGCCATCCGCCGGGCTGCCCAGGAGGTGAACCCATGAACGCACCCACCGTTGACCTGCCCGATGCCCTCCGCCGCTACCCGGAACTGGACGCCTGGATCCAGATCCAGGAGGATGGCACCATCGTCGTGCTCAGCGGGAAAGTGGAAATCGGCCAGGGCATCCGCACGGTCATCGCCCAGATAGCCGCCGAGGAGCTGGACGTCTCCCTGGAACGCATCCAGGTGGTGCTGGCCGACACTGGGCGCACCCCGGACGAAGGCTACACCGCAGGCAGCAACTCCACCCAGGGTAGCGGCGGGGCCATACGCTTTGCCGCGGCCGAGGCCCGCCAGGTGCTCCTGGAGCTGGCGGCAGAACATCTGGCCGCGCCCCTGGAGCGCCTGACCGTCCACGACGGCATCATCGTGGATCCGGTGACCGAAAACTACGTGAGCTACTGGGACCTCCTGGGGGGACGCCCCTTTCGCCGCCAGGTCACTGGCCGCACCCGCCCCAAAGATCCCGGCCAATACATCCTGGTGGGCCAGCCCATCCCCCGCCTGGACATCCCGGCCAAGGTGGTGGGCCAGCCTGTCTTCGTGGACGATATGGAGCTACCCGGCATGGTGCACGGCCGGGTGGTGCGGCCACCGGCCGTCAACGCCACCCTGGCAGCCGTGGACCGGACCGGGGTGGAACGGCTGCCGGGGGTCCTGGCCGTGGTCCAGGATGGCAGCTTCCTGGGCGTGGTGGCCCGCCGGGAGGAACAGGCCGTGCGGGCTGCGGAGGCCCTGCGGCAGGCAGCCCGCTGGCAGGGGGAGACCGCCCTGCTTTCCCACCAGGAGATTTTCGAACACCTCCGGTCCGCGCCGGCCCAGAGCCTGCTGGTGGTGGACGGCACGCCGGTGGAAGATCCCATCCCACCGGTGGCGCCGCCGGCGGAGGCTACCCAAACCCTGACGGCCATGTACTACCGGCCTTTCCTCATGCACGCCGCGCTGGGGCCTTCCTCGGCCCTGGCCCGGTGGCAGGAGGGCCGCCTCACCATCTGGACCCACAGCCAGGGCGTCTACCCGCTGCGGGGGGCGCTGGCCCAGGTTCTGGACATGGCCCTAGAGGACATTCGGGTGATCCATGTGGAGGGCCCAGGCTGCTATGGCCACAACGGCGCCGACGATGCTGCGCTGGACGCTGCGCTGCTGGCCCGGGCCACCCCGGGCCAGCCGGTCCTGCTCAAGTGGAGCCGGGAGGATGAACATCGCTGGGAGCCCTATGGACCGGCCATGGCCGTTCAAATCCAGGCCAGCCTGGACGCCCAAGGGAGGGTCGTGGACTGGAACCACGAGGTCTGGAGCTATCCCCATTCAGGCCGCCCCAGGCCCCACACCGACGGCTCCACCCTGTTGGCGGCCCGGCACCTGGCCCGGCCCATCCTGCCGCCGCCGTCCCGGCCGAGCCGGGGCCGTCATGGCGGCAGCCACCGCAACGCCGACCCGCTCTACGCCTTCCCCCGGCGGCGCATCGTCAAGCACTTTGTGGCGGATAGCCCCCTGCGCACCTCCTCCCTGCGTAGTCTGGGCGCCTTCGCCAACGTGTTCGCCATTGAATCGTTCATGGATGAGCTCGCGCGGGCCGCGCAGGCGGATCCGGTGGCGTTCCGCCTGGAGCACCTGGACGATCCCCGAGCCCGGCACGTGCTCCAGGCGGCCGCGGAACGGGTGGGCTGGCAGCCGGGCGTCCGGGCCGGCGGCGAAGGTCAGGGCCGCGGCCGGGGCATTGCCTTTGCCCAGTACAAGAACGAAAAGTGTTACGCCGCGGTGGTGGTGGATCTGGAGGTGGAGCGGGAGAGCGGGGCGATCCGGCTTCAGCGCATCACCATCGCCGCGGACGCGGGCCAGATCATCAATCCGGATGGCTTACGCAACCAGCTCGAAGGCGGCGCCATCCAGGCCGCCAGCTGGGCGCTGAAAGAGGTAGTCCGCTTTGGCCCCGAGGGGCTGGCCAGCCGCGACTGGCAGACCTATCCCATCCTGACCTTTGACGAAGCGCCCGAGGTGGATGTACTCCTCATCGACCGGCCTGGGGAGCCCCCCCTGGGAGCCGGAGAGGCCACCGTGGGGCCGACGGCCGCGGCCATCGCCAACGCGGTCTTCCATGGGGTGGGAGTCCGGTTGCGTCACATGCCCTTCACGCCGGAGCGGGTGCGCGCGGCCCTGTGTGAAGAGACATCCTGAAATGTTAACCTCCTTTTCCTAAATCGTTAACCTGTTTTTGGAGCGACATTAATACTCCCCCTGTACCGTATTCGGTATGCACGCATTCTGTACATCGCCAATATGATTCATCCTCGCCAGTTTCAAGCAGGAGTTTAATTTGCTTATGCGATTGCGTACCGGATCTCTAACATTGGTTTTCGGCTTGATCATGAGCTTATTGTCGCCTGCCGCCGTGCTGGCCCAAGCGTCCGCGCTTACCCTGATTCCCCTAGGAACCCACGCCACCGGCGTCCTAGACAGCGGAGCAGCGGAGATCGTCGCCTACGATCCCGAAACGGCCCGAGCCTTCGTGGTCAACGCTGCGTCCGCAACCATCGATATTTTGGATATCAGCGATCCCACTGCGCCAATCCAGGTCGGCGCTATCGACGTGACTCCCTATGGAGGTCAGGCCAATTCAGTGGCTGTCCACGACCGCCTGCTGGCCGCTGCCATAGAGGCAGAAGATAAACAGGCCAATGGCCATATCGTCTTCTTCACCACCGATGGCGAATTTCTCAATCAGGTAGAAACCGGCCCCCAACCGGACATGATCACCTTTACGCCCGAAGGCACCAAAGTTCTGACGGCTAATGAAGGTGAACCCAATGATGACTACTCGGTGGATCCTGAAGGTTCCATCACCATCGTGGATCTCACCGACGGTGTGAAGACCCTCACCCAGGAACACGTGACCACCGTCGGCTTCACCGCCTTCAACGATATCGAGCTGGATCCTGCCATCCGCATTTTTGGCCCTGGCGCCACCGTGGCCCAAGATCTGGAGCCTGAATACATTGCTGTCGCGCCGGACAGCCGCACCGCCTGGGTCACCCTCCAGGAGAACAACGCCTTGGCCGTCCTAGATCTGACCACCAATCAGGTCATCGCTCTCCTTCCCCTGGGCTATAAAGACTATAACCGCCCTCAGGCCGACCTCACTACCATAGAGATCAGTGATCTGCCCGTGCTGGGCACCACCACTGCCGGCCAGGAGATCCTGTTGGGTGGCTTCTCCGGTCTCTTCTACGAAGGAGTCAACCCGGCCAACGGCCGCCTCATCTTCACCACCCATCCTGACCGGGGCCCCAACGCTGAGCCCGTGGATGTGGACGGGGATGGCATTGAGGAGCGCCCCTTCCCTCTGCCGGACTTCCAAACCCGCCTGGTACGCCTGGAAGTGGATCTCCAAAGTGGTGCGGCCTTTGTGACAGACGAGATCTTGCTGCAACGGGCAAATGGTATGCCCATTACCGGGCTGCCTAACCTGGTCGGCGACCCGGGCATGGCCTACGCAGATGAAAAGCCCGTGGATCTTTTGGGGAACCCGCTGCTCCTGGATCCTTACGGCGGTGACTTTGAAGGTATCGTCCGGGCTGATGACGGTAGCTACTGGATGGTGGACGAGTATCGACCCGCCATCTATCATTTCACCAGCGACGGCGTGCTCATCGACCGCTTCGTCCCCGAGGGCACCAATGCCGAAGGGGATGAACTGGGCACTGAGGCCCTACCGGCCATCTTCGCCCAACGTCGGGCAAACCGGGGTTTCGAAGCCGTGGCCTACTCCAATGGCTATCTCTACGCCTTCATCCAGAGCCCCTTGGACAACCCGGACACACCCAACGACGCAAGTTCCAAGGGTTCCAACATCGTCCGCATCCTGGAATTTGACACCACACGTAACGAAACCACCGGTCAATACATCTACCTGCTAGATGGCGATGGCGTTGACAAGATCGGCGACGCCGTAGCCTTGAACTCCCATGAATTCCTGGTCATTGAACGAGATAGCGCCACCGGCTCCGGCGCACGCAAATACATCTACAAGATCGACATCTCCAGTGCAACCAACATCCACGGCCGGGATGATCTGCCAGTACATGCCAACCAAGGCCTGGAGCGCCAGGAGCGCCTGGGACTGGCCGTGGCCGGTATCCAACCCGTTCAGAAGCAGCTGTATGTGGATCTGGGGACCCTGGGGTACAACCAGGTCGATAAGCCTGAAGGGCTGGCCCTGATCGACGAAAACACCCTGGCCGTCATCAACGACAACGACTTCCGCCTGAGCGGCACCTTCGACTTGGCCACGGGCCTCTTGACTGACAACCCCACACCACAGCCGATCCTATTGGGAATCATCCACCTGCGCAGCAATGGGCTGGACGCCAGCGACAAGGACGAGGCCATCCATATCCGCCCCTGGCCGATCCTGGGCATGTATCAACCTGACGCCATCGCCGCCTATCAGGCTAATGACGGCCAGGTCTACCTGATCACAGCCAATGAAGGCGATGCCCGAGACTACCAGGGTTTCAGCGAGGAGGTGCGGGTCGAGGATCTGGTGCTAGATCTAGCCCACTTTCCTAACGCAACGTGGTTGCAGGCCCCTAATAACCTGGGCCGCCTCCGGGTCAGCATTGCCAACGGCGATATGGACGGCGACGGCCTCTACGAAGCCCTTTACAGCTTTGGTGGCCGCTCCTTCGCCATCTGGAGCGCCGATGGCCAGCTGATCTACGACAGCGGTGACCAACTGGCCCGGCTCACTGCGGAGCGTCTCCCCGAGGGCTTCAACAGCGATAGCGAAAACAACTCCTTCGACAGCCGCTCCGATGACAAAGGAATTGAACCAGAAGCTTTGGCCCTGGGCCAGATCGACGGGCGAACCATCGCCTTCATAGGGCTGGAACGCATCGGCGGCATCGTCCTGGTGGATGTCACGGACCCTACCGCACCCACTGTGCTGGACTATGTTAACCTCCGGGATTTTCAGGCGCCCACCGAGAAGGCCGGCGACCTAGCACCAGAAGGACTGGTCTTTATTCCGGCCGAGACCAGCCCTATCGGCCAACCACTCCTGCTAGTGGCCAACGAATTCAGCGGGACGACCAGCATCTTTCTGGTGACCCATTCCGATTAAGATAGCAAGACAATCCTCCCGCTGCCACTCCAGCTACAGGGCCCAGGCGAACATTTGCCTGGGCCCTATACTTCAGAGCCCCTGGGTTGGTAAAAATTTTTTATAGGGGTACATATTCACAGGTTAGTTCCGTTGATGGGTGCTCCGTCGGCACCCCGCAGGGCCCACCAGCCTACCCGCTGGCCCCGATGCGGAGGGCCGAGCTGGCGGAACGCCCCCAGGTCGTCGTGTCGTACATGGCGGCCGCCTCTGCCGGCAGGGACAGGAAGTGTCCTTCCTGGGTGGCCCGGGCCAGGTAGGAATAGGTGTGTAACCCCGGGCTCAGCTCCGTGATGAAGAAGCTCACCCGATCGCCCCAAATCTCTTTGTGGTTGTACCCATATTCCTGCCCGTACAGAACCGGCTCCATGAAATCAACAGCCACGTGGCTGGTTGTGTTGAGCCCTTCATTCAGTGCCTCCAGCCCACCGGGCAGCCGATCCTCTACCAGAAGGTAAAAGGCCCGCTCCGACACCCGCACACTTAACAGAACCTGCACCAACTGTGCCGGTCAGTTCACCGGGGCCCAACGCCCCACCAGCTATGGACTCCCCATCCAACTGAACCGTGTAGCCGGCATCCGGGGTCGCCTCCTGGCTGGCCAGCAGATGATCGGTCAGCGCCAGGATGGTGAAAGCCGTCTCATTGGTGCTGCCCCATCCCTTACCCCGACATTGGGCCATCTTTGCCGCCAGGGACCGGGTGGCATCCAGATCCCCCTGGCCGACCATGGCCATGCTGTACAGGCATCGCCCAAAACCATTTCAAAACATTGACAAAACCACAACAACGTGCTAAGATAGGGTCACGTGACCGAATCACGGAACTGACGGCCAGATCCGCCATGGCAACCCAAGATGCAGCGGGCACAGGAAGTTTCCAGTCCGCCATGGGATGACCCCGGGGGAAGCAGTTGCCACTCCTTGCCGTCAAGTTCCACGTTCTTTTGAAAGCAGGGGGAAACCGTGACCGTCCAAACTTCCACCTGGGAAGAGCGTCTGCTCCAGCAGGCCCTCCCCCACCTGGCCCTTCACCTGCCTCGGTCGAGCCAGCCCATCCCGTCAGACCCGACCCTGCGCCGGGCCTACCGCCACTGTACCCGGATCACCGCCCGGCACAGCCGCTCCTTCACCTGGGCCTCGGCCCTCCTGCCCTCAGAGAAACGGCAGGCCATCCGCGCCCTCTACGCCTTCTGCCGCACCACCGACGACCTAGTGGACCGGCCCCAAGCCGATCCCACCCAGCAACTGCAGATCTGGGAACAACGCCTGGCCCACCCCGATCCCGACGACCCGGTGCCCTGGGCCTGGGCCGACACCCGGGTGCGCCATGCCGTGCCGGACGCCTACGTCCGCCAGCTCATCCACGGCGTCTCCCGGGATCTCCACCAGCACCGCTACGAGACCTTCGCCGATCTGACCGTCTACTGCTACGGGGTGGCGTCCACCGTGGGGCTGATGAGCATGCACATCGTCGGCTTCGCCGGCCCCGAAGCCGTCCCCTACGCGGTGAAGCTGGGGGTGGCCCTCCAGCTCACCAACATCCTGCGGGATGTGGCCGAGGACTACCGCAACGGCCGCATCTACCTGCCCCAGGCGGAACTGGCGGCCTTCGGCCTGGATGAAACCGACCTGGCCCGGGGGACGGTGACGCCGGCCTGGCGGGCCTTCATGAAGATGCAGATTGCCCGCAACCGCCGCCTCTACGCCGAAGCCTGGCCGGGGATTCGCCTGCTGAACCCCGATGGACGCCTGGCCATTGCCGCGGCCGCCGACCTCTACCGGGCCATCCTGGACGACATCGAAGCCCATGATTACGACGTGTTCAGCCGTCGCGCCCACATCGGCACGTGGGCCAAGGTGCGGCGGGTGGCCCGTCTCTGGCTTGTTCAAAGATCAAGATAGGGAAATCCCATGCAAACCCACCATCATCCCGAGCCCCACCAGCCGGCGGCATCGTCCCCGGCTCTGCCGGTATCCGGCCGACCCAGGCCGGCATCCGCAGCCGACGCCGCGGCCTGGCCATTCGCCCGGCCCAGGCTGGTGGTCAGCCGCTGCCTGAATTTTCACCACTGCCGCTATGACGGCAGCCTCATTCCCAACGGCATTATCGCGTCGCTACAGGACCATGTGGAGTTCGTGCCCATCTGCCCGGAGGTGGAGCTCGGCCTGGGCGTACCCCGGCCACCCATCCGCCTGGTGCAGGGTAAAGGGGAGATTCGGCTGGTCCAGCCCGACACCGGCCGGGATCTGACCCAGGCCATGGAGGAGTTCAGCGCCACCTTCCTGGGCAGCCTGCCGCCGGTGGACGGCTTCATCCTGAAGAACCGCTCGCCCTCCTGCGCCATTCAGGACGCCCGGGTCCATGTGGAAGCAGGCGCCAGGGGTGGCGCCCCAGGCCGACGCCCGGGCCTCTTCGGCGCCGCGGTGCTGGAACGCTTTCCGCTGCTGCCGGTGGAGGATGAAGGCCGGCTGACCAACCGGGCCATCCGCGAGCATTTCTTCACCGCCATCTTCGCCCTGGCCCGCCTGCGCCAGGTGGAGGCAAGTGGGCAGATGGCCGCGCTGGTGGACTTCCACAGCCGCTACAAGCTGCTCCTCATGGGGCTGGACCAGATCCGGGCGCGGGAATTGGGCCGCATCGTAGCCAACCACGCCCGCCTTTCCTTCCCCGCGGTGGTGGCCCGCTATCGCACGGCCTTCCAGCGGGCGTTCCAGCAGCCGCCGGCCCGCCCGGCCATGACCAACGTGCTGATGCATGCCATGGGCTACTTCTCCCGCCAGCTCAGCCCCAGGGAAAAGGGCTACTTCCTGGAGATGTTGAACGAGTATCGGGAAGGACGGTTGCCCCTGAGCACGCCGGTAGGGGTGCTACGGGCCTGGGTGGTCCGCTTCCAGGATCCCTACCTGGCCGGCCAGGCCCTCTTTCACCCCTTCCCCGCCCCGCTGCTGGATCTGAGCGATTCCGGCAAGGGGCGCCCCATCTGACAAGCCGCCCTCAAATAGCCTGCCACAAACACGGCGCCGGCCTTTTGGGTCGGCGCCGTGACATTTCCCTCGAATCCTTTGACGCCCTCGAATCCTTTGACGCCGGCGTAGCCGCCCTCGATAGTGGCGCACCGCCTGGACGTGTCCAGGCGCACAGGCGGGTTCTGCTGGGGAGCGGAAATGGGGAGGGATCAGGTAGCTACATCACGTCGGCCGTGCTGGGTTTGTAATAACATTTATGTACATATATAATAGCGGTACAATTGTACATATAAAAATGGGGGAGCAAGTTATGGAAGTAGTGGTCGACGCATCAGTCATCATCGCCGTTATCGCCAATGAACCCCAAAAACAAAGACTTATCACCCTCACCGCTGGCGCAGACTTAATCGCCCCTTTTTCTATCCACTGGGAAATCGGGAATGCGTTCTCCGCAATGCTCAAGCAGGGACGAATCACATTACATCACGCGATTCGGGCCATCGGGATCTACAAAAACATCCCGATACGCTTTGCCGAAATAGAGTTGGAGAAA
>FWPU01006209.1_pt1 | contig 24380 bp, 21 predicted proteins | sample 2228361 | NCBI WGS metagenome assembly FWPU01 (sample SAMEA103939777, study PRJEB20133) | metagenome | reverse complement strand
ACCAGCGACCCCCACCTGCGAACGAGATCCTGCGTCGGATTGCCCTCGATCAGCCCCCACGTGGAGCGCCGGTCCCCCGCCACCGCGGGCCCGTGGTACCGCAGGATGGTGTCGATCCCCGCCACGCCGGGCATGACCGCCTTGTAGCCGCCGGAGAACCCCGCCATGAAGTGCGGCTCGATGAACCCGAGGGCGATCCTCCTGTCGGCTCGGACATAATCCCGGTTCATCATGACCACGTGGCCGTCCTCGGCCCTCCCGGCCGGCTCCATCGTCCCCGGGTCGTGCGCGTCGTGGCTCACCACGCGGAACCTGGCGGCGACCTGCCGCCCCACGAGGCGCTCTATCTCCTCCCCGGTGCAGGCGCGGTGCGACCCGGTGCCGACGACGATCGTGAACCTCTCCGGCGGCACGTGGGAAAGCTCCTCGAACAACCAGGGAAGCATCCTGTCGGAGGGGAGCGGGCGGGTGACGTCGGGGATCACCACGGCAACGCGGTCCGTCGAGCGCACGAGGTCACACAGCGGCCTCGAACCGATGGGATTCCCCACCGAGCGGCGGAACGCCGCCGCCTCGTCGGGAAGGCCCGGGGGATGGCGCGGCTCCAGCACCGCGACCCGCCGCGCGGGGATCTCCACCTCCACGATCCCCCTCCCGTAGGGCAGGCGTACGGCGGTCATTTCGGGGTCGCCTCCAGCCACTTCTCCAAGAGCGCCCTCATCTCCTCCAGGTCGTCGGCGTGCCGCGCCCCTATAGCCAGGTCGCGCCTCTCGTTCGGGTCGGCGTACATGTCGTAGAGGTGTTCCCGCCCGCTGGTGAAACGCACGTACTTGAACCGGTCGGCGCGGACCATCCTCCAGAGACCCTCCTCGCCCATGCCCGCCTCGGAGTACGCGATGTAGCGGGGAGGCCCCTCGTTCAGCAGCGCCGGCATGAGGCTGACGGCCTCCGATTTCTCCGGCTTGGGGATCCCCGCGACCTCGCAGATGGTGGGGAAGACGTCCACGCCGACGGCGAACGACCAGATGCGCGTGCCGGGCTTGATCCTCCCCGGCCAGCGCGCCAGGGCAGGGATCTTCGCGCACTCGTCGAACCACACGCCCCTGCCGCTGTACCCGTGGCTGCCCATCATGAGGCCGTTGTCGCTCAGCACTAGCATGAAAGTGTCGTCGTGAAGATTCAATTCCCTCAGCTTCGCCGCCAGTCGCCCCACCTCCGCGTCCAGCATGCCGATCGTCGAATAATACCCCGCCCAGTCGTGATCGCTGAGCGCCTCGGAATGGTTCCACATGGGGGGCGGATCTATCTCGGAGGGTTTGTACGGGTGGCGCGGATCGAGCACGTAGGGCGCGCGGGGGGCGGTGGTGGCCAGCCACAGGAACCAGCGGTCGTCCTTATGACGCTCCATCCACGAGAGCGCAGCGTCGAAAATGATCTTCGTGACGGTGCCCTCCACCACCTTCTCGCGGCCCTCCACCACGAGCGTCGGGTTCCTGTGGCGTGACGTGCAGCCGGGGAGCCACAACGGGCAGTCGCGGAAGCCCCAACGGCGGGGATCGCCGCCCAGGTGGGCCTTGCCGACGAAGCCGCAGACGTACCCGGCCTTCTCGAGCGCGCGGGGGAGCGTGAGGGTCCCCGGCCGGATGTCGGGCCCGCCCGCGTCGTCGTAGACGCCGTTCTGGTGTGGATAGAGGCCAGTCAGCAGCGCCGCCCTGGCAGGGCAGGAGAGCGGCGCGGCGGAATAGAAGTGGTCGAACCTGGCGCCCTCCCTGGCGACGGCGTCGAAGTTGGGCGTGCGGATCGAGCCGTTGCCGCAGCAGCCCATCGCGTCGGCCCGCAGATCCGACGCCACCAGGACCAGGATGTTCGGCCTCGGACGGATCCTCTCCGGAACGGGGGCGGACTGCGTCACGAGGCAAAGGACCAACGCGGCGGCCGTCTCCATCTACCGATTCAACGCCCCAGGCCGCCCGGTAGTCTCGCGGCGGCCTTGCAAGTTCCGGTTTCATTTGTCTTCCCCGCGCTTTTCTGGTGAACTACCGCCGGGCAGGAGGAGAAGACGTGTTCAAATACGCCATATGCAACGAGACGTTCAAGGACTGGACCTGGGAACGGACCGTCCATTTCGCCGCTGAGGCCGGTTACAACGGGATCGAGGTGGCCCCATTCACGCTGGCCGAGCGGGTGACGGACATCGACGAGGCGCGCCGGCGCGACCTCAGGAGGGCGGCCCAGGCGGCCGGACTCGACGTCGTGGGGCTCCACTGGCTGCTGGTGAAACCCCCCGGCCTTCACATCACCTCGCCCGACTCGGAGGTCCGCCGCCGAACCGCCGATTATTTCGCGGATCTCGTGCGGTTCTGCGCGGATCTGGGGGGACGCGTCATGGTGATAGGCTCCCCCAAGCAGCGCGGACTCTCCCCCGGCGTCACGCGGGAGCGGGCCTTCGAGTACGCGCGCGAGGTCTTCGGCATGGCGCTGCCGGAGGCCGAGCGGGCCGGGGTGACCCTGGCGATCGAGCCGCTGACGCCGAAGGAGACGGACTTCATCAACACCGCGGAGGACGGCATCGAACTCATCGAGTCGATCGGCCATCCGCTGTTCAGACTCCACCTGGATGTCAAGGCCATGTGCGGGTCGGAGAAAAGACCGCTCCCGGAGGTCATCCGCTCAAGCGCGAAACACCTGGCCCACTTCCACTCCAACGACCCGAACCTCCTGGGCCCCGGGATGGGGGATGTGGACCACCGCCCGATCCTCGGGGCGCTCAAGGAGATCGGCTACGACGGCTACGTATCAGTGGAGGTCTTCGACTACACCCCGGGCCCGGAGAAGATCGCCCGCGACAGCCTCCAGTACCTGCGTTGGGCCGCCGCGCAGGCCTGACCGGGGTTGAAGATCCGGTCCCGTCAACGGTCGGTGCGGAACGGGGACGCCGGCAGCCCCTCCTTGTTGTAGAGGTTGCACTCGGGATTGTCGGCCCAGGCGTAGCGGACGGCCGCGGGTTTTTCCACGCGGTCGCTCCAGACCACAACCGTGTCTCCTTCGATCCTGGCCTCCGCCCAGACGAACGCCTTGTCCCCGCCGGCGATCGAGAATCCCACGAGCTTCTCCCCGCGGGCCACCAGCCCCCCGCCGACGTGCTTGAAGGAGATGCGCGCCTTGGATCCCTCGACCTTCATCGAATCGTAGAGGGGGCCGGAATAAACGATGTCCTCGCCGTAGGCCACCCGCCGGGCGGCGAGGGCGAGCCTCCTGCCGACGTCCTGCTTGTTCTTGGGATGGATGTCCTTGGCGTCGCCGACGTCGATGATGACCGCCATGCCGGTCTTCGGGACCGACAGGGTGTCCAGCTGCGCCTCGCGGAGCTCGGCCCACCTGCTCTCCGAGGGCTCCTGCTTGCGCGCCATGTAATTGGCCAGCTGCACGAAAAGGAACGGGAAATCCCCCTGCCCCCAGTCCTCCCTCCAGTTGCGGATCATCGCCGGGAAGAGCTTTCGATACTGCGCGGCGCGGCCGGCGTTGGATTCGCCCTGATACCAGATGGCCCCGGCGATCGCGTACGGGATCAGCGGCGCGATCATGCCGTTGTAGAGCTGCGCGGGCCCCGGCCCGGGCTTCCTGGGCGCCTGCTTCCCCTCGGCCTGCGCCTTCCGGGCGGCCTCCTCGTAGTTCTTGAGACGCCTCTGGTGCGCCTCGAAGAGGGACTTGAGCCCTCCATCCGCCTCCAGGACGCGTCGGCTGGTCCAGAGCTCCGCCGCCGTGCCGCCCCAGGAAGTGTGGATCAGGCCGACCGGCGCGTTCAGCGCCTTGTGGAGCTCGCGGCCGAAGAAGTAGGCCACCGCGGAAAATCCCGGGACCGTCTCCGGACCGCATTCCTTCCATGACCCTGCCACTTCCTTCTGCGGCGAATCGGCGGGCCTCCTGGGCACCGTGAAGAGCCGTATCTTCGGGTAGTCCGCCGCGGCGATCTCCGCCTGCGCGTTCGCCGAGGACCGGACGGACATCTCCATGTTGGACTGCCCCGAGCAGATCCACACCTCCCCCACCAGGACGTTCCGTATCGTCACGGGCCCCACGGTCATCTCATGCGGCCCGCCGGCCTTCAGCGGATCCAGCCGCACCATCCACCGCCCGTCGGACCCCGCCTTGGCGGTCTTCCTCTGGCCGGCGATGGATACGGCGACATCCTCCCCGGGCTCGGCGGTGCCCCAGACAGGGACCGGGATTCCCTGCTGGATGACCATGTTGTCGCAGAAGAGCTGGTGCGGCTTCACCTCCGCGCGCGGCGCCGCCGACAGCATGACCAGGATCGAGATCGCCAGGCGGTTCATGCGTGCCTCCTCTCAGGTTTCCACGATTCCAATACGCGCGAAGGAGGATAGCGTCATCTCGCCTCCTTCAGCAGGCCCTCGAAGTAGTCCCACGCCCAGCTCCTCGAACCGTCTGGGCGGATCAGCCAGAAGCCGCGGCAGTCGGCGTTGGCGCGCACGGGCCGCCAGCGGGATGCCCGTGTCGTAGGCGGAATAAATACGAGTAGAGGTCGCAGCGCGTCTCCGGGATCACGGTGCCCACGATCGCGTGCGTCTTGCCGTCCAGCGCGATGCCTATCAGGTTCACCTCCGCGGCATGGTAGACGCGGCACCCGGCGTCGGGACGCCTTGCGCGCGGCCGCTCCACACCCTCCTGCCGGGCGTTCAGCCAGTCGATCATCCCCTGGACCGCGACAGGCGCCGGCGCCGCGTCGGGATCGCCGATCTTGCCGGCCGCCCAGTCCCCCTCCCAGTTCTGGAAGATGAACGTCCTCCCCGTCCCACGGTATACGGTCAGGAAATGCGAGGCGAGCGCCTCGAAGTCGGCCGCCTCGCGCCTTTTCTGGCCGCGGCTCACGCCGGCGCGCCAGTAACGGCAGAAGCCACAGGACAACCGTCATCCCCGTGTGTCCCCCTTCCAGTCTTGTGTGATGAACCCGTAGAGGGCGTCCTCCAGGCGGCCCACCGAATCGACCAGGAGCCATTCGCCGTCGGCGTGCGCCCCGCCGCCCTTGAGCCCCGTGATGGCGACCGATCGCGACGCCCCGATGAAGTGCCGGGCGTCGGTCGCCCCGTTCATCCGGCCGAGGCGGATCGCCGGGTTGTACCTCCTCCTCATGGAACGAAGGAAGAGCCTCACGATGGGATCGGACGGCGGGATGCTCACGAACGGCGAAATCTCCGCCCCGGTCACCGAGAGGCCCGAGACCTTCCGGATGCGCGCCAGCAGGGACCGCGGCCTGGTCCTCCCGGTGAACCGGATGTTGAGGACCATCTCCGCCCTGTCGGGCACCTGGTTGTGGGCCGAGCCGCCGCTGATCACCGTGGCGGCCACCGTGTTCTTCCAGGTGTCCCCAGGAGAAACACTCGGGAAGAGGCGGCGTATCTTCCCGTAACCCTCGGTGAGAAGGTCGATGGCGTTCCGGCCGCGCCAGGGGGTGGAGGCGTGGCAACTGCGGCCGCGGGCCACGAGCTTGGCGCTTATGATTCCCTTCTGCGCCACCGTCACCCGGTCCATGTTGCCGTCGAGGACGATCGCCAGCCTCCCCCGGTATCCCCTCCGGGTCATCGCCCCGGCGGTGGCGCCGCCGGTCTCCTCGTCCGCGGTGAAAAAGGCGCCGACGGCGGGTTTCTTCGGCAGCCGCGGCAGCAGGTTCATGATCACCGCCACGTGCCCCTTGCAGTCGAGCGCCCCGCGGCCGAAGAGCCTCCCGCCGCGAAGGCGCGGCTCGAACATGGCGGGGGCGGCGGGGACCACGTCGACGTGGGCGTTCAGCAGTATGTCGCACCTGCGGGTGGGCGCGGTCGCCGCGTAGACGACCCTGTACCCGCCGCATTCCTCCACGCGGACGTGCAGTCCGCGCCCCCTGAGGTAGCCGGCGATGAAGTCCGAACAGGCGTTTACCCTCGACTTGTCGGACGTGACCGTGGGAAAACGGACAAGCCGGCGGATGAGATCCAAGGTCTTCATGCGGTCCGTCCGCGCCCCAAGCCGGCGCGCACGGGGAGACAAGATAGCTCCCGCCCGCGTCCCGCGCAACCGACATGACTCGCCGCTATCGCGGCTCGACCGACGCCGAGCGGGCCGGGACGAGCCGCACCGGACCGAAAAGGCCCGACCGCACCAGCGGCGTATCCTTCCAGGGGCCGAAACCCGAGTTCGTGACGTTGGTGCGCGTCCGCCGCTCCCTTTCCGGCAGCCTCGCGTCCCCCACCAGCCGGTTCGACCACGTGTTGGCCACCTCGATCCGCAACTCGTTGGCGCCGGGCCCGGCCGCCCCGGTGGCGTCGGCGGCATACGGCGGCTTCCAGAGAATCCCCAGCGACCGGCCGTTAAGGAACGCCTCGCCCACCGCCCAGAGGCCCCCCAGATCGACGTAAATCCGGCGGTCCCGGCCCAGCCACCCCTCCGGCAGCTCCACGCCGCGGCGGTACCTGGCGATGCCGGAGAAGTATTTCACCCGCGGATCGCCGTGCTCCGTCCACGAGATCAGCCGGTCCAGCCGGACCCGCGCCGGCGCCCCCTCTTCCTCCGGCAACTCCAGATCCCATGGCCCATCCAGGTCGACCGGGGCCGGGATTGATCCCGCCTCGAACTCGGCCGAACGCCCGTCGGTGACCGATATGCGGTACCGGCCGGGCTTGAAGACCGTCACGTCCGCCCGGCGCCCGTCCCAGCGGTCTATCCTGAGGACATCTTCCCCCACCGGCCGGCCGGTGACGGCCTCGACCGGCCGCAACAACCGCGGCCCGGTGCCGCGGAAGACGACGAACGTCGAACCGACCGGTTCCAGCCGGAGGCCGACCGCCGTCCCCCCGGCGGTCTCCCGGATCACGGGCTGGGGCGCACGGAGCCCCGTGGCGGGATCCCAGCGCTCCGGCCGGCGGCCTCGGACGCGGAAGACCGCCTCCACTTCGATCGCCTCGTGGGTCTTGTTGCGAAGGAAGTATATGTCCGCCTCCGCGGTCCGCCGGTGGATGAAGTCCACCTTGTCCCGGAGGACGGGATTTTCGATCCAGAGATCGGGCCCGATGCCCCGCTCGAGCAGCACGTCGCGCAGCGGCCGGCCCCAGACGACCCGCCCGCGGCCGTAGGCGTGCTCTCGCACGGCCCTCCCGTCGCAGGGGCCCCAGAGGCGGCCGGCGGCGAGCCGCACTCGCTCGTCGCGGCGCTCGCGGTCGGCCAGCCCGGTCGATCGCGCGGGCTTGGGCCCCACGACGGTGGCGCCCTCGCGCACCATCATTTCGACCTTCTCCAGGACTTCGAGGTCGATGTCATCCCGCTCGGGCAGCACCAGCAGCGCGTAGGAGAGGCCGTCGGGCAGCGCCAGCCGGCCGTCGCGGACCGACATCCTCTGGAGGATGACCTCGCGGTTGACCACGTCGTAGTCGTAGCCGTAACCGAGCGATGGATCGACGTGTTTCGGCGGGACGAAGTTGTATCCCTGGTCGCCGTAGTACCGGCACACGTCGCCGACGAACGTCCCCTGCTGGAGCATGAAGGAGCAGCGCGCCAGGTACTCCATGAACGCCCCGGCCTTGGGCCACCATATCAGGTTCGTGTTGAGATGGGTGCCGGCCCCGTAGACCCAGCCGGGACGTCCCGCCTCGGGGGGCTGATGCGCGCAGGTGTGCCACACCATGTGGTTGGCCCCTTCGCAGAAGGCCCGGTCGGCGGAGGGCTTCAGGTCGATCGGGCCGTCCTGCCAGTGGTGGGTGCTGGTGAACGCCTCCATGTGCACCAGGCGCTTCCCGTAGATGTGCGCGGCGCAGGCGGTCTCCTTGACGACCCACAGGCGGTGCGCCTCGGGGCGCCGGGGCCAGAATTCGCCCCGCACCTCGTCGATGGCCCCCAGCGCCTTGAGCGCGTCCACGGGGACCTGATGGATCGGGGGCCCGGGGCCGCCCGCCTCCGACTCGATCCCCAGACCCGCCGCGCGCGCCGTCTCCGCCGCCGTGCGGTAGTACGCGTCCACCAGGAGGTCGCCCAGCGTCTTGCGGTAGTCGTATACGAACCGCTGCGTGGTCTCGTCGTCGCCGACGACGGCGCCCGAGAGGGCGGGGAGGAACGGCTTCATGTCGTAGCCGCGGTACCTGCGGAATTGCTCCAGCATGTCCGGCGTCCATATGGGACCGCGGACCTCGTAGCTGGCCAGATACAGGTGCCTGAGGGCCGTCTCGTTCAGCGGGCCCAGGCGCGCCCGCAGGCGCCCTATTATGTGTCCCAGGAAGGCGCGCGTGGCCTCGGCGCTGAGATGGTCGGTGGCAAGCCCGTCGGAGTTCGGGCTGGGGACCTTGAGGCGCTCGCCGGTGTTGGCGCAGACGTACCGGAGCACCGCCCACCTGCCGGGCGGGGCGTCCCACCGCAGCCGCCCGCGCTCGTCCAGCCGGTCGGAGAGATCGACCACGTCGCCGGGGCCGCGGATGTGCGGGGGCGGCGGTCCCGCCGAAGACCAGCTCCCGTTGGGACCGGAAGGCCGCCCGTCGTGGATGTTCTCGGCCGCCCACGCGCGGTCCTTGCCGAGCGCCGGGGGATACCCGACGAGGTCGGCCCCGTCGCGCGTGCGGTCCGCCGCGTGCGAGGCGACCACGTTCACTCCCTCGGAGTTGAACAGGGCGAACTCGCCGAGCTGGATCCGGTCGAACCGCGGGTTGTGACCGCTGAGGATGCGGAGCCTGGCGTACCTGGCGCGGGCGGCCGGCAGGCGGAACTCCTGGGGTTACGCCGTCGGTTTCAGCGACGCGCGGAGGATCTCCCGGAACGCGTCGTCCGTGGGGGTCGTTTCGGAGACGGCTATGGAGAAGTCCTTCGTGAAGAGGTGCAGCTCGCCGTGCCGGGCGGGATCGTCGCTGGGCGTGTTGGCGAGGACGGCCCGCTGGAGGGTGTGCGTCCCCGGCGGGTCGAGCCGGAAGATGAAGTCGTATCCCGGCAGCCGGCGGTCGGCCGGGACGGCCAGGACCGCGACCTCCTTGAGGAAGGCGGGCCTGCCGTCGGATCCGCGCGGGGCCTGCGGCGGGATGAGCGGCAGGGGCAACTCAAGTTCCAACCGCGCGGGCCCCTCCACGACGGTCTCCGACGAATACAGTCCCATGACGGCGTGCCGCGGCTCGACCCACGAGCCGCCCATGTCCCAGCTGCTGGCGACGGAGAGCTGGACGTCCATCCCCAGGCGCGCGGCCACCCCTAGGGCGTGGGCGAGGTTGTCGATCCACTCCTCGCTCATGAAGGGCGGGCCCGCCGGGGGTGCGGCCTTGCGGTCCCCCCGCGCGCCCATGTCGAACAGGCACAGCCCGCGGACGCCCGCGTCGCGGAGCGCCCGGAGCTCCTTCTCCACGTGGGCCCGGTCGGCGTACCCGTTGAGCCACAGCCAGTAGGCGGCCGGCCGGGCCTCCCTGGGCGGGTCGCGGAAGCCGTCCTCGAGATCGGCCCCCCTCTCCGCCGACTCCCCGGGCCCCGCGCCGCAGCCCAGGAGGGCCGCCAGGAACGCGGCCCGTGCGACAAGTTTCATCGTTCCCTCCAGGTGCTCCCCAATGAAACACCGCCGGCGGCCCCGTTTGGAAGAGTTGACAACCGGCTGTCTTGGTTGTATGCTGGCTAAGCCGCCGGATTCGGGAGAGGTTTCTCCGCATGGAAGGCGAGCTGGTCCGCGAACCCGTCTACCAGCAGCTCAACAGGGCCCTTCGCCGGCTGGTCAGTGGGCGCAGGTTCCGGCCCGGCGACCGCTTCCTCACCGAGCGCGAGGTCTGCCGGGAGTTCTCGGTCAGCCGGCCCACCGCCAACAAGGCGATCTCCACGCTGGTGGCCGAAGGCCTGCTGGAGTTCCGCAAGGGCGTGGGGACTTTCGTCCGGGAAGAGGCGCTCGAGGGCGACCTCAGGTCGCTGGTGAGCTTCACGGAGATGGCCCGGCGCTCCGGCCGCAGGCCCTCAACGCGGGTGATCTCCAGGGAGGTCCTCCCCGCCCGGCGGATCCCTCCGGAGGCGGCCGCGGAGCTGCGCCTCTCCGGGGACGACCCGGTTTGCTTCATGGAACGCCTCAGGTCGGCCGACGGCAGGCCCGTGATCCTGGAGCGGCGGTGGGTGGCCGCCGCGCGCTGCCCGGGACTGGAGAGGGCGGATCTGTCCGGGTCGCTCTACGCGCTGTGGACCGACCGGTGCGGCCTGCGGATCGGAGGGGCCTCCCAGACGATCCGCGCGGTGCGCATGGGGGGCCGCGACGCCCGGGCGCTTCGCGCGCCCCGCGGGGCGGCGGCGTTCCTGGTGATCTCCACGGGATTCCTCGAGAACGAATCCCCCCTCTGGTTCGAGCGGACGCTCTACCGGGGAGACTCATATGAGTTCAGGAACCGGCTGGAGGGGCTCCGGCGCGCCGGCCCCGCCGTCGGCAGGATGATCCCATGAGTCGGGAGGAAGGACATGGAAGACGTCCTCCTCAACGACGTCAGGACCGCAACCCCGGGCGAACTGGCATTCGGGCTCGGCAAAGAGGCCCGCGCGCTGGTCTTCTTCGCCGTGGGGACCGGGATCGGCGGGGGGATAGCCGCCGACGGACGCCTGACATGTAAAGGGAGGCCCGCATGGACTACACCTACCGCGACATCGCCAAGATGATCGACCACTCGCTGCTCAACCCGATCCTCACCTGGGACGAGCTCGAGCGCGGCTGCCGGCTGGCGCGGGAGTACGGCGTGGCCACCGTCTGCATCATGCCCTACGCGCTCCGCCGGTGCGCGGAGCTGCTGGAGGGGAGCGACGTCCTGCCCTCCACGACGATCGGGTTCCCCCACGGGGGCCACGCCACATCGGTGAAACTCGCCGAGATCGAGCGCGCCATCGCCGACGGCGGGCGCGAGCTCGACGCCGTGGTCAACATCAGCATGGTCAAGAGCGGCCGGTGGGATTACGTGCGCGGCGAGATACGCGCACTAGCCGAGGCCGCTCACGGCGGCGGCGCGAAGATCAAGATAATCTTCGAGAACTGCCACCTCTCCGACGCCGAGAAGATCCGCCTCTGCGTGATCTGCGGGGAGTGCGGGGTCGACTGGGTGAAGACGTCCACCGGCTACGGGACCGGCGGCGCCACGATCGAGGATCTCAAGCTCATGAGGGAGCACTCGCCTCCGTCCGTCCAGGTCAAGGCCGCCGGGGGCGTGCGGGATCTCGACAAACTCCTGGAAGTAAGGGCGCTCGGCGTGACGAGGTGCGGTGCGAGCCGGACGGCGGACATCCTCGACGAGTGCCGCCGCAGGCTGCGCGGGGCCTGATCGGGGGACCTCGACTGATCCGGCGTCCGGGAGCGTCCCCGGCGCGGGCCGCGGCCGCCCGCGCTGGTCGGTCGCGGGATAGTCGGCGGCGCTCCCGGCGTCTATCGCGGGGCTGCCGGCGCCGGGCAGGCACGTCCTGGTGGGCCCCCCGTTGTCGGCCGGCGGCCCCAGCAGCGGATCGGCGAATACTACCCCGGCCGTTGCCGGCACATCGGCGGTGCCCCAGAGGTTTTTTGCCTGGGGCCACTGGACGTTGCCGCCGCCGTCGAGCGCAGTTACCCGGACCGCGTGCCCCTCCCACTGCTTGGTCCCCAAGTTGTCGCTGAAGACGCAGGACTTGAGCCACAGGTTCGCGCCGTTGCGGATCGCGGCGCCTATGCCCGCCCGGTTCTCCGCGAATGTGCAGTGGGAGGGCCGGTCGGTGTGTAACGATATAGCGCCGCCGCCTTTGTGGGCGTAGTTCCCGATGAACGTGGAATTCACGATCGTGGTGTCGGCCCCCTGGGTGTACAGCGCGCCTGAAGTTCCGACGTGAGCGTCGGCGAGGCCTGGACCTCGTTGTTTTCGAACGTGCATCCGCTCACGATCGAAGCGGAACCCGTCCCGGGGATCGTGCAGTTGAAGACGGCCCCGCCGTTGGAGCCCGAACAGCCCGTGAAGGTGCAGTTGGAGATGATCACGTGCCTCTGGCCGGCGGCCCGGATGGCCCCGCCGCCGCGGTCCGGCCCGTCCTCGGTGCACGCGCGGTTCTCGAACGTGCAGTTGATGACCGCGAGCCGGCCGTCCCAGTTCTCGACGTTCACGGCCGCCCCGCTCTCCTCGGCCAGCCCGTCGCCGGGATCGGCGCCCACCCGGCCGTTGACGAACCTGAGGTTCTGCAGCGTCAGGTCGGTGCGCCATTGCTTCTGGATGATGCGCACCGAGTTCTGGCCGTCCAAGGTGACCCTCCCCTTCCCGTCTATCACGATTGGACGCGGGCTGGTTTCGTATGAGGCGGCGTATGGGACGATGATGGTCTGGCTCAGGCGCAGCGTGGCGTCCGACGGGACGTCGAAGACTATGATGCCCCCGCTGCCCGTGTTGTTGAGCGCGGCCTGGAGCGCGGCTATCGTCTCATTATAAACCAGGAATCGCGCCCCGCAACGGGACGCGAAGGCGTTAGATCTCACGAGACGATCGGGAGGTGCAATTCATGAGGCAGGGCGGGATTGCACGGGCAGCGGCGCTGGCGGCGCTGCTGGGGACCGCCCCGGGGGCCCCCGCACAGGACAAGACGCTCATCGACTTCGACAAGACCGCGCCGCCGGTGCCCGTCGAGGTCCGCGGCGCGCAGGCGACCCTCTTCAAGAAAGGCGACAACACGGCGCTGAGGGTGGCCGCCGGCGCGCGCGATGACTGGCCCGGCGTGACCTTCAAGGCGCCCCGCGGCAGGTGGGACTTCTCCTCCCACTCGGGGCTGGCCATCGACGTGGCAAACGCCGGCCAGGAGACGGTCACCGTCAACTGCCGGGTCGACAACGAGGGCGCCGACGGTGCCAGGAAATGCAACACCGGCGGCGTCACGCTCAGGCCCGGCGAGAAGGGCGCGCTCTACGTACAGTTCTCCCGGAAGCCCTCCGGATCCATCCCCAAGCTCTTCGGCATGCGCGGCCACCCCGGCGGAGCGGCCAAGGAACCGACCATCGACCCCTCCCATGTGACGCAGGTGCTTGTATTCCTCTCCAAGCCCAAGGTGGAGCATCTGTTCGACCTGGACAACATCCGGCTGGCGGGGCAATACATCCAGCCGCCGGAGGGCGAGTCCTTCTTCCCCTTCATAGACACCTACGGGCAGTACATCCACAAGGACTGGCCTGGGAAGACCCACAACGCAGGCGAACTCGCCTCCCACGCGGCCGCCGAGGCGCAGGACCTGGCCAGGAAGCCGTCGCCGCCGGGCTGGGACGAGTTCGGCGGCTGGGCCAAGGGCCCCACACTCAAGGCCACGGGCTTCTTTCACCCCGAGAAATACAAGGGCAAGTGGTGGCTGGTCGACCCGAAGGGAAAGCTATTCTTCTCCCACGGCATCGACTGCGTCAACGAATGGGGATCGACCCCCATCGACGAGCGCCAGAAATGGTTCAAGGATCTGCCCGCGGAGGGGGGAGACACCAAGGGGTTCTACGGCACCGCCCGCGCCCTCCACGGTTACTACGCGGGCAGGACGGTGAGGACCTTCGACTTCATCCGCGCGAACCTCGCCCGCAAGTACCCCGGCGACTGGAAGGCCAAGACCAACGAACTGGCACACCAGCGGCTGCGCAGCTGGGGGATGAATACCATGGCGAACTGGTCGGATCCGCAGATATATCTGATGCGCCGGACTCCGTACACCGCCACCATCCGCTTCGAGGGGAAACCGCTGGAGGGCAGCCAGGGATACTGGGGCAAGTTCCGCGACGTCTTCGATCCGTCCTTCGAGGCCGGCATCAGGAGGCGCATGGCGCAGGAGAAGGGCAAGAGCGCCGGGGACCCATGGTGCATCGGGTACTTCGTGGACAACGAGATAGCCTGGGGCGACGATACCTCGCTGGCCGTGGCGGCGCTCCAGTCTCCGCCGGACCAGGCGGCCAAGAAGGTGTTCGTCGAGGATCTCAAGGCCAAGCACAAGACAATAGAGGCGCTCAACGCCGCCTGGGGGACCAACCACGCCTCGTGGGAGGCGCTCCTGGCCCACCGGGGGGCGCCCGACAAAAAGAAGGCCAGGGAGGATCTCACCGCTTTCTACACGAAGACGGCCGAAACCTATTTCAGGGTCATCCGCGACGCCGTCAAGGAGGTGGCCCCGAATAATCTCTACCTCGGATGCAGGTTCGCCTGGGTGAACGACCTGGCGGCCCAGGCGGCGGCCAAGTACTGCGACGTGGTCAGCTACAACCTCTACAGGCGGGACGTCGCGGACTTCAAGTATCCCGGACCGGACATGCCGCTGATCATCGGCGAGTTCCACTTCGGGGCGCTTGACCGAGGGCTATTCCACACGGGGCTCGTCCCGGTGGCCAACCAGAACGAGCGCGCCAGGATGTACGTCTCCTACGTCACCGGCGCGCTGCGGCACCCCCAGTTCGTCGGGACCCACTGGTTCCAGTACAGGGACCAAGCCACCACCGGCCGGCCGCTCGATGAGGAGAATTACCAGATAGGCTTCGTGGACGTCGTGGATACGCCTTACCCGGAGACGATCGCCGCCTGCCGCGAGGTCGGATACGCGATGTACGAAATCCGCTCGGGGGAGACGCCCAAGTAGCGTCGGCGCGCTACCGCGCCACAGGCTTTTCCATTATGTAGTCGTCCATCACGAACCCGCCGCCTATGTCCGTCCGCCGCTCCTGGCGGACGCGGAAACCGTGCTTGCGGTAAAACGGCAATCCGTAAGGATTCCGCCGGTTGACCTGCAGCGCGATCGCGCGGAATCCGGCACGGCGGGCGTACTCTTCTACGTGATCAAGGAGTTCGCCCCCCAGCCCCCTGCGCTGCAGGTCCGGATCGACGTACAGCTTGTGCAGCTTGAGTTCGCCCTCCCGCTCACCCGGTCCGTAGGAGACGTAACCCGCCGCCCGGCCGGCCAGCCTGAGGAGATCGTAACGGATGTCCCCCCCGGCGATCTCGCGCCGCAGGACCTCCTCAGAGTACATCATGTCCAGCATGTACTCTATCTGCCCGGCGCTGATCATACCCGGATAGCACGCCTGCCAGGTCTTGCGCGCCAGCGCCGCTATGACGGGTATGTCCCCCTCCCCCGCCCTCACAATCTCCCTCATCTCCCCCATATGTTAACGAAATCGCGTCGCGTTCTCGTTAACAGTTGTATCATGGGACACTCATGAGAGCATGCCTGATATTCTGGCTTTCAATCCTGCCTGCCCAGGGCGGGGAGGGGGACCGGTACGACATCGTCGTCTACGGCGGGACCTCGGCGGGGGTCGCGGCGGCCGTACAGGCGGCCCGCATGGGGCGATCGGCGGTCCTCATCGAACCCGGACGCCACATCGGCGGCCTCTCCTCCGGCGGCCTGGGGATGACCGACACCGGCAACCGCGCCGCCATCGGGGGGATATCCCGGGAGTTCTACCGCCGGATAAAAGCCCACTACGAACAGGACTCCGCCTGGACGCGCGAACGCCGCCAGGACTACAAGTTCATGCGCGCCGATGACGACGCCCTCTGGCGGTTCGAGCCGCACGTCGCCGAAAAGACATTCAACGACATGATCCGCGAGGCGAAGATCCCCGTGGCGCTGCGGGAAAGGCTCGACCTCCGCAAGGGAGTGACCAAGGAAGGCCCCCGCATCGTGTCGATCGTGATGGAATCGGGCCGCACCTTCCGCGGCCGGATCTTCATCGACGCCACCTACGAGGGCGACCTCATGGCCCGCGCGGGCGTCTCCTACACCGTGGGCCGCGAGGCCAACTCGACCTACGGCGAAACCCTCAACGGCGTACAAACCCGCCGCGCCGTCCACCACCAGTTCCTCCACCCCGTTGACCCCTACGTCAAACCCGGCGACCCATCAAGCGGCCTCCTCCCCGGCGTCCACGGCGGACATCCCGGCGAGGAAGGCCAGGGCGACCGCCGCGTCCAGGCATACTGCTTCCGCATGTGCCTCACCGACGTGCCGGAGAACCGCGCCCCGTTCCCCAAGCCAGGCGGCTACGACCCCATGCGCTACGAGCTCTTCCTCAGGTACATCCTGGCCGGATGGCGCGACGTCTGGGGCAACCACCAGATGATGCCCAACAGAAAAAGCGACACCAACAACCACGGCGCCTTCTCCACCGACAACATCGGGATGAACTACGAATACCCCGACGGCGATTACGCCACCAGGGAGAAGATCATCAGGGAGCACGAAACCTACCAGAAGGGCCTCATGTGGTTCCTGGTAAACGACCCCCGCGTCCCGGACGACCTCCGCGCAAAGGTCGAAAAATGGGGCCCCGCGCGCGACGAGTTCACCGACAACGACAACTGGCCCCACCAGCTCTACGTCCGCGAGGCCCGCCGGATGATCAGCGACTACGTCCACACCGAGCTCGACTGCCGCCGCCGGCGCGCCACCCCCGAATCGGTCGGCATGGGCTCCTACAACATGGACTCACACCACGTGCAACGCTACGTGGATGAAAACGGCCACGCGCGCAACGAAGGCGACATCCAGGTCAATCCCGGCGGGCCATACATGATCTCCTACCGCTCCATCAGGCCCAAGCCGGAGGAGTGCACCAACCTGCTGGTCCCGGTTTGCCTGTCGTCCTCCCACATCGCCTATGGCTCCATCCGCATGGAACCCGTCTTCATGATCCTGGGCCAGTCGGCCGCCACCGCCGCCGCCATCGCCGTCGAGGAGGACATCGACGTCCAGAAGGTCGACTACGGAAGACTGCGCCGCCGCCTCCTACGGGACGGACAGGTGCTCGAGACGCCCGCCAAGCCCCGCGACTGACCGCCGCCATGAACACTCAATCCAACCGCGACCCCGCGCTGGTCCTCCGCGCCGGCGACGACGTGGCGGTCGCGCGCCGCGCCATCCGCGCCGGGGAAACCGCCGCCGGCATCGCCGCCCTACAGGAGATCCCACGCGGCCACAAGATCGCCCTCCGCGCAATCCCGCCCGGCGAACCCGTCAGGAAATACGGGCAGATCATAGGCATCGCCAACGCGCCCATCCGCGCCGGAGAACACGTACACCTCCACAACCTCGGGATGGCGGACTTCAGGCGCGAGTACTCCATCGGCGCCGACGCCCGGCCCCTGCCCCCGCCCGAGGGACCGCCGCGCACCTTCATGGGTTTCCCGCGACCGGACGGACGCGCCGGGACACGCAACTACGTCGCCGTCGTCGCCACGGTCAACTGCGCCGCATCGGCGGCGCGCCTGGCGGCCGATCGCTTCCGCGGGCCCGAACTGCGCCGCGAGTTCCCCGGCGTCGACGGCGTCATCGCGGTCTGCCCCAAGGGAGGATGCGTGGAGCAGCCCGGCGAGCCCAAGCACCTAATCCGCCGCGTCGTAGCCGGCTTCGCATCCCACCCGAACGTCTTCGGCTGCGTCCTCGTCGGGCTCGGATGCGAAGGAAACCCCGTCGGCCCCATCAGGGAGATGCTGGAACGCGACCGGCCGGATGCCGCCGGCGCGTTCCTGACCATCCAGGAACGCGGCGGCGTGCGCCGGACCGCGGAGGCCGCGGCGGAGGCGGTCGGCAAACTACTGCCGGCCGCCGGCTCCATGCGCCGCGCCCCACAGCCCCTGGCCAAGCTCGTCCTGGCACTCCAGTGCGGCGGATCGGACGGCGCAAGCGGCATGACCGCCAACCCGGCCCTTGGGGCCGCCTCCGACGAGCTCGTCATGCGCGGAGGCGCCTCCGTCCTTGCCGAGACCCCCGAGATCTACGGGGCCGAACACCTGCTCCTCCGGCGAGCCGCATCGCGCCAGACCGGGGAGAAACTCGTCGAGATAATCCGCTGGTGGGAGGACCTCGTCCGCCGCCACGACGCCAGCTTCGACCACAACCCGAGCCCCGGCAACCGCGAGGGCGGCATCACCACCATCTACGAGAAGAGCCTCGGCGCCGTGGCAAAGGCGGGCCTGGCGCCCCTGGAGGCCGTCTACCGCTACGCCGAGAAGATCGCCGGGCCGGGCCTTTGCTTCATGGACACCCCCGGGTACGACCCCGTCAGCATGACCGGGCTGGCGGCCGGCGGCTGCAACGTCGCCTGCTTCACCACCGGCCGGGGAAGCGTCTTCGGCATCGACCCCGTCCCATGCATCAAGATCGCCACCAACACGCCCCTCTACGAGCGCATGAGCGACGACATCGACATCGACGCCGGGACGATCCTGGAGGGGATCGAGACGATCGAGGAGGTCGGCCGGCGGATATTCGAGAAGATCGTCGCGACGGCCTCCGGCGAGCGCACCAAGGCGGAGATATCAGGCGTCGGCGGCGAGGAATTCGCCCCCTGGCCCCTGGGGCCCACGCTCTGACCGCCCGCCCGAGGACTCAAGCCACGCGGCCCTCGCGGTGCAGCCTCCAGTGCTTGTTCATCGCGTCCTGCAGCAGCAGGTCGGGCAACAGGCAGAGAAAGATCGGCAGCACCAGCGACGCCACCATCAGCGCCAGGCAAAGCCCGGAGATGTCCTTGGCCTCGGCGACCCCCTCGGCGCGCTCCATCTCGTAGAACGCCCTCGGATACTTGTAGGCCATCACGAAGGCCCACAGGCCACAGGTGAGGAACAGCAGCAGCACGTCCAGCCCCGGGCTGAGCTCCTCGCGGCGCAGGTGATCGTTGATCTCCCGGCCCATCAGGTAGAAATGCACGATGGAGAATATCCCGCAGGTCACGAGGTTCAGCAGGACCACCAGCGCGATGCTCCGATCGGAACCAAGCGGCCCCTCCGCCGGCCGGGGCGGCGGCGGAACCGGCCGCGCGCCGGCCGCCCCGCCCAGGTCGCTCCTGCAGAAGCGGCAGCGGATCGCCTGGGCCTTGATCGTCTCGCCGCACGCCGGGCAGGCCTTCTCCCCCGGCCCGGGGCCGCGGGACTTCCCCGGCATCGGCTCGACCCGCGGCGGGACCGGAGGCGGCGAGACGAAAAATCCCGCCAGCCCCGGCACGCTGTCGGCCCGCGTCCAGTCGGCCATCCCCGCCTTCCAGACGGGAGTATCCGGCCCCACCCGACCCGACATGGCCTCGCCGCGCAGCTGGTCGAGCGTCACCGGGCCGACCTTGCGCCCCTCGACCGCATACCACCAGACGCGGTCAGCTTCGTTCAAGTCGGTCACGGGAGGATTATATCACCACAATCAGGCCGAGCGCGCGGGTTTCGGGATCGGCGGCTCTACTTCTTGTGCCAGGGGAACCAGTCCGGATAGGTCTCCTCCGGCAGCAGGCGCATCTTCGGGCGCGCCGGCCGGCCCTTGCCCATGTTGTAAAAGACGTACAGCCCCGGCTTCCCCGGCGAGACCACCTCCATGTCGCCGTCCTTGTCGATGTCGACGACGACCGCCTTCATCCCCATCGAGATCGCCCCGTGCAGCTCGGTGATGGAGGGCAACGCATGAGACGCCGTGGAAACGCGATTCGCGCGGCGGCGCTGGCTGCGGCGGCCGCAATCGGCTGCGGGGAACCCGGCGGGCAGGAACCCAATGCGCCCGCGCCGGGCGGCGGGGGCGCCCCCGCCGTGAAGTTCAAGCGGGCCGGCGTCGTCGACAGGGAGGGGATCGGCACGGAGGCCTTCAGCCTGCTGGTGCCGGCGGACTGGGAGTCGTCAGCCGCCGTGCGGTGGCGCCTGGACAATCCGGCGTTCCCTGCATACGGGACGGTCCGGGTGCGCAATCCGAAGGGGACCGAGGAGTTCGAGGTCTTCCCCAACATGCCCTTCTTCTGGACCAACAACCAAATGGTGTTGAAGACCAACCCGCCCGGGTCGAAGCACTTCGGCAACGTCGTGCGCCCGCCCGCCGGCGCCGAGCAGGCCCTGCGCGAGATCGTCCTGCCGGCCTTCAGGGGCGCGGCGGCGGATCTCAAGGTGGTCGACGCCAAACCCCTCCCCGAGCTGGCGAAGATGGTCGCCGACATGCAGGCCCGGATCCAGCCGCAGGCGCGGATCACCGCCGACGCCGCCAGGGTGCGCGTGGAATACGAAACCGCCGGCAGGAGGTATGGAGGAGGAGATCTACGGCGTCGTCCAGGTCTTCGCCTTCGCGACAGGCGGATCGGCGAGGACCGGATGCGCCAGTGGGAAAACACCCAGGCGGTCCGCGACAGGCTCAACGCGACGCGTCTTCCCCCGCCGGCGGCAGCCCCAGGCCCTCCAGCCGCCCGAGCGCGTCGGCCCACGCGGCGGCCGAGCGCGGCTCGAACCGGCGCGGCCGCACCGACGACCTGACGATCCGGCGGCCCTCCGCCACCGACCGGATCTCGCGGCACGCGATCAGCTGGCCGATGACGTTCCCCAAGGCCGTGGCCTCCACCCGCCCCGCGAGGACCTCCACGCCGCAGGCGTCCGCCGCCATCTGGTTGAGGAGGTCGTTGCGGCTGCCGCCGCCGACGATGTGGAGGCGCCGCACGGGGCGGCCGCGGACGGCCCCCAGCCGGTCCATCGCCTGCCTGTAGGCCAGCGCCAGGCTCTCCAGCGCGCAGCGGACGAACTCGCCGCGCGACCGCGGTGGCCGCTGGCCAGTGGCCCGGCAGAAGAAGACGATCTTCTCCGGCATCCGGCCCGGCTTGGCCAGCGGCTGCCAGTCGAGCCTGATGAGCGGGCCGAAGGGCGTGGCCCCGGCCGCTTGGCGGACCAGGTCTCCGTAGTCGGGCGCGCGGCCGGCCCGGTCGGCCCAGGCGGCCCGGAGCTGCTGGACCACCCAGAGCCCCTGGAGGTTGGTCAGGAAACTGATCTTGCGCTCGAAGCCGCCCTCGTTGGTGAACTGCGCATCGCGGGCCTCGTCGGAGAGGATCGGCCGGTCCTCCTCCGTCCCCAGCAGCGACCAGGTGCCCGAGCTCAGGTACGCCCAGTCGCCGCCCTCCGCCGGGACCGCCGCTATCGCCGACTGCGTGTCGTGCGACGCGGTGGCGACGATCTTTAGATCCCGCCGGGCGCCCGTCTCCTCCGCCACGTCGCGGCGGATCGAGCCCCGCACCGTGCCGGGCTCCACCAGCCTCGGCAGGATGCGGCCGGGGATCCCCAGCCGCCGCGCCATCGCGCCGGCCCACGCGCGGCGCCGGGCGTCGATCATCCCGGACGTCGTCGCCTCCGTGTACTCGCAGACGTCCTCGCCGCCGAGGGTGAGGCTGAAGAAGTCGGGGATCATCAGCATCGTCCGGGCGGCCTCCAGCGCCCCGCTGGAGGCGCGGGCCTCGCTGAAGAGCTGGAAGAGGGTGTTGAGCGCCATGAACTGGATGCCCGCAGTCCTGTACATCTCCTCGGCCGGCACCCTGCGGAAGGCCGCCTCCATGATCCCGTCGGTGCGGGAATCCCGGTAGTGATAGGGATAACCCAGGAGATTGCCGTTGCGATCCAAAAGCACGTAGTCCACCCCCCAGGTGTCCACCGCCAGCGACGACAGGTTCCCCCGCGTCTTGCCGACAGCGGCCGCCAGCGCCCGCCGCAGATGGGCCGCGATGGAGAGCGCGTCCCACCTGAGCGTCCCCCGATCTTTCAGCGGCTCCTGTACGAAACGGTAGATCTCTTCCAGGGTGATCCTGCGCCCGTCGAAGCGGCCGACGATGCCGCGGCCGCTCTCGGCCCCGAGATCCAGGGCCAGGCAGTTCCGGGTGACCTTGCTCATAAGCCTTCCGCTCCACTCGATCCCCCGTGTTATACAAATTCCGGATACGCGTTCACGGGAAATTCGGCCATCGGCAGCCGCCCGCGGAAAAATCACCTGCCGTGGAACAGTGTTAACGAAGACGCGACGCGATTTCGTTAACAGTTTGGGTCAGAACTCCAGGCTGACTCCCCCCGTGAAGCTCCTCCCCGGCATCGGATAGTCCCGATCGTACACGTTGAAACCGAACTGCATGGCGTACTCCTCGTCGAAGAGATTCTCCGCCGCCAGGAACGCCTCCAGCCCCCCCACCTTGTAGCTCACCTTCGCGTCAAAGACCGAAAACCGCGGGAGCTCCTTCGTCTCCATCTCCACCGAGGTGTCCGGGAACGCCCCATACCGCGGGAAATACTGCCGGACCGCCGACTGGAACCGCCACACCAGGCCCGCCCGCAATCCCTCCACCCCGAACGGATCAACCACCTCCGCTCCCACATCCACCTTGTGGCTCGGCGCATACGCCAGCCGACGCCGCTCCCGCCTCATCTCGTTGCTGACGTAATCAACCAACTCCATGTTCTCCTGCTCGGCGTCCAATAACGTGTACCCGAGCCGGAACGAAAGGAACTCGACCGGACGGAAACAGATCTCCGCCTCCAACCCGTCGACCACCGCCCGATTCAGATTGTCCGGCTGCCACTTCGGACCATAAAGCCCCGGCGGCCCCGTGGGCGCCCAGACGATCATCCTGCGGACCTGATGACGGAACAACGAGACGCCCGCCCGCAGCACCTCGCCCTCCACGTGCTCCACCCCCGCCTCGAAACTCACCCCCTTCTCCGGCTCAAGATCCCGATTCCCCTGCGACCACTCGTCCGAGGGCCAGTAAAGATCGTTCAGCGACGGCGCGCGAAACGCCTGCCCCGCCGCCAACCGCGCCACGGTCCCGCCGGTAAACTCATAAACCAACCCGCCCCGCCCCGTAAACTGACCGCCGAAATCGCTGGGATCGTCCCACCGGCCCCCAGCGTAAACCCTCGCCCCCCACAACCTCAACTCGTTCTGCGCAAAGACCGCCCCGGTCGTCCGGTCCGCGTCCCACTTCGAGTCCGCCAGCACCCCAAGACCCGAGTCGAAGTCCCGACTCCGCGAATCGAAATCGTCCGCCCGCAAACCGCACCCGACCGTGATCGTGTCGGCCTCGTGCACGTCCCAGGTGTACTGCGCCTCCCCACCATGCGTAACCGTCCAGTGGTCGTGGTCGCCGAAGTGCCGGCTCCCCGTCCAGTCGATGTGCTCCTGATGCACCCGATCCTTCCAGTCGTTCCGGTAACCCCGCACAATGAGCCCGCCCATCCTGAACTCGATCGCGCCGTGCCACCGGCGCGCCTCGCTCCGGTCGTAGAGCGAACTCGACTCGTCACTGCCCAACACCCGCTGAGAGTCCGACCAGAGCGCCGGATCCTCGGGCGGCCGCGGGCCCGGCAGGCCCCCCTCCGACTCGTGATGACCCGCCGTGAGCGTGATCCGCACATCCCCCGCCACGTCCGCCTGCAACTTCAGGTCCTCCTCCAGCGCCTCATAATCCGCATTGTCCCGCCAGCCCGCCGTCGAACGCCTGCCGCCGTTGAAGAGATACCCGAACCTCGGACCGCCCTCCTCCTCCGACTTCACCGTCGCCCCGTGCGAAAATCCCGCCGTCACCGTGCGCCACGACCCGAATGACCCCCCCAGCTAGACGGCCAAATCCTCCGGCGGCGCCGCCGTGAACACCTGCACCACCCCCCCCACCGCGTCCGCCCCATAAAGAGCGCTCGACGCCCCGCGCACCACCTCGATCCTCTCCACGTTCCCGATAGAAAGCCACGACAGATCGGCCGAAGAGAGAGACGGAAAATTCACCGGCCGGCCGTCCACCAGCACCAGCGTGTGCACGCCGTACAGCCCGCGCAGATGAACCGACGCCTCCGACCCCAACCCGCCGTAGCGCGACACCTTCAGCCCCGCCAACCCCTCCAGACCGTCGCCGAGGTCCTGCACGTTAATCCCCTGGAGATCGCCGCGAGTCACCACCGAAACCGAACCCGGCACCGCCGTACGCTCCCGCTCCGTCCGCGTGGCGGTTACGACCACCTCCCTCTGGCCACGGAGGGGCTCCTCCTGAGACTGGGATTGAACGGACAACAGCAGCACGACCGACCAGCAGATCGACATGATCCTCTCCTTTCCTCGAAGTTCCCGGGAACGCGCGGTCTTCCGGCTCAGGGCCGCCTACTCGCCCGCCTTCCCACCGCGGCACGCGCCGCGACAGTGGCATCCGGGGCTTTCGATCCCATCACGGCTGCGGGACAGCAGGGGACTTTCACCCCTTTCCGATGCGCCGTTCCCGATTCATCCGGAAAAATCCAATCGCACGACTCAGCGACTCGTCCCCATCCACCCCCTTTCTTCAACCGAACACCGCCCGCCAGACGATCCGCGCCGGGGAGATCGACACCCACCCGCCAAGCGCGGCCGCCGCCAACAGCGCCAGTATCTCCGACACCTCGTTGACCGCCCCGAAGACGTCCCCCGTCATCCCCCCGATGCGTCTGGCCGCGTGTCGCGTTGCCCCGTACGCCGCCAAGGCCACCCAGACGCACGCCGCCGCACCCGCCAGGTGCATCAAACCCGCCCCCAGGATCCCCACGAACATCGTCGAACCGACCAGCCCCCCGCGACCCACCTTCCCCGCCACCATGCTCCCCAGGCCGCCGGGACGCGCCGGGACCGACCCCCGCGCCGCCAGC
>FWPU01006208.1_pt1 | contig 24381 bp, 21 predicted proteins | sample 2228361 | NCBI WGS metagenome assembly FWPU01 (sample SAMEA103939777, study PRJEB20133) | metagenome | reverse complement strand
TCGTATTATCTTGAATTGCGGGAGCGAAACCAATGACAATCTCTTCGAGGACGCGTATTTTATTCTGTGATAACAGGGAACTAAGTCCACCAATAATGAGATTACCGTTGATATATTCTTCCGAGAGAGTTTGAAGAATGATCGTATCCAACTCCGGAACTGTCAACAGAAATGAGATAACGTCATTGTCGATGGCTTGATTGAGAACCAGACCTCGTAAGGCACCAAACTCCGCCAGACAGCGAAGAAGAGGAAGAAGAATCGAGAAATTGTACTCCGAGGTTCCCTGTTCAAATTCAAAGATTCCCCAACTCAACAGAAAGTATGAATCTCCAAAGTGGAACATAAAATCAACCTGAAAAAAGTCGAATCCGTAATGTTGAACGATCTGACAAAGAAGTCTTTCGACTTCCTCAATATCAGACGTATACGTTATTAAAAAGGAGGCCTCACGAAGAGTTCGAGGAAGTTGAGACACATTCTCAGGAGAGGAAATTAAAATAGTACCATATTCCAGAGACGAGAGACGTCGAAACGGGGAGATAGCTTTAACGGAGACTTCTTCATCGTCCGACAGAATGATATGAGTAACACACTGATGGGCCAACTCTTGAAGATATGCTGACGATAACATGACATTTCTCAAGGTTCGACTATCTATCGGACGAGAAAGGATATCACAGATAATTTCTGGAGGTAGATATGGCTCCATTTTAAGAGTATTTCAAAATCTTCTCTCTTAATCAACTCCTTGAGCGGCAACTTAATTAAGAGAGAATTTCGGAATCCAGTTGTCATTTCGTCTGTTAGAAGAGAAACAGACGATCCATTAAAGGAGAACCGAACTTAATAACTGTTAAAAAAAACTCCGATGATTCTAAATTTAGAAATTTCCGAAGATTGCAATATGTGTCTACGATTTTTTTTAATGATCTATTAAAAAAAAATGCCGTCAAGAAAATCCAGATACTTTGGGGTCAACTGTGAACCAAAGTCTACGTGTGAACGAATCATATGTCAATGTCTTCCTGGACCCAAAGGAGATAAGGGAGACAAAGGAGACAAGGGAGACAAAGGAGATAAGGGAGACAAAGGAGATAAGGGAGACAAAGGAGATAAGGGAGACAAAGGAGACAAAGGAGATCAGGGAATTCAGGGACCTCCTGGACCTCCTGGAGTATCAGATACATGTTTATGCAAGAATTCAATAGCGTCAATTGCCGAATGTTTAGTTGACATTGCCAATAGCAAAGATACAGACCTTGAAATCGAAGTTTTCGTATCGGACGATAATTCAGTTACTGGAAAACCTATCAATATTAAATATGGACCAAATGGTACTCCTGCTATTCTTGTTCTTGAAGAAACTACTACCATTGGTGGTACCACTACTGTCACTACAAAATATGTTAATATTTGCCAAATTGCCGCAATAAAAATTACTGATCCATCCAAAAGTCGGAATTTCTGTGTTTCACCTTATGACGTTTGTATCAAGAATCTTCCGGATTTCCCACCGGAAGATTTTGGCTGTGCTTTGGAGTGCGAGGAAGCTGTTCGGAATTTATTCATCAATGACTTAGATAAAGCAACTCAATACGATATTATCGTAGATGGTAATAGTTTATCGAAAGTTCTTCCGAATGGACCTGTTAAATTTGGTATTGCTGTAGTCTCAACAGATAGTTCTGGTACTACATGTACTATATTTGACATTGTGATCAATCTCTGTCGTGTTGAAATCATTAAACCCTTCTCCTCTGCATAAGAATCGAACGATGGGGGAACTTACATACTTTTATACTTTTTGGGAAAAGTATAAAAGGATATCGAGATGATTTAGATGAAGGCCAGATTGATTCCATTATCTCGTTGAGCCAGACGTATACCTGTCCATCGACGATTTTGTTGTTTGCCCAGTCGAGCCACGAGTTCCAGTTTGACCGTGGGACTGTCGGGACACTTGGCTCCTGGGAATGACTCTCGAAACCAGTTCTTAAATTCACGATAGACATCCCCGTGAGTGAGAGTTGCGTTTGTATCAGGTTCAAGTTCTCCGGTTTCTGGATTGGGACGTGTCGCACGGACGATGTATTCTGTGATAAACTGTTGGTAGATGTCATTATCTTGCCAGTAGTTTTCCGTTGCTTGAGCGATGATGGCGGGTTCCTGAAGTCCTTCCGAAATATATTTTGGATAATATTCAACTAGAACCCACATAAATGCTTTTGCCAGATCGGGAATCTGACGATCAAAGAACGGATCCATTTTAAAGAGTCGGCGACTATATTGTTCTTCTTCCGTGGGTGGAGGATTAACAACCCAGGTTGACAGAAATGGAATGATACGAGTTCGGTTTTTGACGGCCTTGCCTCCGGTTGGAATGGATGGGACCTTGTTACACATCAGAATGAGTTTAAACATTGCCTGAACCTCTCCGCCATTATCGTGGAGGTAGCGAGCGAAGAAGGAGTCTCCACCTGTCAATTCTTTAAGAAGGCCTCCACGAATGACTTCATCATCGTCAGGTTCTTGGAGAAAGGCGACACGTGTTGATTTGGAACGCGCCATTTCTGGAGTTGGGGCCGAGGATTGAGATCGTTTTCCAGTGAGAGTTGATGTGGGAAACTTGATGCAGTAGACACCGAAGCACGCCTCAAAAAGTTTAACCAACATGGACTTGGAGTTGTCACCTTCTCCTGTCCAAATGGGAAAAATCTTGTCGGCGTTTTTACCCTTGAGACAGGATGCACTCATCTTAAGAAAATAGTGACGAAGATCATCATCAACAAAGATTTGTCGCATCCAGGTCATTAGCTTCTTAACGAGAGGAGCTTCCCATGTTAAATGTCGAAGATATGGTAATCCGGTACAGAGAGAAATATAGTCTTCAGGTTTACCTGGACGAGCAATGGCCTGTTTTCCCGACACGTCGATGACACAGTCAAGCATTCCGAGAAGATCTGGATTTGTGTCGATGATTCGAAGGAAGTTTTCATCATGGAAGTACTCCATGACAGCTCTCATAATGTTGGTCTTAAAGGTGACGGTTTTGAGTTTCTTGATGAGTTCACAAACTTTCTTAATGAGGACGTTTCCAAAGTCTCGATCTTTATCATCCGCCGACTCTTGGACGCGTTGACTCATTGTTGTTCGAATCTCCACATATCGCTGAAGAAAGGCTCCACTCAACTCCTTACGAAGTTCAACTCCTTGATCAAGTTTGACCCAGCGGTGTCCTCGAAACACGTACCATTGTTTCTGATCCATTGAGGCGGCGATATAGTCGAGCCAGTAGACGCGATAGACCGCGGCAGCAACATCTTCATGAAGAAGTGACAGAGCGTTTTCCATCGCCGGGAGACACCAGGCCTTATGCCAGGCGTTATAAGCCTCCGGAGAGTCTTCCTTTGCATACCAGGCAAGAGTCTTAATCGTTATATAATTGTTATCTCGAAAGTTGGGGTAGAGATCTTCACACTCCTTTCGAGTATGGATGTTGGCCTGTTCGGTAAACCCGATCCAGAGGTTTAACCCTCGGATACCACCTTTATCTGATGTATAGAGAGCCTTTCCAACATCGAGCCAGTAGTGATCTCTCTCAACTCGTTCCCGACTCAACATCGGAAGAAGACGTTCGGCAATGTCAATGGGATCCTCCTCCGTTCCATGAAATCCAAACTTGAAACTTGACGTCGTTGAAGCCGGACTGGGCAGAGTACTGGCACTGGTCGAGAGAAGATCCGGCTTGGGCAGAGTAACCTTTGTCCAATAGTTAACCGATGTGAAGAAGGGAATCCAATAATGAATATCCTCCTGATCGTTGAAGATGGCCGGAGAAATAAGATCCTGTTGAAAGTGAAGATGATTCGTTGGTCGAAAGACATCCTCAAGTTCGAGATGCTCATATTCTCCCGACTCATACTGTTCATGTGCAATCGGCCCAAAAATATAGTTCAGAACAAGTTTAGGTCGGTCCGGTTGACTTGTACTCTTATACATGAGAATGGGTTGTTGAAGATTAATCGGATCAATGATCTGTTCCCAGTCCTTTGTCGGTTGACATGGAAGTCTTGAAAACACATTCAGTGTTCTCAATCTCTGAATGAACCGAGGTCTCAAAATCCTCAACTGAGTCGGAACATCCGTCTTACAATAGGGAAATTGAAGTCGAAACTGTGTCGTCAAAAGATTCTCTTCCACCCAGTGTCTCTCCGCCTCAAGAACAATACAAATGAGCTCTCCATATTGATCACTCACTTGAAGCGACTCGAGGATGATCTGCTGTGCACAATAGACCATCGCAATAAGAAAGTCCTCATCATATAAAATGGATGTTTCCGGATTCAGACCGTCAAATTGCAGTTTACACTCATAAATAACCGGCATATGCTCCTGTGGACGCTCAGCAAGACTGTAGTTTCCATTCCCCTGATAAACAATATCACAGTATCCTCTCCAAAACTCTGCCAGTTTGTTTTGAGCAATGTTCCACCTCTCATGCGGGCCATACATCGAAAGATGAGTATACGGTCTCGAGTCTCCGCCAATCCCAAACTTATTATCCGAATTCATTAAACCCCGCCCCTGAGAAAAGTGGAAGGCACTACGCTCGTTAGATCCATCAACTCTTGTATTCCGCAGTAGATCAAGGAGTCTCGCGTCCATCTTTTAAGACTTTCGAAATTATCATTTTAAATCTCGAATCAAATTCATTGATGAGAATTCTTTCCTTTCGTCTCCCTCCTCTCTTCGACCCTCGATTTTCCCTCTTCCTCTTCTTCTGGAAGAAAAGGACCTCGATAGGTTCCCTACCTCTCTCTCCTCGTCGGATCTCCTGTTCCCTTAACAAGAACTCCTGACACCTTTCTTTCTCATAACATCTCTGTCATCCTCTCCTCTTAACATGTGAAATCCAGTTTTCGAATTCGGCCTGTTAAGAGAAGAGAAAGAGTTTTTTTCCGTTTTCGATCGTATCGTATTCTGAAACACGATGGAGATTGAGATTTTTCTTTAAGAAGAGAACAGAACCTTCTTGAAAAGATTTTTCCGTGGGAAAAATATCTCTGACTTAAAATTAAATCGATGTCCTATTCCAACCAGAAGCTATTTACACTTGAAGAAGAGGTCTCTTTCTGGGGTCTTCAAGTGGCCGAGCACTTCTATCTTCTCTATCTTCTTACAGTTCCCGAAGGTATTATTCAAGCGAATCTTCCCAAAGTTAATAATATGGATCTTCGTCAAGAGGCCATCTTTTACTATAATCAGTGGAGAAATCTTATCTCCGGCTCATGGACTCTTGAGAAAGTCAAGAATCTGATCCTCTCCTCACGAGATTATAAGGAGCGGCTTCTCAAGTATCTCTCTTCTGGAATCTGGATTGGATGGATCTCATATTCCATGGTCAAGCATATGCTGTCGGAACTGGAGTACTTTTGGAGTAAGATTACCGGAGCTGGTTACAATGTCCGGGATGAGCTTCTTTTCTGGCTCTTTCACGATGAGACCGAGACTGCCGCTTTAGAAAAGCTAATCGATCCCTCGGAAGAAATAATCTCTTCACTTCTTCGAGATTATATTGCTCGTACTCAGAAACTTTCTCAAGATCTGTCCGATGAACGGAATCCTCTTCGAAAGGAAGGGATCGACTTCCAACTTGAATATCGAAATATCGTCGCTGAACTTGAAGAACGTATCTCTTCCAAAACTCTTCTCTCGAATATTCCTCATCTCTTAACTGCTCATGTTCTTCGAGAAGCCCAACACTCTCTGGAAATCTTTCAGCGACTTGGCTATCGTCTTAACGTGTAACTGTTGAACATAATATAAGAAGAGGAAGAATGTTCTTTCTCTTCTTATATTATCTCGAAACGCCAAAGGTGTTTTCACTACTATATATTATATATAAGAGGCCATCCTCATCTTTCCATCGATCATAGATCTCACCCATCATCATATTACATGGCGGTAACATATTATTTACAAATAGAAAGATGGCCTGTTCGGGACGAAGATACATATTCTTCCGTATCTCATAGATAAACTTACTTAAAGTTATGTCACGAGGAACAATATATTTCGGTCGAGGTAATTCAGGAAGACGCTTGTCTCCCTTCATCACAATTATGGGAACTCGGTCCGGATATTTCTTAATAACCTGGTTCACGATTGATCGACGAGCCTCAAGTGAGTATCGTCGTTTAAATGCAGCAATTAAATCCATTCTTTTCTTTCTCCCATAAATTAAATTTCTCTCGTTCAAAAGTTCACTCGATCATGACTTGACTTTTCCGAAAGTCTGAAACAGCTCTCGCATATCGATAAACCGTCGCCTTCGCCTTAATAAGAATATCTTTTGCCTCCGGATCTCTCAGATTGACGTTGATAATAACTCTCTCAAGAAGTTTAATCAGTCTCTCGTTATCGAAGTTTTCCTTGGTTATCGGAACGTCTCCAATGTTCAGAAGATAGACGAGAGTCACAGCTAACATCGGCATATTCATATATCGAATCTGTTCCATTCCCGAAAACTCATCTCGAAATCGGTTGCGAAGCTCAAGACTAATCTCATCTGAAAAGAACTCAAGTGCCTTCAACAGTTCCACAAGAACCTTTTCCGTCTGACTTTTCACTCTCTTTGGAACATAAACCTTGGGTGTTCGTCGGGGTGTCCGTGGAGGTCTCGGTTGAGATCTTCGAGATCTCTCTCCAAAAGCCGTATACATCTTTCTCTTTCATTTTCCAAAAGATTAATTTTTCCAATCAATCTTCCTTCCTTAAAGTTTTCTTCTTCTTCTAACAAACAGATGTCACTCCAACGAAACTCTCATCCCGATCTCTCCTCCTGTCTCTCTGACATTTCGCTCCCCCCTCTTCTCTTGTCAGAAGAGCAGGACGTCATCGAGCAGCACTCTCATCAGAAATCAACCTATGCAGGAACAATCTCCTGGTCAGATGGCTATCTTCTTCTTGGAACTCCAAGACAACTTTGGTCTCTCTGTTCTCAATATCCAACTCTCGAAAGTTTTCTTTCAGCCCTCTCTCAACCGGATCTTCCATTCGATCGAAAGATCGTCATCTTTTCTCAACTACCCCAGCGAGGTCAAAAACACATCTATCTCACCTTTGATATCTACAATCAAATCTCCTCAATCTCTCTTCTCTAATTCTCTTCTCTCTCGAAATATTAATCTCTGTTGATAGATATTTGGAGAAATACCACTCTCATCCCTATTTCTCCAAATATCTATCAACAGAGATATGTATTCCTGTTGATACGATTTATATTAATGCGTGTTGATATGATCTTATTCCTATTCACACGAAACAACACTAAATAGAATTCCAGCTCAATTTCCCTGTGTTTTTCCCTGAAGACCACAGACCTTAAAATCAGACTTTACAGGACAGTAGGCAGAGAAGGCGTGTTTAACTGAAGAACTAAATACATCTTGAGTTCCAACACAACTCATGACCATGAGAAGAAGAAGAATCTTAAAGATGAGAAAATCCTTGGGAAGATTGTCAATATGTTTAATCGTGAAGAAAAGAAGATTATCCAGATGACCCAGAGTATGATAGTCAAAGGTGGCGACGGTTAGAAGGTTATCTTGAAGGTCTCTCCGACAGTCATAGAGATCATCGACAAGTTGGAAACAAGCCCCAAGATTATACCCGTCATCGGAAATAGGAAGATGAAGAAGAGTCTCAATAACAGACACCGTCTTTCCACCTTTATCAAGACACAGAAATAAGTACTCATCGCGACTCTTCCTTTCATCAAGAGAGGTCGTTTGAAGAGAGGTGGAGAAAATTTCAAGATAGAAAAGAGACATGAGAGGAACATAAGACGCAGGACTGATCTGTAAGATGATGCGAATATGTGTGAGAACATTTTCAACAAAGGAGTTCTCTGAGGGAGCAAAGGGATTACGAAGTGCCTGAGACATCTGAGAAACAAATTCCTCTTTATCTTTGGAGAGACTTGATGGATCATCCAGATAATGATCAACCAACATATAAAGAGAGGTAAACGAAAAGAGGACTCGACACCGATCCTTCAGTGATAGAGGTGAATTCTTAATAATGGCTAAAAGTAACCCTGCATAAAAACAAAGAGCTCCACTCAAAATAATATAAGGATCGGTTATACTTCTCGTGACGGGATCCTTTCGAACAATCTCTTCAAAGGAGGTGCGAAATTCGAGCAACAGAGACGAAAAAGATTGAGAAACTCTATTTCGCTTTGAGTCAGTCCACGAGGGTAACCATTGAGTAACTATTTTAAGGGCACCTTCCATGACTTTCCTCTTTCTTTCCTTTTCCCTTTGAAAAAGATAGATGAAAAAATCATCTATCTTTGAGATATTCGTTCGCTCAACTTGAAGATGAAATGGACGGAAGAAAATTCTCTGACGACATCTTATAGGAAGACTTCGGCTTCTCTTGTTCTGTTTTTTCTGGAAAGACAATCTTTTTGTTTTCTTTGTTTTGTTTGGTTATCAAGACATGTTGATACCGAGTTCTCCTCGTTTGAGGAGAATGAAATCAGTTTGGCCTCAATTCCACGGTCTGTCTTTAAGAACTCGACACATCCCAAAGGAGCCACACTCCGAATATGAGTATTGGTAAAGAGTTTCGTCATCTGAGAAATAACAACTCCATGACATATAAACCACACAACCATCGATGACGAATCAAAATCTTTCACCATATCATTATGATGTTGTAACCTCTGTTTAAACTGATACCACCTCTCCGGATGTGGAGGCAACTTGAAGACCTTTGTCTCTGGAGTAATATCTGGAGCTTCGTCTTTATGGTTTCCAAGATATTCCGACAGATTAATATCACATTTTATCTTGACCGGTTCTTTCAATACAGACGCCATCACACACGCTGTCTCTCGTGTCCTCCGATAAGGTGAACACACAATAATACATGGTGGCCCAAACTTCTCAACAAGAAGTCGGGCCATCTTACGCGATTGAACAACACCATCTTGAGTTATGGGAGGATCATGTTTAAATGAAAATCCCTCCCCATTTTCATATTCTTTTTCGGCATGTCGTATATATATACGAACCATAATCAGTTTAACTTCAATCTTCTTGAAAGAATTAAATCTTCCTCTTCATTTTTTTATTTATATATATTTTTCGCTATTCTCCGTCCTTTCCTCGAGAGAGAATCCAGACAATTAACACAATTCCAAGAATGATTAATAATATTCTCCACTTACACAGAAAGAAGTTATAGACTTGTGTATCCCAGGATGTCCAACTTGATCCTTCCAAGGGTCGAATATACGCTTCCGGACGATTACAAACACTGTCACAAACACTACAGGGAGAGATGTAACTTCGTGGAAGAGCCCCATAAACAATATTACTACGTTTAACCACGCGATTTAAAGCAATCGGTCCAGTGGAATTCATCACTTGAATATGTTTTCCAATGGCCCATTTCGGAAGAGGTTTCTTCATCTCCTCGATCATCTCATACCAAATACGACATCCAGGTTTCGACGCCATAAAGGAATTTGTAATATATCCTCCAATGTTTCCACTTTCAACAAGATAGAGCTCATTATCATTCTCAAACAGTTCATCAAGAGGTTTGAGAAGTTCCATATCAAGATCCATATAAATACCTCCATGTATCGCTAAAAAACAATAACGAATGGCATCCGCTCGTTGAATCGCATAGGGAAATGCATCATAATAGGGAAGAAAGTCGGGAAAATATCTCTCGACAAATTTGCGGTTGTCCTCATCGGTCATCAGAACATATTTCCATGTCGGCATCCAGCAACGAATCGATTTGGGACTCCTCTTCCATTTTTCCGGGATATCTTTGTTCTTCCATGTTTGCATGATTATCTTTGGTATTTTGGGTTGGGGGTCTTCTTTCTTACTCACACTTCTTTGGGCGTTCGATGTCATCTTCACCCTATCTTATTTTATTCATTTTAAAAGTTTTATATTTTTTTCCCCGCTTCTTCTTTAATCCAATTCCGTCCTCTCTCCCTAACTTTATGAATTAAACGAATTGTGTATCTTTAATTCGTTTAATTCGTTTAATCGTAAAAGTTCATTAAAAAGACAAAGTTCTTTCCAAAAGATGTATTCTCATCTCCGTCACCTTTCAAGAAGTCCTCGTAAAAAGACCGATTCAAGCTCTCTCAGAATTTCGGAAGAAAAAGATATTTCGACAAGTCTCAGTTCCTCCACCACTCTTTATCTTGACTCTCTCTCTTCCCGCCGAAAAAGGAAAACTTCTCCCCTCTCTCCGACGAAATCGAAACCCCGTCTCGTCGATCAAACATCGCCAAAATCTAAAAAGACTCTCCCCAGGTCAAAATCCAAACATAAGGAATCCCATCCTTCCAATCCTAAATCCAAATCTCAGAGAAAAGATACCTCCTTAAAATACAACTCCAAACATACCTCCAACGATAACTCTCCTATCTCCGCGAAAAGAGATAAACACGAAAAAAGAGATAAACACGAAAAAAGAGATAAACACGAAAAAAGAGATAAACATGAAAAAAGAGATAAAAAGGATAAACTGGCATCTTATTATAAACCTCCGGCAAATAAGGATCCTCTTCAAACTCTTCAGACACTTCCCACCGTTACTTCTTCATCGTTCCCGCTTCCCGATTCCTCAAGAAAAAGAGAAACCTCGAATACATTCATTGGAAGAACGGGCCCAAACTCTCCCGGAAAAAGAATGGAGATAGACTCCATTCCAAATCCGGCCCCGGTTAACGATAAGATAAAGACGAACGAGGAATTTCCGAAGAAAAAAGAGGTACAGGGAGTTAAAGAAGAGTCAAGGACAAAATTCGAACGTTTGACTCTCTTGGATGATGGAAAAAGATGGTTAACATATACCTCAACTGGTAAAAACAAGGACATCATTCATCCAAATATTGAATTATATCCGATGTACTCGAGGAAGAAGGACTTCTTCCTCGAACAGGGATGTTACGATTTATCTCTTCAGGCTCTTCTCGAAATCTCAACGGAAAATAATACTCCTGCTTCGATTTCCTTGATGCTAGCAGTTCTTCGACAAGGGAAAAGTCCAAAACTGGAACCGGCTGATGTTTCTCAACTTTCGACGAAAAACTCTAACAATGAATCAAGTATAAATCTTTCAACGCTTTTTCCACTTCATGATACCATCTATCATCTTCAACCTGGGATTAACCAGGTTAATATTCGAACCTTTGACTCTCTTTTCCAACATGATCGAGTTTCGTTCTGTTTTTACGGCTCCGGAACCTTTAAAGTCAGATTTTTCACGTTAAATCTCTTAATTTTCCAGATCGGCCCCTATTATCCTCAAAGTATTCCCATTCCATCGGAGGCCGGAGACCGGTCACGTTTAAGAGGTCGATCCCGTTCCATCTAAATAGGCGAAAATTCCGTCACCTTCTTCGTCTGTTTACGTCGTTGCCCATCCCAATATGTTATCTGAACAGAGCTTCTTTTATCGAGAAGAGGTCGAACAAAGTTGAAATCGACTTTTCCACATCGGATGATGAGATGTCTCAAACAAACCCAGGAACTAAACATCTCCAAATTCGAAACAAAGTTTCGAGACAGAGATACCGTAATTTCCAGATTCTTTAAAGACTCCATTTCCGACAGAACGGAAAGAGTATGTTTAAAGTACACGTTCAGATGAAGTGTCTTAAGATTCGGAGGAAGATGTTCTCTTTTCACGAAAGACTTGGTTGAAGAGAGACTTAATGTTAAATGTTGAAGAGATGTCAGATGAGACAGAAAGACGGAGGAATTTACTATCAGATGAAGTTCCTCAATTTTATCGCAAACGAAAGAAAGGTCGTCGGCGTCGATGGGCTGGAGAAGTCGCCGGAGTGTCGGTCTCGACAGAAGAGTTTGACGACACCGACGAGGCAGATCCCTCACTTGAAAATCAAGTTCCCGTAGAGGTTGATTTGTCATCCAACTCGTGACAAAAATATCCCATTTTAACGATTTCTTCTGTTGGTCCTCCGGAATAACGGAACGCTGCGACAGAAAGGACAAATGAGAATATCTGGATAGAAGTCTTGGAGAATAACACGTTGACGTTAAAATGAGTCGACTCGCTAACTTAAACACGTTATTCCAGAAAAGACGACACGTCGAGGCAAGAGCAAGTTGATCCTCAATTTGAGGAAGAAAGGTTAAAATCTTCCAAATAATCTCATTTGGAAGAGAGACTAACAAAAGAGAAGAATTCATTCTCTTCTACTCTTCGAATTCTCTTCTTTTTTTCGAGAGAAGTCTTTTTCTATCATTTTTAAGATAATTTAAAAGAGATCGAAGGAGAAGAACAGAGAAGGAGAAAGTGATTTGAGAAGCAAAAAGAAAAAGAAGTTTTAATTAAAAGGAAAAGAAGAGTGACATGCTTTATTGTACGTCTCTGGATTGTCTTCCGAAGACATCATTGACAAATAAATGTATAGTTCTTGATCTCGATGAAACACTTGTTCACACTTGGGATGAAGAGGATATTCCAAAGATTCGAAGTCTCAACTTGTTTCGAAATCCTCATCTTCTGGACATTCGACAAAGGACATATCATTTCTTTCTTGAAGATGTCGGGGGAAGAAAGGGCGAGGGAGAACAATGGGAAGTCTGGGGAATTACACGGCCTCATTTGACTGAGTTTTTAACGTTCTGTTTTTCCTACTTTCGAGTCGTAGCCATTTGGTCCGCCGGACAAAAACAATATGTTGAGGCGATCTGCGATTATATCTTTCAAGACATTAAGAGACCCCACCTCATTTACTCGTTCTATGACTGTGAAAACATCCACTCACGGGATTTCCCGATTTCAAAACCTCTTTTGAAGATGATCGAATCGGAGCCTCATCTTCAGTCGTATATGTCTCTTTCCAACACCTTTGTTGTTGATGATCGTCGGTCAACATTTGAAAAGGTTAACCCGTACAATGGCATTCTTATTCCGGAATACTCTCCTCGACTGACTCTTGAGAGTCTCCGAGAAAATGATACCGCTCTGATCAGTCTGAGAAACTGGTTTCAACGACCTGAGGTTATGGCTGCTCCTGACGTCAGAACTTTAAATAAATCGAGAATCTTTCTTTCTCCGTAGAAGTCGAAGAATTGATTAAAAAAATCGGAAAATTTCTTAAACTTGAATGGACAAGAAGCTACTAATTCTCGATCTCGACGGAACTCTTCTTCATTGTCTGGAAGTTCCCAATCTTATATTTGATTTAAGTCCGGAGGAACCGACAAATCCGTATTCAAGTTGTCCGGAAAAGAATGAAGATAGTTTTACCATTCGAGGACGTCTTTTCTGGTTACGTCGGCGGCCCTATCTTGACGAATTTTTACGATCTCTCTCCTCCTTCGGCTATGAACTGGCTATTTGGACAGCCTCCGATCCAACCTATGCTTTTGCCGTCATTCACCGCATATGGCCAAATGATATTCCTCTCAAGTTCATTTGGACATTTTCTCAATGTGATCTGATGCCAGTTTCTTTCTCTCGGCAACAGAAACCCTCCGAGAGGAAATTTTTGATTCGAAAGGACTTGCGGAAGGTTTGGCGTCACAAGTCGTGGGGTTATAACAAGTGTAACACATTAATTCTTGATGATACACCGTCGACCTACTCTCAAAACTATAATAATGCTATCCCCATAAAGAGTTATCTTGGAGAAAGTGATGACACCGAACTGAAACGACTTCTCCCGATATGTGAATCTTTGATGAAAGTATCAGACGTTCGTTCGGCCCCAAAGTGTTAAGATGTGATTATTTTTTGTCTTGTATCAGAGACAAAAAATAAAAAAATCTTTGATCTGTTAAAAAACTCATGGGACACTCCTCCTGTTCCGACAAAAAGAAAACGAACTATCATCGAAAGAACTACCTTCTTCTAAAGAAGTTCCTTAAGGAAGACTATCCCAAACGGAACAATGCGCTCCTTCAAGCCATCTTGAAAGAACTTCAGAAAAAGAAAAAGTGTAAGAACTAAAGACCTTCGATTTCTTATCATTTAATCACCGATTGTGGTTAGATGATAGTCACATATTCAGGATAACTGTCTAACTCTGAACCTCGTCGGAAGGAAGATGGCTTACACTTCTTCCGAGCTCGCTCTCGTTTAAGCATGATTCGTCGCCGATGAAGTTCTGTCTGAACGATCTGGGCAAGTTCCTCAAGTTCATCTAGCGTTAATTTCTCAACACGTTTCATCTTCTCTTTTTGTTCAAAAAGAGAACAGACATAAATTGGAAATCAATTTTATCGAAGGATGTCGCGTTTTTTAACTCTGGTTAATGTTTATATCAGAAGCTTCTTTGAACGCCAGGCTTCCTGACGTGACTGTTCATTAACAGGGCGAGGAGGAGGCTTCCACTGTGTCGCTCGTTGTTGATTCCGAGGATATGGAGGAACGGCATGCACTTCTTGAGTTGGGGCTCTCTCTCCTGGAACGACTCCTTGGTTGTAGGAAACCATGCCTGGCCATGAAGGCTGACCCTGGGGACGCAACCCCGGTCGATAATAGAATCGAGCTTGGTCCGATTCTGGACGAGGAAGAGGATCTCGTTCAGGATGATGAAATGATGGTGGAAGAGGCGGAACGGTAACAGCGGGTCGGAACTGGCGATTTCGCGAACACGCCGGACGACGGGAACACATCTGCTGTTGACGCCGCACAAAGAGGTTATCAGCTTGGTCCTGGGTAAGTGAAATCTGATCACTCGTTCGAGTAATAATAAGATTGAAATCGGTCGAGAAAAGAGACGCCCGTTCCGGATCCCACTGTGTCAGACGATTTACCGCATCGATAATTCGGTTAATATCTGCCATTGGAATGATTGCCACACCTTGATGTCGATAATTTCTTCCGTCAAGCTCAATCTCAAAAGATCGCGGAAACAAATCAAGAATGGGACTGTATGACCCAACAAGAATACTAACCTCCTCCGGAAGTAAGTTGTGAGACTGTGGCGGTAGAACCGCCAGTAACTGATGAACCGGGTTAACTTCAAGTTCATCCTCCGGTCGAGACGGAAACTCAAACTTCCACGTTCTGGCAATGGCCGCAAGATCAACAAGAAGAGGTGCATAGTGATACTCATAATAGTAGTAACTTGAAACCGATCCAAGTCCCTGAACATAATAGGAATACGTCCAGGCAAGTCCAGTTAAATACGATTCCACCATCTGTCGAACCCGCTCAATCGTGACCGGATAGGGATTATAAGAAACAAGATTAGACGGAACATACTTTGGCCCCAGAGCATTTTGATACCAGATCCCACGAAAACGGTCAAAGTCAAAGCGTGTCGTCGTGCTACGAAGATAGAAGTATGTCTCCATTGGATTAAGGGGACTCGGAGTTGATAAAATTTTTATCGTGGCAAATGCAAACATACGAGAGGGATACTTCGTCTCCTGACCTGATAATTGAGTCAGAAGTTGGACCTCCTGTTTTGAAAGACTCTCGATAAACGCAGCAATAGCAGGACCATTTAATGACGCCCCATTTGTTAGTGGCTGTTTAAGAGTCCGATACACATTCAACATTGTCTCAATGGCCATTGTCATATCGTAGAAAGATGGCGTCGCCGGAAGAAAGTCATTTCCAACAAGATACATCATAAAAACAAAATCATGAAGAGCCGTCTTTAGAGGTACACCCTTCGGCAACGGAAGATCCCTATACAGATACTCCTTGAGAATATCAATACTAATAATGTTATCAACATCTTTCCTCAGAAGATATATCCGATCCACGGGAGCAACAAGAGACAACATAACAAGATCAGCATCAAGCCCATATAAAATATGGGCTCCCTCCCCTGAAATATCTCCAGATCTCATGAGATCAAGAATCTTATGCTCTCCTTCACCCGGGACAAGATGACTACTATAAATAATCTTCGGCGGAAGCAAAAATACGTTCGCTTGCGGAAGTTTAAAGTCTCGGTGGCTCCCCAACCAGTCCCGAAGAAATGCATCAAGACGTCTCATGAAATCTGTCCCCGGTGTAATCGCCGCACTATCAAAAGGAGAAATCTCCGATATCTCCTCCTCCTTCTCCTCCTCTTTCTTCTCCTCTTTCTTCTCCTCTTCTGTTTTCTTCTCTTCTGTTTTCTCCGTTTGAACTCCATCCGCTTTCGTTTCCTCTGATTTCTTCTCCTCCGATTTCGTTTCCTCCGATTTTGTTTCACTCTTTTCTTCGGTCGGAGTTGGAGTTGGGGTCGGAGTTGGAGTTGGAGTTTCTTCTGTTTTCTCTTTTTCTTTCTTCTTTTGTTCGAGTCTCTTTCTTCGCTCTTCTTTTCTTTTCTCTTCTTTCTTTTTCTTCTCTTCTCGTTTCTTCTCTTCCTCTCTCTTTAGTGCCTCAGCTTTCGCATCATCTTCTCTCTCCTTCGCCGTCCGGTATCGTCTCTGTCTTTGTTGTTGAATTTTAGCCATAGGAGCCACTCCATCAACGGCAAGTGTTAGAACCTCTCTCGGCTGAACTTCCGTAATTATCTGCATAATTTCCGAAACTAAAAGCTGATAAAACTCTCTCTCAAGCACCTCAAAACTCGTTTTGGCAACATATCTCGATCTCGCCTCATTCTTATAATCACCATATGACCATGTTATTTGAGCACACCGGTGAATCAAACTGTTAAGATCAAAGTTGAGACTTGAAACATACTTCGGGCACCGATTTAAAAGAATCCGCGGATATCTCTTACTCAAAACATACAGAAAGAACGGTATACCCATTCTTCAAAAAAAAAATATAACTCTCTCTCTTTATAAGAGGAGTTATATTTTTAGAGAATCAATATATCTCTCTCTCTCTTTATTTATATAAAAGAAAAAAAGTTCGAAGAGAGAAGAACTCTACGATTCTTCTCTCCTTTCGCCGTCTCTTGATGAGAAAACAGAGAAAAAAACTCTTCATTAAAACATTTTATTCGAAATAGTAAAATAGGAAAGGAAAAATGGTAAAAATCGCCTTCCTTTTCCTTATCTATGACCGTATTAATTTGGAGAAGGCCTGGCTTGATTTTTTTAATTCTGCAGACCCGAACAAATATACCATTGCAATTCATCCCAAATCGTTAAGAGATGTTAAATTGTCTCCCTTCTTTCAGAGATTTGTTATCCCGGAACACGTTGAAACCTCTTATGCCCATATTTCACTGGTCAAAGCTCAAAATCTTCTCCTTTCCTCGGCTCTCCGAGATCCTCTCAATATGAAGATGATTCTTCTGTCCGGAGCTTGTATTCCTGTCAAATCGTTTGACACCATTTACTCCCTCTTAACACGAGATAACCTGAGCTACATCAACCTCTTTGTGATACAAGATAGAGCGATCGGACGTTGCGAAACTGTTCGCCCCTTTATTCATCGAAAACACTTTAAGAAACAATCTCAATGGTGTATTCTTAATCGTCATCATGCGACCATTTTAACAACTCGTCTGGAATATCTCTCCTGGTTTAAAGATGTTTTTGCTCCCGATGAGCACTGTTATATCACCTTTCTTTCTCATCTGGGAGAAATCGCTAATCTTAAACTCATTTCCATGGCCGAAGCAACAGACACGACAACTTTCACTCTGTGGAAGTCTGAACCTCAAAATTACCCCTTTAAATCATCAAAAGATCAAATAAAGGAACCTCATACCTACTCCAGTATCTCCCTTGACGAACTCCGATATCTTATTCAAAGTAAATGTCTCTTTGCCAGAAAGTTTAATCCAGACTGTCAACTCGTTCATGGAAATAAGAATATTCGTCTTGATACGTCTCTGATTTCGCTCTTGAAAGATCCGTCATCTTCTCCTTTTCCGAACGATCTCTTTCCACCTTCAACGGGACTCCCGAATTATCTGGATTTTTCCAGAATTAATTGGAACTTTCTCAATAAATACTATCAGATAACGTCTCCGCCTAACCAAGAGAAAAAAATAACTCATGAAAATCTCCGATCATGGAAAGTCTGACAATTCCGACCCAAACGTATGATAGAGAATCATAGAATAGAGAAAAGAGTAAAAAATCACATAGACTGATAATATAACTTGACGAAATTCACTCTCCGTCAAAAATTGTTGGGGTAACATCTTTCTTGGCGGAATGATTTTGAATTTGCTTCTATACCTTTAAAACGAATCGTCGTCTGATACTAAAGATGTCTTTAAAAGATAAAGATGTCTCTTCCTTTATCGGAACCTCTTTTAAATCTTGCGGAAGTAGTAACGACTGTGTTCCTGTACCAACACCTTCAACGGGGTCGTTTCCGTCAAATGAAAATACCTCCCCTTCTGACAAAGACTTCCTTAAAAAGAAACTTGGATTTAAGATCACAATCTTGGAACAGGAACCCCTCGGTAAAGGAACCTATGGTCGAGTTTACAAATGTTATGATGAATATGGTACAGTGATGGCCATCAAGTGTATTTCAACAGATCATACCGGCATCTCATGTCTGATGGAGGCGTCAATCATGTCAGCCATTCATCATCCCAATCTTCATCGAGCTGTCCGTATTCATGCCACTCCCAAAACACTTTACATCGTCTCCGAACTTGCTCTCTCCGATCTGTCTCACTGGACACGTCGAGATAAAGGCGGCACTCCTCCATCTCTTGTTCAGCTTCAGCGCTGGGCCTATGATCTTCTTCAAGCCGTTGCCTGTCTCCATCGACATCATATTATTCATGGTGATATTAAAGCCTCAAACGTCCTTCTCTTTCCCGATGGAAATGTTAGACTCTCCGACTTCACTCTCTCCACCAAAATGTGGCCCCAAATTGACCGCCGTTACACCGTATGTACTCACACTCATCGACCTCTCGAGGTCCTTCTTCATCAAATCTGGGACACCTCCGTTGACCTCTGGTCTCTCGGTTGCACCCTCTATGAAATCGCCTATGGAGAACCCCTCTTCCCCTCTCAGGGAAAAGATAATCTTCAAATCCGTTCTCGAATGATTAATCTTCTTCTTGACTGGGCTACCAATGGACCTCTTCAACAAAACTTTCCCAATATCGATCGCCCAACTATTGACTTTGTTCCCTGGAAACTCTCTCCTCTCTGGTCCCACAACGACTACCAGCTCTTCAACTCCGTCCTCCTCTCTCTTCTTCGAATCGATCCCAAGGAACGCACTCCCGCTCTCGATCTCCTTAAACACCCCTTCTTTTCCCCTTTAAAGGAACTCGGAACATCTTCTTACACCATTATAAGCACTCCTTCTTCCAAACTTGACGATGATACTTATACACGTTTACAACAAACCTGTTTCCGATACACCTCCTCTCGTGTTCTCATTGACTATGCCATTGATCTCTACAGTCGTCTTCTCTCTCTTTCTCAGATTAATGATACAACAAAAATCGCCTCCTGTCTATGGATCGGTTCCAAACTCATCCACCGAACTCCCCTCGTTATTAACGATATTCCCCTCTCTCACATTCTGTCAGCTGAACGCCTCATCTGTATTCACCTCTCCTTCCGACTCACCTGTCTCTCCCTTCCAACAAAAAACCTTTAAAAAAAAAAGAAAAAAAGAAAAATAAAACTTTAAGTGAAATTATCATCTCTTCAAAGCAAACATTTCCTCTTCTCTTTTAAAGATGTCGTCTCCTTCACCTCCTCCCATTGATCTTGTTACAATTCTCGCCAGTCCCAAACTTCCTCCTCCGACTGTTCTTCTCCAAACCCGTATCACTCCCCCTCAAGCTATACAACTCTTACGCTCGGGGGCCCTCAATGAAGAATGTCAACTTAAACACGAACAAATCTCAGATCTCATGAAACACTCTCTTGAAGAACTCGATCTCCTCTTCTCTGAATGGGGTATCCCTGTTGACGGTCTGACAGAAAAAGAAGACTATATTCAGCGCTATTTTGACTACATGGTCACTCTCGCCCCTTGGGGAACTCCTTCTCAGGAAATCACCGCTCTCTCCCCACCTCTCTCCCCAAACTTCACCTCTATGTCCGATCTCCTTCATTCCTGTCCCCTCCCCGATAAACCTCCCCCCTCCGAAAAACCTCCCCCTTCCAAAAAACCCAAACTCCCTCCTCCTCCCTCTCGTTTCCCTCGAGTTCCACCCTCTTCTCCCCCTCGTCAACCTTAATTTTCTCTCATCTTCTCTCATCTTCTTTCAGAGAAGATGACTGACTCTAATTCCATTTTCTTATCTCGTCCAACACTACACGTCGAATCTCCCCCATCTCATTTTTAACTCCCTCTCGTATCCCAGATGATATACTCGACGTAAGATTATCCATTATATTCCGACCAAACATTCTCAAAAGTATCCCCATCAGTCCCGCAAAAACAATTAATGCTAAAAGCACCCCAAAGAAAACCGTCGCAAAGAAATTCATTTCTTTTTATCCAAGAAAAAAAAAGAAAAATGCAACTCGCCTCCTCCTCTCTTCGTTCAATTCTCCGTGTCCCCGACAGTGCCTATCCAAAATTTCCAAACTATAATAAGCAACGTGACTGTTTCGTCTTTCGTCTGAGTGTTATCAACTCCATCTTGGCCAAAACTGGCCCTATTTCCTATCAAGAACTCTACCAAGAGTTGTCAAATAATCCTAAGTTGTGTTATATCTCCCGAAATCTTCGGAGTGACCTGAATATCATGATTAATCTAGGCCTCCTTTGTCAGGATAAAGACAACAGAATCATGTGGCCGGACATCTTATCCTCTTCGAAGACAGCTTTTGCCAGTGTTTCAGATAGTTCTCCAGAAGTATCCGAACAGGAGGATATATGATAAACAACACCTCTCTATTAATTATCTTCTGATCAAGATCGAGAACTCTCAATACCTGCCCCTGAGTCAACCAAACAAGAGCTCGATTTTCATGATCTCTATGTTCCGCCGCCCGTCGAGAAAACTCTTCTCCCGGTTCAATTAAGTCCGTCACATTAACCGGCAATAACAACATCATGGTATATCGATCCTCATCCACTCTCGTATAGATAGCCTCCAAATTTAAAAGATCCGAATATCGAATATTCCCAAATACTCCCAAACTCTCCTCGTAAAACTCTCTCAACGCAGTTTCCAAAATATCCTTGTCCCTTCTATCTCGACGCCCTCCAAAATCTGTCAAGTCGGCCGATGAAGAATCCAGTGCAAAACAGTAAAGACGTACTCCATCAATCACGGTATATGGAAGAATACCTCCTCGTCGAAACTTTCCATCACTCCAGTCTACCTGTCGTGACATTCCCGGTTCCACATATACACTCAATCTCTCTCTTCTTGGGTCATAATACTCCATCCACCTTTTAGAAAAAATAATATAATCTGACGTAAATTTTAGAAGATTTTAAATAAAACACAAACCTCAAACATATAACTTCTTCTCTTCCGACAAAAAAGAAGAAAAAGAAGTTATATGTCATGTCATCGGAAACCTACTTTCAATCTGAAGTCTCACACTGCTCAACATAAACTTTTATCCCAACTCTTTTACCAACTCGAAGCTTCAATCCTGGCGCACACAAAACTTCTTTTTCATTGTAATCGGAAAACCTCTTAACATCGTATCCGGGAATGTCCTTCGCGTCCAAAATTAAGATTATACTCTTCTCACATACTCGACAATCCGCAACATCATATTCAGTTGACCATGATGTAAATCGATTCGTATAGTCAATGATGTCACCCTCTTTTACCTGTGTGAGAGGTTCATAACTCGTCTCTCGATACAGTTTCCCAGTATATCTCTGTTTTAAAAGAAACTCCTTACATCGCAAAAACTCCTCCGGTCTCTCGTAAATCGTCGGTTTGTTCTCACGACAATATCTCTCAAGTATCTCTCTCACCTCTCTATCAACCATAATATCTTGTTCAGAGAAACTAAATCAAGCTAATGTAATTCCTTCAATTTTATTCTTGAATCTCTCTTTCTTTTGAAAACTTGGAAGTCGTCAGACAAGTCCTCCTACACCATCTGAAGAATCCAAACTCTTCTTCTATATATTCCCCCTCTCGACAACATACTTCCGATTTCGACTAATCTCTTTATCCGTTTCAACCAACCTCCCAAATCAAACTCTGTCAATCGGATTTCGCTTGATTTGAAATGTTACCGACTTCCTAAAACAGCTGAGTCTCAGTTTCCCAAAAAGATTCACCCTTCTTCCGTTAAACGAAAGGAACTTCTGTCGATTCCTCTCCCACAGTCATTCCAATCCATCGACGTTAAATATTGATCAGCTCCTGTTATGACTTAAATCATCGGAAAAACAATGTCCTCCTTGACATGTATCGCGATTGGAGATCCTCACTTTAAAACAGACAATGTTGTCTTCACAGATGAGTTTGTTGACAAGGCTCTCCCTCTTATCCGTCAGAAGAATCCTAACTTCATCGTCGTCCTGGGTGATATTCTTGATCGTCACGCTCTCATTCACGTCAACCCACTAGAGCGATCAATCCGATTTCTGAAGAAGTTAAGTGAAATCGCCCCTCTCTATGTGTTAATTGGAAACCATGACCGACCGAATAACTCTAACTTCTTAACAACAGAACATCCCTTTAATGCGTTGAAATATTGGAATTCAACAAAAATCGTTGATGTGGGACTTATTGACACAATTAAGAATCGGAAGTTCATCTTCCTTCCCTATGTTCCACCGGGACGATTCTTTGAAGCCCTGGCCACACTCTTCTCTCCGAAAGAGCAGAAGGATACTCTTCTCTCGAAATATCAGGAAGAAGTCGAAAAGATTAAACAGGACTTGAAGATTGACAAGAAAACCTCCCTTCTAACAGAGACGGAAAAAGAAATCTATCGTCATCGTCATAAACAATTGGTGGAAGAACTCTTTTCTCCCTCCTTGAACGATATCACGGCTGTCTTTGCACATCAAGAATTCTATGGAGCTAAAATGGGAGCCATCTTATCAACGGAAGGAGATGAGTGGCCACTGTCCTTTCCATTTGTTATCAGTGGACATGTTCACGACTACCACTATGTTCAGGATAATCTGCTATATATTGGAACACCCCTTTCTCACGCTTCCAATGATCATGAGAACAAGACTCTGTCCTACTTTTCGTGGACATTCGATAACTCTCGACCGGTTGAGGAACGAATCGACTTAAATTTAACCAAACGAATCGTCGTCACAATACCCTGGGATCAAGTCGCCACCTACGTCCCCCCACCTAAACATTTCGTTAAACTTATCATCACAGGCACCTCAGCCGAACTCAAAACCGTCCTCAAAGTCCAAAATATTAAGACCTTAACCGCAATGGGAGTCAAGATCGCCTATAAAAATCTCCCATCTCCTTTAACAGAAGTTTCGCAACAACAGGAACAACATAAAATGTTGGGATATAAAGCCAGACTCTATCAGGCCGTCTCTCAGAATCCTGAATTAAAGAACACCTTTGTTAAACTCTTCGGGAATCTATCCCTTGATCCAACCAACTCCTAACATTCTTTCACTGTCTTCATGAAAGTCCAATGAATCTACCCTTCATCGACTTCAGATCCCAATATCCGAATCGAAACTCGTTCTCGCCAACTCCAACTTCAGTCTCAATCTATCCCTTCCCTGAAGAAATCCTCATTCCGTCGAATCCCTAATCAATCGAAATCTCGACGAGCTGAAATATGTCATAATCAAGTTCAGACAATCTAATTAAGAATCGTATCAACTCTGATCAATATCCAAGACATATTTCTGGAAATAAATATCTAATCTATCAGTGTTGATAAATATCCAACACATATTTCTGGAAATAGAAATTGGAGTTCTATCACTGTTGATAAATATCCAAAACCTATCACTGTCGGTAAATATCCAAGACATATCAAGTTGATAGATTTCGGAAGCATATTCACATGAATAGATATCTAACTTCTATCAACTTGATAAATATCCAACACATATCAAGTTGATAAATACCAAAACATATCAAGTTGATAGAAATAATGGAGTTGTATCAACTTGATAAATGTCCAACACATATCAAGTTGATAGATTTTGGAAGCATATCAATGTTGATAAATATCCAACACATATCAAGTTGATAGAATTTGGAGTCATATCACTGTTGATAAATATCTAACACATATCAAGTTGATAAAATATTGGAATTGTATCAACTTGATAAATATCCAACACATATCAATGTTGATAAATATCCAACACATATCAAGTTGATAGATTTTGGAGACATATCAACTTGATAAATATCCAACACATATCAAGTTGATAGATTTTGGAAGCATATCAATGTTGATAAATATCCAACAAATATCAAGTTGATAGAATTTGGAGTCATATCACTGTTGATAAATATCCAACACATATCAACGTTGATAAATA
>FWPU01006207.1_pt1 | contig 24391 bp, 23 predicted proteins | sample 2228361 | NCBI WGS metagenome assembly FWPU01 (sample SAMEA103939777, study PRJEB20133) | metagenome | reverse complement strand
TTTGTAAAGTACTAAGAACTTTTGACTACCTACTTAGTAGCGCAAAACGACAAGAAATACCATTATTAAACAAGCTCTAAGCATGTAAATATCATACTACTTTTGTGAGATCATGTCAAGAACTAATCGCTTTGTCTTGACACGCCGTGCCTGGTGTGATATAATGATTTTTAATTGCTTGGGGCGCTGGCATGCTGACTGTCTCTGGTTGTACTGCAACGCTGAACGCCTGGAGGAGGTATCTCGTGTCCGCGGGCGACTTCTACTTTGCCATCAACGCCACTTTTCGGTTTATCCACGATAGGTACGGCAAACATGCGCTGATTCAGTACTGGACCTCCATGGCTCGCGAGTACCACGCCGACGTCACGGCGCGCTTTGCGGAAGGAGGGCTGGAGGAGGTGCGTCGTTACTGGGCCGACTATTTCGCGCGCGAGCCGGGCGGCGACGTGCGTGTGGACCTGACGGAGCGGGGGGTCGAGCTGGACGTGCGCGATTGCCCCGCCATCCGCTGGCTGCGGGACGCCGGCCGGGAGATTATGCCCTGCTACTGCGAGCATTGCCACTACATCTCGACGGCCATTGCCGAAGGGGCAGGCCTTCGCTTCCAACTGGAAGGCGGAGGTGGCCGTTGCTACCAGGTGTTCAGCACGGGCGGAGGTGCGGCGTGATAGGGGTACAGGACTTTATCGGTTACTACGATTGGACCTTCGAGTACCTGCGGCGCACCTACGGCGAGGAGGCCGTTCAGGATCACTGGCTGCGTGCCATCTCGCGCGACTCGCAGCGCCATGCCCGCGCGCTCATCGAGGCCAAAGGCTTTGACGGCATGGAGGAGTACTGGGGCCACACGCTGGAGATGGAGGAGGCGGGTTACACCTTCGATCGGGGGGAGGATTACTTCCGCATTGACATGTTCGCCTGTCCATCGAAGGGTTACCTGATCGAGCATGGCCTGGCCGCATACCACGATTACTGCGAGCACTGCATGGGCTGGGTAAAGCCGATGATGGACGATGCCGGGTTCGTGATCAACCACGAGCACAACCATGCGGGGCAGTGCTACTGGGAGATGCGTCGTGCCGATGACCGCCTGCCCGGCCCGCCGCCCGATCGCGGGCCCCATGACGTGCGCAACCTGCCCCATTGGCGGCAGGCGGAGCACCATTTGTATGTGAACAGCGAAGAGGCGAAGGCGTAGCGGGGACAAGCCATGGCGCTTGCCCCCTCCAGGACGGGTGCGTTTCACGTTTGGGGCAAATCGTAGCGGAGCACCCTGAGCGGAGGGCCGCAGCCCGTAGTCGTCACCTGCGCCTGCACCTGTCGGCGCAGCCTCAGGTGCAGGTGGGGGTGCGGAGCGGCTCATGCAGGCCGCCTCCTTCGACTGCGGGCCACCACAACCCGCTGGCCCTCCCGCTCAGCCCGCCCCGGCTCCGCCGTTCGGGCCGGGAGATACTCGCCGCCCCGACACTGGAATGCACCCCCTCCAGGAGAGGAGGTGATGGAGCGGCTCAGGGTAAGGACGGGTCGCCGCGCCCGGGACAGGACGAGCAAGGTCCAGACTGAAGCCAGGGCGGAATCTGCATGCGCCGGTTTCATGCTGGATCTGGTTTGGTTCAGACCCACACACCAAAGGAGGAAGCACCATGGATCGCAAGACCTGGACGAGCCTGGTGGGGCTCATCGTCGTTCTGAGCATGCTGCTCTCGGCGTGCGTGCAGCCGACGCCCGCTCCAGCGCCGCCCACGTCGGCGCCAGCGAAGGCACCTGAGCCGACCAAGGCGCCCGAACCGACCAAAGCACCTGAGCCGACCAAAGCCCCAGAGCCGACCAAAGCGCCCGAACCGACGAAGGCGCCTGCCGGGCCCCCGAAAGGCGGCACCATGACGGCGGCCTTCGATCAGGGGCCGGGCGGCTTCCCCGAGCGCTTCGACGCCTGGAACGCGACGGCAGGCTACTACTGGTTCGATATGTACCTGGCCAAGCTGGTGACCTACAGCGACACCTCCCTCACCAAGTTCACGGGTGACCTGGCGGAGAGCTGGGAGATATCGCCGGACGGGAAGGTGTTCACCTTCAAGCTGCGCAAGGGCTTGAAGTGGCATGATGGGACGCCGTTCACCGCCGATGATGTGAAGTTTACCCTGGACACCGTGGCGACGCCGGGCGTTTCGACCTTCGCGGCCAAGCTGGCGACGGTCAAAGGGTATCAGGACGTCAAGGAAGGGAAAGCAACGAGCCTGGCGGGTGTCGAAGTCGTGGATGCCAACACCGTCAAGGTGACCCATGACAGCCCTAACGCCGGTTTCCTGGACGGCCTGGCGTTCATCTACATCATGCCCAAGGCGGCCATGAAGGACATCCCCGTCAAGGAGATCCCCAACAATCCCTGGTGGTCCACGAAGGTAGTCGGCCTGGGGCCCTTCAAGTGGAGCAAGTACGAGAAGGGGCAGTACGTCGAGCTGGTCCGCTACGATGACTACTGGCGGGGCGCGCCGCTCCTGGACAAGCTGGTGAACCGCTATTTCCCGGAGGCGGGCACCGCAGTGCTGGCGCTGCAAAAGGGCGAGATTGACTTCACCTATGTGACGGCCGATGAGATGTTGAAGCTGCAGGGCGATCCCAAGATCACCATCATCCCAGGCCCATCATGGGTGAACCTTTCGATCTATTTCAACAAGAGCCTGCCGGTCTTCCAGGACAAACGGGTCCGCCAGGCCTTCATGTACGCCGTTGATCGCGAGACGATCCGCAAGGCCTTGTGGAAAGAGACGGCCCAGGTGGTGAACTGCAACTACCGCCTAGACGCCTACGTCCCCAAGGACATCAATCAGTATCCCTTCGATCCTAAGAAGGCCAAGGAACTCCTGGATGCCGCCAAGTTCGACTACAGCAAGGAGTACCAGTTGTTGACCTACTATGGCGATCAGCTTACCAAGGACATCCTGGCCGCGGTGCAGCAGAACCTGGCCGATGTGGGGGTGAAGGTCACCCCACGCTACGTGGATACACCCACCTTTGTGTCTGAGTATTACAACAAGGAACCTAAGTGGGCGCTGATCTACGCTGGCTCCGGCAACGGCCCTGACCCGGACGTCCATCGCAACGTCTTCAGCACGGCGGCCACCTGGCCCGCGGGCAACAACGCCCACTTCTACTCCAACCCGGAGGTGGACGAGGCATTCTCGGCTGGCCTGGCCGAGATGGACCCGGCGAAGCGGGCTGCGGCCTATCAGAAGGTTTGCCGCCTGCTGAATGAAGATGTGCCCTGGGCCTTCATGTGGGAGAGCATCCGTTACGGCGCCTCCACTGGCAGGATCGGCAACTTCGTCTACACGCCGTCTCCGGGCGGCGGCCGCTATTACAGCGCGGTCGAGACCTGGTACGTCAAGCAGTAAGGTTGATTACCGGGCTCAATGCCTCACCCCCTGCCTCCTCCTGAGCCGGAACGCCACAGCCTGGTCGAGGGGAGTTGGGGGGTGAGGACCACTCTCAGGGCCGATGCCATGCGGTAGGAAATGCCGAGGCAAGAGGAGTCCCATCCATGGTGCAATACCTGGTCCGACGAGCGCTGGTCAACATCCCGGTCTTGATCGGCATTACCTTTCTCATCTACCTCTTCATCGAACTCGCGCCCGGTGATCCGCTGGCCTTCTGGGTGAACCCGGAGTTGGGCTCAAATGAACAGGCCATGGCATTGATGCGGGAACGCATGGGGCTGGACAAACCGTTCGTCGTCCGCTACGCGCGTTGGCTGGGCCAGACGTTGCAGGGCAACCTGGGCTTTCGCTTCAAGAACTTCGAGCCGGTGGCGGCCGAGATCGGCGCGCGCATCCGGCCCACGCTGTTGTTGATCGGCACGGCGATGCTGTTTGGGACTGCGGTGGGGATTCTGCTCGGCGCCATCTCCGCGTTGAAGCAATACTCCCTGCTCGACTTTTCGCTGACCGCGCTGGCGTTTCTCAGCGTGTCGCTGCCCTCTTTCTTTGCAGGACTCGGCGGCCTCTATCTGCTGGGGTTGAAATGGGACCTGCTGCCGATCGGGGGGATGAACACCGCGGGCATGGAGGGCGATTTCCGTGATACGGTGGAGCACTTGCTGCTGCCCGCCCTGATCCTCAGCATGGCGTATGTGGCAAGCATGATGCGCTATACGCGCTCGAGCATGTTGGAAGCGATGCACCAGGAATACGTGATTACCGCTCGCGCGAAGGGACTTGCGGAACGCGCGGTGATCTACCGTCACATTTTTCGCAACGCGCTCCTGCCTATCGTGACGGTTATCGGCCTGAGCCTGCCCAACCTCATAGGCGGGGCGGTCTTTATTGAGACTGTTTTCGCCTGGCCGGGGCTGGGCCGTCTATATGTGGACGGCGCGCTCTCCCGTGACTATCCGTTAGTATTGGGAATGGCACTGGTGACCTCGATGATGGTGTTGGTGGCCAACCTGATCACCGATATAGCCTATGCGGCTGTGGACCCGCGCATTCGCTATCAGTAAACGTAAACACGTACGGGCAAGTCAAGAGGAAGCCATGACAGACGGGTCAATAGATGCAAGCGGACTGGCTCATCAGGCAGTGTCGGGAGGACTTGACCGCACTCCTGATACTCCATTCCGGAGAGCCGTGCGGCGCTTTCGCCGCCACACGCTGGGCATGGTCGGCCTGGCGTTGATGGCCGGGTTGATTCTGGCTGCCGGGCTGGCTCCTGTCGTTGGTCGGTATCCGCCGAACCGCGTCGACTTGTTGAACACCAATGCGCCTCCATCCGCAAAGCACTGGCTTGGCACCGATCGCACTGGCCGTGACATCTGGGCGCGCACCATTCACGCAGGACGAGTTTCACTTTCGGTCGGCTTGGTCGCCGTGGCGATTTCCACTACCGTCGGAGTCCTGTTGGGTTCGCTTTCAGGATACTATAGAGGGTTAGTAGACTTCGTGATTATGCGCTTGACTGACATTGTCATGAGCTTTCCGATCATCATCATTGCGCTGACCATTGTGGCAGTGTTGCCGCAGGAGCTGTTCAAGTATAGTATCGTGGTGGTCATGGCGGCCATCGGACTGCTCACGTGGCCCGGCGTCGCGCGACTTGCACGCGCCCAGATCCTGTCGCTGCGTGAGCAGGATTTCGTTCAGGCCGCCCGTTGCTCCGGTGTTCCAGAGGCTCGCATCATTGTCAGACATGTCTTGCCCAACGCCATGGCACCGATCTTGGTTTCGATGAGCTTTGCGATGGCCAACGCCATCCTGCTGGAAGCCGGGCTCAGCTTCTTCGGCTTAGGGGTGCAGCCGCCCACGCCAAGCTGGGGCAACATGCTCGAGCCAGCGCGCAATCTGCAGGTGTTGGAGGGCTACCCATGGCAGTGGGTGCCGCCTGGGGTGATGATTGTAGTTTCGGTGCTCTCGATCAATTTCATTGGCGACGCGCTTCGTGACGCGCTGGATCCGCGCATGCGCGTGGATTGAACTACCGTTCTCGTTGCATATGCTGATCAAGAACGGCATTGTCTTGTACCGAGGTCATCTTCAGCCAGGCTATGACCTCCGGGTCACGGACGGTCGCATCGCAGCCATCCGGTCGGGCCTGTCGCCATTGAAAGACGAGCGCGTCATCGAAGCCGCCGGCTGTTATGTCCTGCCGGGCCTGATTGACCTGCACAATCACGGCATCCGCCACGTGATGGCCCAGTACGATAGCCTGCTCGAATACAGCCAGCTCATGGCCGCCGCGGGCGCCACCGCTTGCGCACCGACGCTGCTCGGCGCGCCGGCGGAGAACATCGCGGTCATGCGCCGCGGCCTGGCCGAGACCGACGGCTTCCGTCGCACCCCCAACCTGATCGGCTTCCGCCCCGAGATCACCTACCTGGCCAAGACGGGCGCCGGCTCGGCCAACTCGCTGACCAGGATCACGATCGAGACCACTGAGGCGCTCTACACGGCCGCGCAGGGACGCATCCCGATCTGGGACGTGTCGCCGGAGCTGGAAGGCGCAACGGAGTTCATCCGCTGGTGCCGGCGCCGCGGCATCGTGACCAGCCTCGCCCACAGCGCGGCGACCATCGAGCAGGCGCGACAGGCCGTGGATGCCGGACTGAGCCTGGTCACGCACTTTTACGACACCTTCGACCCGCCGCCGCAGACCGATCCCGGCGTCTACCCGGCCGGGCTGACCGACTACATCCAGGTCGAAGACCGCCTGACGGTGGAAGTCATCCCGGACGGGGTGCATGTCCACCCCCTGCTGGTCGAAAAGACACTGCGCTGCAAAGGCCTCGGCCGCATCGCCTTTGTGACCGACGGCGTGAAGGGCGCGGGCAACCCGCCGGGCGTTTACGAGGGCCTCTATCCGGGCGTGCAGGTAACCGTCACCGCCGACCGGGGCGTGCGACGCACGGCCGACGATGCCCTCTCAGGCAGCGCGCTGACGCCGATCCAATGCCTGCAGAACGCCATCCGCAAGTTCGGCCGCTCGCTCCTGGATGCGTCGCTCCTCTGCTCTCGCACGCCGGCGCGCGTGCTGGGCCTGAGCACAAAGGGGTATCTGGCGGCCAACATGGATGCCGATCTCATCATCGTGACACAGGATTTGGAGTTGCTTATGACCATCGTGGGCGGCGAAATATTGTATCAGGCGCCGCTGTTGTAGAGACGCGCCACGCAACGCGTCTCCCATGTCGGCGCTGCGCGCCCCACCATCTATGGAGAAAGACCATGACCGATTTCATCTACAGCCCATCGCGCTATGTCCCGTTTCGTGACCAGGAAGCCCTAGAGCGTTGCCGGAAGATCAAACGGGAAGAGATCGAGCACCACCCGAATCCCGACTTCAAGATTCGGGTCGTGAAGGACGACGACATCGAGTTCATCTGGGTCACCGACATGTTTCATCGCATCAAGGCTGCGGCCGACGCCGGCCAGCGGATCATCCTGATCCTGCCGAATCCCTGCCCGGTCTATCGCCATGTGGCGCGGCTGATCAACCGCTTTCGGGTGAACTGTCGCCATCTGTATGCCTTCGCCATGGATGAATATGCCAACGAGGACGGCGTCATCGCACCCGAGACGTGGCCGCAGGGCTTCGTCCATGCCATGAAGCGCTATTTCTACGCCCAGATCGAGGAGGACCTGCGACCGCCGGAAGCCCAGTTCATCGGCCCAACCAACCAGAACTACCGCCACTACGGCAAGATGATCGCCGACCTGGGCGGCGGCGACGCCTGCTATACCGGGCCCGGCTGGACCGGCCACCTGGCGTTCATCGAGCCGGATGCGCCGGAGTTCCGGGCGGCCAGCCTGGAGGAGTGGATGACCTTCGGCCCCCGCATTGTCACGCTCAGCCCCTTCACCCTGGCGCAAAACTCGCTGCACGGCAGCTTCGGCATGAGCGGCGACCTCGCGCGCGTGCCGCCGAAAGCCTTCACCATCGGCCCCGCCGAGGTGATCGCCGCCAAATACCGCATGGACATCCACAACCTCACCGTGCACGGCACGCAGACGAGCTGGCAGCGCCTCATCACCCGCCTGGTGACGCACGGCCCGGTCACGCCGCTGCTCCCCACCTCCATCCACCAGTTGCTCAAGACCGACTGTTACATCTCGGAATCCATCGCGCGCGATATCGAGGTGGATTGGGACAAAGGGTATTAGGTGCGGGCCTTGGGCTTTGAACGGCAGGAGTAAAGTGAACACCCTTATCGCAGGCGCCGCCGTGGCCAACATCACACCCCATGACGTCCAGTATCTGTTCGGCTACCCTCATGTGGTGCGCTACAGTACCGGCGTTCATGACCCGCTGCTCAGCTCTGCCCTCTATCTGACCGATGGCCGGACGCCGCTGCTGATCATCGCCAACGACATCATCTTCATCGGCAAGGCCACGGCGCATCGCGTCCGCCAGCGCATCGAACAGGCAACAGGCGTTCCGGCAGGTCACATCCTGATTTCGGCCACACACACCCATTCGGGACCCTCCACGGTGGACTACATTAGTCTGGAGGATGACCCAACTGTCCCAAAAGTAGATGAGGGTTATCTGCACCTGTTCGAGGACGGGATCGTAGCCGCCGGGGTCGCAGCAGTCCGCAGCGCCTGTCCCGCCGAAGTGGGACTGGCCGTCGCCGACGGCACGGGGGTGGGCACGAACCGTCGTAACCCCGCCGGGCCCAGCGATCACCAGGTCCCCGTCCTCCTGGTGCGATCGGCCCGCAGCCAACTGCCCATCGCCTGCATGCTCGTCTGCTCCATGCACCCAACCGTGCTCCGGGAAACCTCCACGGTGATCAGCGGCGACTTTCCAGCACTGGCACGGCGATACCTGCAGGAGCACCTCCTCGGCAGCAACTGTCCGGTGTTGCACCATACCGGCCCGGCAGGAAACCAGAGCCCACGCCATGTTATCCAGGGCAACACCCTGGCCGAAGCTCAGCGGCTGGGCGAAATCTTGGGCCGCGCCGTCGCTCAAGCCATCGGCCGGATCACTTTCACCGCCCGTCCGGAAACGGCCGTCCGACGACTGTTCCTCGATCTCCCCCGCCGCGCGTTCCCATCGGTGGCCGATGCGGAGCGCAAGCTAGAGCTGGCAGCCCAGAAGCTGGCCTACCTCCGGCAGACAGGCGCGACCCGTCAGGAGGTGCGCCGGGCTGAGGTGGATTGGTTCGGCGCCGAAGAGACCTTGCGGTTGGCTCGCCTGGCGACCCAGGGAAAACTAGAAGCGGTCTATTCGTCCTGTCTGCCTGCCGAGGTGCAAGCGATGAGGATCGGGCCGTGGACGTTTGTAGGTTGGCCGGGTGAGGTATTCGTGGAGTACGCGCTGGCCGTCAAGGCGCAGGCCCCCGACACCTATGTCATCTCGCTGGCAAACGGGGAGCTGCAAGGGTATATCGCTACGGATGTCGCCGCCTCCGAGGGCGGCTACGAGGCATCCAACTCGATCTTCGCCCCAGTGGCCGGACAGCTTCTAGTTGAGGCAACCTTGGATCTGCTTCGCGATGCAACCGGAGGGTTTGCTTCGCCCCAAGCAGCGAGTTGACGGCCAAAATGGCCCACTGGCTCGGGGCTATGCCCTGTATCGTTGGGGGTTGTCATCCGCCGGAGGGCATGTCATGGAATATCGCAATTTGGGGAGATCTGATCTGCGCGTGAGCGCCATCGGTCTCGGCTGTGCCACCTTTGGACGCGAAATAGACGAAGCCGTTTCATTTTCGGTCATGGATCGAGCCTGGGAAGCGGGCATTAACCTCCTCGATACTGCGGAAGCCTACGGAGCCAGGCCAGGACTCTCCGAGGAGTTGGTAGGACGGTGGCTGGCCTCCCGTAACGCGCGTAATCGCATCGTGCTGGCTACCAAGGTGCGGCCGCCCCTGACCCGAGAGCGTATTACTGCCTCGGCAGAGAATAGCCTGCGGCGTTTGCGGGTGGAAGTGGTCGACCTCTTCCAGCTTCATGCCTGGGACGCAGAGACGCCTCTGGTGGAGACGCTGGAGGTTTGCGCCGACCTGGTGCGCCAGGGCAAGGTGCGTTATATCGGCTGTAGCAACTTCGCCGCGTGGCAGCTCATGAGGGCGCTGTGGCTGCAGGATATCAACGGCTGGCCGCGTACGGAGTCGGTGCAGTCGAACTACAACCTGGTAGTGCGCGACATCGAGCGGGAGCTATTGCCGTGCTGCGCCGACCAGCAGATCGGGGTGATCACCTACAGCCCTGTGGGCGCGGGTTTTCTGACGGGGAAACATCGCCGCCCGGGCGAGGTGGTCAAGGGCTCACGGATGGATCTCGTGCCCCAGATGGTCCCCATCTACTTCCATGAAACAGGCTTTCGCATTGTGGAAGGCTTGCGCGCCAAGGCAGAGGTGCTGGGTGTGAGCATGGCTCACCTGGCGCTGGCCTGGGTGATGAGCGAGCCACGGGTGACCTCGGTGTTGATCGGCGCACGCTCGCCGGAGCAGGTTGACCAGGCATTGGAGGCGATGGACTTGGACATGTCAGCCGAGCTGCGGAGTGAACTCAGTGCATTGTAAGGGGGGATCGGTGAGATTTCTTCAAATTGGCCTCGGCTCCATGGGCAAGCGCCGTATTCGCTGCGTCCATGCGTTGCGGGCGGGTGAGGTGATTGGCTACGACCCACGGCCCGACCGCCGGGAGGAAGCGGGGCGTTTGTATGGCATCAGCACCGTTGATAGCTACCAGGCAGGCTTGGCGGCCGATCCGGATGCAATCATTATCTCGTCTCCGCCGGATCAGCACATCGAATATGCATTGGCTGCCTTGGCCGCTGGTAAACCATTCTTTGCCGAGGAGACGGTGCTGCTGGACCCCGCGGCCCTGGATCCCCTCATCGAGGAGGTAGAGCACAGGGGCCTGGTGGCGGCGCCGAGCTGTACCATGCGCTTTCACCCGGCAGTACAGGAGATGAGCCGCGTCCTCCGAACGGGTGAGATCGGCACGCCTCTGAGCTTCAACGCTCACCTGGTGAGCTACCTGCCCGACTGGCACCCCTGGGAGCGCGTGCAAGACTTCTATGTGCGCAGCCGAGTCAGCGGGGGCGGCCGGGAGATGCCTGTTTTTGAGATGGACTGGTTGGAATGGCTCTTCGGCCCGGTGACGGCGGTAATGGCAGAAGTAGGTAAGCTGAGCGACATCCCCGCGGAAATTGACGACACCTTCCTGATCTTGGGGCGCTATGCGTCGGGCGTGCGCGGCAGCCTGACCTGCAGCGTGGCCTACCGTGTCCCTGGCCGCCTGATCGAAGTGTGCGGCCAGGAGGGGCAGATCATCTGGAATGGTCGCGACCACCGCGTCATGGTCTACACCGCAGCGGACAGCAAGTGGCGCCTCGTCATGGAGACTACCAGCCGCGATCATAGCTATGATCGCATGTACATTGCGGAGTTCGACCACTTCCTTCAGGCGGTGCGCGGGGAAGACGTTTACATGCGCACATTTCGGGATGTGAAGCGGATCCTCGGAGTCCTCGCGGCCATAGAGCGTAGCGCGGTCGAGGGACGGCGGATCGCATTGACGTAAGCTACAATCTGGGAGTGTTCATGAGAGATTCAGCCGATGAGTTCACCTCCTCAAGGTACGGGCCTGAAGCCCAGCGTAACATCCCTGTCCTGGAGCTCTTCCGGCTTGACAGCCGCGTGGCCGTTGTGACGGGCGGCGCTGGTCTGTACGGCTCGGTCATTGCAACTGCTCTCGCCGAGGCGGGAGCCACGGTGGTCATTGCGTCGCGTTCGCATGCCCAATGCGAGGCGCGTGCCGCAGAGCTGCGTCAGGCTGGCTATCGGGCGCTTGGCATGGCCCTCGATCTGACCAATGATGAGTCTATTGTCGCCCTGAAGGACCGGGTGTTGCGGGAGTGCCGGCAGGTGGACATTCTGTTCAACAACGCCGTCGGTCGCGCCGCGGGGACTGCCGAAGAACAGATTCAGCGGGGATTCACTGACCACCGGCTCTCCATGGACGCGATGACGCGCCTTCAGTGGGAGGCCGCAATGACGGTCAACGCTTCAGGCCTGTTCGTCTGCACACAGGTTTTCGCGGAACAGATGAAGGCTCAAGGGAAGGGCGGCAGCATTGTCAATATCTCCTCCATCTACGGATTGGTGGGGCCCACTTTTTCTATCTACGAAGGCACCCAAATGACTGTCCCGCCTGACTATGCTTTCGCCAAGGGCGGCATCATCAACTTCACCCGCTACCTGGCGACCTGCTATGCCCCATACGGCATTCGCGTTAACTGCATCAGCCCGGGCGGCTACTATATGGGGCAGCCGGAGGCGTTCGTGCGCAACTACGAACGGCACACCCCGCTGGGCCGGATGGCGCGATGGAACGACCTCAAGGGCGCCGCGGTTTTCCTGGCCTCCGACGCTGCACAATATATCACCGGCCAGAATCTCGCCGTAGACGGCGGCTGGACGGCCTGGTAATCAGATTTCAAGGGGCATTGCATGTTCAAGATCACCGGTATCTTGCCAGCCCTGCTCACAGCCTTTGACGAGGAGGGCAATGTCAATCTGCGCGCGATGTATGACTTGATCGAGTGGCATATCAGCCAGGGGGTATCCGGCTTCTATATCCTGGGGTCAACCGGGGAGGGGCTGCTGCTCTCCGAAGCGGAGCGACGGACGGTCGCAGAGGCCGTGGTGCGCCAGGTGAGGGGCCGTGTGCCCGTGATTGTGCATGTCGGCGCCATCACCACGCAGATGGCGTGTTCCCTGGCTGCCCACGCGCAAGAGGTCGGCGCGGACGCGACCAGCGCGATCCCGCCTTTCTACTACAATGTCGGTCCCGAAGGGATCAAACAGCACTACCTCCGCGTTGCGCAAGCATCACGATTGCCCTTCTACATCTACAATATCCCTGGCGCGACCGGTGTCAGCGTTGAGCTGAACACCGTCCGCGAGCTGCTGGCGGCTGCCCCGACCTTGCGGGGCATGAAGTATACGGCCTACGACTTCTACACCATGCGCAAGTTCATCGAGCTGGAAGGCGGACGTCTGAACGTCGTCTCGGGCCCCGATGAGATGATGATTGCAGGCCAGGCAATGGGCGCAGACGGGGCCATCGGCACGACAGAGAACATCTTGCCGCGCCTCTTCGTCCAGGCCTACAATGCGTTCCACGCGGGCGACCTTGTCACGGCCCAGGCGCTTCAGGCAAAAATCAACTGGGTGGTGAGTATCTTTCTCTCCTTCCCATCGCATGCGGCAGTCAAGGAGATCATGCGGTTACTCGGTTTCGACCTGGGCTCTCCCCGGCCTCCTCTCCTGTCGCTCACCGATCAACAACGTGTCCGCCTGCGAGAGATGCTCGAGGAGATCGGGTTTTTCCAGTTTGCAGAACGACCGTAGCTTGAGCCGTGGCAATTGGTGCATGTGCACGGCCGGGCTATACAATTGCTCGCTTCATCACCGGGCTTGACCGTCGGAGTTGCAGTCACCAGCGAGACAGACAGCAGCTCGCCGAGCGGTAAGCTCGAGATGAAAGGATATCGGTCGCAGCCTGAGCAGGTACAATGATGGAATACGAGCAACTTCAGACAGACGTCCTGGTCATCGGCGCGGGTGCTGCGGGCTGCCGGGCGGCCCTCGAAGCGCACGACTATGGCGCGCGCGTGTTGTTGGTGGCAAAGGGCCGTTTGGGCCACAGCGGTTCGACCTTCTATCCTGGCGCCATGGGGGTGGGCTATACCTCTGCGTTGCCTGACGAGGGGGAAGGGACGGCCGGCAGTGGCCCGGAGATCCACTATCGGGAGATCATGGCTGCTGGCTTGGGCATGGCCAGCCCGACTTTGGCCCGCATCCTGGCCGAGGAAGCCCCGTTGCGGCTGCTTGATTTGATCAGTTGCTATCGGCTGGCATTCCGACGGCAGGACGGGCAGATCCTGTTCCTGCAGCCAGACTTCGGCAGTGGGGTGGTGCGCGCCGGTGCTGCGCCGATAGGGGCTATCCGTGAGGCGTTCTGCCGTGAGATACGGGCCCGTGGCATCCCTGTGCTCGAACGGACGGCGGCGGTCCGCCTATTGGGGGACCGCAACGGTTGTACTGGGGCCATTGGGGTGACGCGTTCTGGGGAAGTGATCGCCATGACGGCAAAGGCCACTGTGCTCGCGACCGGTGGCGGCAGCACGGCTTTTCTGCGCCACATGAACACCCCCGACCTGGCCTTCGACGGACACGGAATGGCACTGGAGCTGGGCGCGCAACTGGTGAACATGGAGTTCTACCAGATGATCTTGGGCCTGACCGCACCGGTCAAGCGCCTGCTGATTCCCGAGAGCTACCTGGCGCTGCAGCCGCGGCTGACCAACGGCCTGGGCGAGGAGTTTCTGGGGCGCTACCTGCCGCCAGGGGTCACGCTTGCCGAGTGCCTGAATACGCGCGCGGGCACCGGCCCCTTCCGGTCCGACGCGGCCGCCATGTATTTCGATGTGGCGGTGTTCGACGAAGTGCGACAGGGTCGAGGCACCCGGAGTGGCGGTGTGCAGGCTGACTTCACCGCGTGTGATCCGGAGCAGGTCCGCGCGACCGGACGCCTGGGCTGGTACGAGTGGGCCAGCGCCCGCGGGGCCGATCTCCTGGCGCGGCCGGTGGACATCTCGCCACATGTGCACGCGATCAACGGCGGCGTGCTGATCAACCCGGAGGGCGAGACAAGCGTCCCCAACCTGTTTGCCTGTGGGGAGGCGGCAGGTGGGCCGCACGGCGCGAACCGGATCGGCGGGAACCAGTTCGCAGGCAGCCAGGTGTTCGGCGCGCGGGCTGGTCGTTATGCGGCCGGCCGCGCCGCAGCGCTGCCCCTGCCGCGGCCAGCGCTCGATGCCGCTGCGCAGGTGCGAGAGCAGGTGGCTGGGCTGCGCCGCCGATCCGGTGGCCGCTCCCCCGATGACATCCTGATCGCCATCCAAACGGCGATGTGGAACGAGATGGGGGTGCACAAGGACGCGGCCAGCCTGCGACGCTGCCGGGAGGCGCTCGAGTCGCTGGCGGGCGACCTGGAGGAGATGTACGCGCCGGACCCGCGACGCCTGTTCCTGGCGTTGAGCCTGCCGCACCTGTGGACCACGGCCCGGGCCATCGTGGGCGCAGCGACCATGCGAGAGGAGAGCCGGGGCCCCCATTACCGGACCGATTTCCCCCACCGCGATGATGTGCGCATGGGGCAGCCGATCCTCATCGAGCGCGGGGCGGAGGGCCCGGTGCACCGCTTCGGGAGCCTGAGCCCCTCGGAGCAGGGGCCTACGGGGGCCGCAGACTCCCTTTGAACAGGCTTGCGGGCTCTGTGCGGGCTTGAGGGCTCGGAACAGGCTTGCAGGCTTTCAGGAGGCTTGCAGCCGGTCTGCGACCCGCGTCGTTTCAGCGCGCCCAGGGGGTCTGTGACCGCCTGGGCGCGCGACATCCGTCACGGATCTGGTCTAGACCGCCAGCTTGAACCAACGGATCACCGACACGCAATCCTCGTAGCACCAGAACGCGACGAAGATGCTCCCGTCCGGAAGGCCTACCATGGCCGGCGCGCCGAACCGCAAGACCTGGAAGTTCTCGACCATGTTGGCCGAGCTGCCCGTAAGGCCTTCCGACCGGGCTCCCCACAGGGGTTGCGCCTCGTCGTTGACCCATGCGTCCCCCGCCAGGTGCGACAGATTGGCCCATAGCCCAGGCTGGTCCATCCTCCGATAGACGCACAGGATGCGGCCGTCCGCCAACACCAGTGGTGTCAGGGTTTGGCCCTGGAGGCCAGTGGCGCGCGGGGCAGACCAGACTCTCCCACCGTCGTTGCTGAGCGCATACTGGTTCGGCAAATCTCGGCCCGCAGCACGATCATACGCCCAGGCCACGGCTAGAAGCCTGGTCACTCCTCGTTCTGATTTCCTTGGGTCTAACTCGACGATTTTCGACTCCCAATAGATAATCCGCTGCGCCGGGTCGGCCATCACATCAATATACTCAGGCCAGCTCTGCCCGCAGTCATGGGAGACGAGGGCCACCATCTTCACGCCGTTTGGGCAGTCGCCGTCCCAGCCCGGCCAGGTAGAGGTGGGCAACAGCCAGCGTCCATCCCGTAGCGGGACGATCGGGCAGCAGAGCTCGAAGGCAGGGCCGACCAGAGGCGGGGTGAGCGGCTGGGGCATGCTCCAGGAGTGCCCGCCGTCATCCGACCACAGGATTAGGGGTTCGGTGGGCACGAAGCCCAGGGTAGCGGGATTTGTGAGGCCATCGTCAGGATGATCGGTGCGGTCGGCGCGAATCATGAACGCGACCACCCGTCCGTCGGCCAACGCAGTCAGGCGACACGCATCCGACCTGACCCCTGTGACCTGTCCAGGATAAATTAGGCCTTCCAGTTGCCAGGTCTTACCATTGTCGCTCGAGCGAGAGATATAGGTACGGCAGTTGGACGCCTCGAATGCCTCCCCCAACACCAGCGAGCAGAGCAGGTCACCGTTGGCAAGCTGCACCACTGAGGGGAAGTAGGCATGGATGCTATGGACGTGCGACCTGGGATTGCGATAGATCAGGCCCGTGTCGAGAACGCGGATCGTCATGGAAGACCTCCTGCCTAGATAACGCCACCTTCGCCGATCCGTTCGTCGGTGAAGAAGTTATCCTGCCGGACGCTGGGCATGGAGACCTCCAGAAGCAGCGCCGGGCCAAGGCCGGTGAACGAGTGACGCTGACCGGGCAGCATCACCAGGATATCCCCTTCGCCCAACACCTTTTCTTCATCGTCCACAATCATGCGCACGCGGCCCTTGAGCACGAAGAAGGTCTCGTGCTTACGATGGTGCCGGTGATAGGGGCACGTCTGCCCGTCCGCCACGAAGAGGAACTTGCCGCAATAGCCATGCGCTTCCTCGTTGGCGACCCAGAACTCGATCTCGCCGATCTCGTCGAAGCGGCCCAGGCCGAAATCTAACACCAACGGATCGACCGCAGGCATTGTCAGACCCCAGCTGCGGATGATGGCCAGGCAGCGTTCAAGGGCCTGCTCCCGCTGCGGACCGGTGACTTGATATGGGAAGTCGCGCGCTGGTTGCATTGCTTTACTCCATGTCGTAGAGGAACTCCGGGAACCCGTTGCGGCACAGCTGGATATACAACTCCACATCTTCCTGCGAAGCGTAGATGTAGGGCGGTCGGCAGCGCAGCTCAACCTCGATGAAACCTGCGGCGAAAGCAAAGACACGATCCAGGGCGGAATCCTGCATCCCCTTGGCGAAGAGATGCTTGCAAGGGCCTGCGTGCCAAGCCTTTACATGCTCTTCGATGGCCTGTGCTGCCTCCCATTCGCCCCGTTCGCACAGGGCAAAGTAGTGCAACATATATCTGGGACAAACGTAGACATAAGCGCTGCAAGAGCCGCGCGCGCCGACGGCCATACCGCTGGCCAGGTTGGCTTCGCCGACCAGGAAGCTGATCTCCGGGCAGGTGCGGACGAGCTCGGCCACGTCTGCGACCGGGCCGGTGTACTTGCAGCCGATGAGCGGTACGCTGGCGTCGAGCACGCGGCGCAGGAGCTCTGGGGTGACCGGGGTTTTGGCGCGCGCCGTGGCATAGAGCACGATGGGCATGCCCGGCACCGCTCTGGACAAGTCTACGAAGAACTGCACTGCCTCAGCCTGGCCCAACGGCATCCAGAAAGGAAAGGCGGTCTGCACCGCATCCGCGCCCAGTCGCGCGGCCATTTCCATCTTGCGGATGACCTGCCTCGTGGCCAGGTCGGTTATGCCGACTTGTATGGGTGTGCTGCAGGCGTGGACTTCCTCTAGCGTCGCCCTGGCCACTGCCAACCATTCGTCGTAGCCCTGCGCATAAAATTCGCCCGTGGAGCCGTGGGTGTAGACGCCGTGTGCGCCGGCCTGGCAGACCCGGCGCACATTGCGGCGATAACGCTCCTCGTCGAAGCGGTCGTCTTCCGTCCAGGCCACCGGCAGGCCCGCCCACATCCCCTTCAGGGTAGCAGAGGTAAGCACATCTCCTCCCTCTCTCAAGCGAGGTTGACCACCTGTCCAGTCCGATGCGATTCCAGCGCTGCGGTGAGCAGCCGATGGTGAAGGTAGGTTTCCTCCGGTGTGGCGCAGCCGAAGGGCTGCCGCATCTCATCGTTGCCGTGCATCAGCTCGTCGCAGAAGGCCGCATACATCTGCAGGAGGCTGTCCGAGAAGCCGAACTCGAAGATGCTGCCGGTGATGGTGGGATAGGGCGGGGTGTAGCCCAGGTCCAGCACCTCCCAGCTCTGCGGCTTGCCAGGCCTGAAGGTCATGGTGCGCAGCGTGCGCGGATACTTGGTGCTGAACTCGGCCGAAAACGCCGTGCCGTGGATCTTGATGAACCAAGTGTTAGTCTCGCCCGGCGCGATGCGCTTGGTGCTCAGCAGCATCGGAAAGTGCTGATCGGCCGTCTTGACCTCGCATGCCAGGATGGCGTTGTCCCATGTCTCACACGGCACCATGCCGCCCTTGCCGTCGGGGCGCTCCGCAACGATCTTGGACAGCAGCGCGCGCACGTTGATGGGCATCCAGCCAAAGCGGAGCGGGATGTGCAACACGTGCATCCCCAGATCGCCCATGCAGCCATACTCGCCGTTGAACTGGACCATGCGCTTCCAGTTGATTGGCTTCTGCGGATCCAGGTCGCTGGAGTGCCAGAAGCCGGCCTCCACCTCGATGATCCGGCCGAACCGCCCCTCGCGCAGGAAGTTGACGATCTGCGACGCGCCCGGATAGAACGGGAACTCGGACGAGCAGCGTGCGAACACTCCAGGATGTTCGCGCAAAGCTGCCAGGATCTGCTCGTTGGCTGCCAGGTCTATGCCGAACGGCTTCTCGCCCAACAAATGCTTGCCTGCCCGGATGATCGCCGTGTAGATTTCGGCGTGCAGATGGTGCGGCACTGCGCAGTAAATCGCATCTACGTTGGGGTCGGCCAGCAGGTCGCGGTAGTCAGTCACCGCGGTGGTGACCTCGCACAGGTTGCTGGTAAACCACTCCAGACAGGCAGGCCTGGCGTCGGCCACGGCCACCAGCGTGGGCCGAACGTCCATGTCCAGCAGGTGTGCCCAGCGCTGTGTGACACTGGCAAACTCACGCGCCATCAAGCCGCAGCCGATGACACCAAAGCGGATAATCTGTGCTGCCATGCTCACCTCACAGCTTTTCTGCCGCGCGGGGGTCAATAGCCCAGCTCGCGTTCCGTCTCGTAGATTGCTTCTTCTATGATCGCCAGGCCCTTCAGCGCCAGGTCGTCCTCCATGATCATGGGCGGCGACATGCGCAAGATGTGGCCGGCCGGGATCCACGCCAATCCCTTGCGAAAGGCTTTCTGATAGACGAGTTGGCCGGCCTTCTCGAACGGCTCGCGCGTGGCCTTGTCTTTCACCAGCTCGATGCCGAGCAGGCAGCCCACTCCGCGCACTTCGCCGATGATCGGATGGCGGGCCTCCATCGCCCGCATCTCCTGGAGCAAGATTTCGCCCAGGTGGGCCGCGCGAGCGCACAGATCCTCTTCCTCGATGACCTCGATGCTGGCCAGGGCGGCCGCACATGCCATCGGGTTGCCGCCGTAGGATGTGCTGGCGCTGATCTTCTCAATGGCTTCCTTGTACTGCTCGGCCACCAGCATCGCCGTGACCGGAAAGCCGTTGCCGAAGCCCTTCCCCAGCGTCATCACGTCGGGCACCGTGTTCCAGTGCTCCATGGCGAACATTTTGCCCGTGCGCGCCATGCAGGTGAGCACCTCGTCGGCCATCAACAGGATGCCGAACTCGTCACAGATGGCCCGGATGCGCTGGATCCAACCGTCCGGCGGCACGATGCTGCCGGCCCAGCCCTGGATCGGCTCCAGGACGATGCCTGCCACCCGGCCGGACGTCTCCTCCTTGATCACCGTGCGGATGTAATCGGCGCAGAGCAGGTTGCACTGCGGGTAGGTTTGACGGAATTCGCAGCGATAGCAGTAAGCGCGCGGTACTAGAAAGAACCCCGGCGCGCGTAACCCCTGGCTGACATCGAGCCGGGCTAGGCCGACCGCGCCCATTGTTTTGCCGTGGAAATCGCGATGGAACGAGATGAATTCGAACTTGCCGGTCGCGGCGCGCATGACCCGCAGGCCTGCCTCTACGGCGGTGGTGCCCGAATCGTAGAGTTGCATCCCGTTGAGCTTCTTCTTGCCTTGGCCCGGCGCGATCTCAGCCAGCTTCTCGAGCAGTTGCATCTTGATCGGTGTGGTGAAATCGTGCGCGTTCATCAGCTCGCCGGCCGCCCGCTGCACCGCCTCTGTCACTTTCGGGTGGCAATGCCCCAACCCGGTGACGTAGATGCCCGACGAGAAGTCAATGTAGACGTTGCCGTCTACGTCGGTCAACGTGCAGCCTTTGCCGGACTGAAAAACGACCGGAAAGAGGCGAACTTGAGACGAATAGCCTTTCATGTAGCGCGCAGCGCGGCCGTGCATCTCCTGTGACCTCGGCCCAGGTGGTGGTGTCACAATCCGGGGCACGGCGTTGACATCCACTTTAGCCCAATCTTTGTTGTACATGTTGCTTATCTCCTGGCGAATGTGTGTTGCAGATCCGGTACACCGGTGCATTGACCATGGTCGGACATTCAGTAGCGAGGACTAGCCACGATCACTGTGACTCCCCGTTCTTCGAGCATGCGGATGAAATCGAGCGGCGCAGCCGAGTCGGTGACGAATGTATGGACTTCTTCGAACGGCAGGATGGCCTGAAGGCGGTCGCGGCCGATCTTGCTGGCATCGGCGAGCACGACCACGCGGTCGGCGATGCGTCTCATCAGCCGGAAGAGGCCCGCCTCGGCCACGTTGTCGGTGGTCAGGCCTCGTTCGACCGACACGCCGTCGGAACCGATGAACAGGATGTTGACGTGAAGCTCCTGGAGCGCTTGTTCCACCTGCGGCCCAACGAAAACGTCGAAGTCGTGGACGTAGATGCCGCCCAGAAGGATCAACCGCAGCTGTCGTAGACGGCGCAGCTCGGAGGCGATCACCAGAGATCGGGTGACCACGGTCAGGCCACCTCCCCCCGGCCCAGTATGGGAGATTGCGCGAGCGACCTCCAGCACCGTGGTGCCGGAGTCGAGCAGGATGGCGTCACCCGGCTTAATGAGCGTGACCGCGGCCTCCCCGATGGCGCGCTTGGCGGCGACATTCTCCAGCAAGCGCGCGTCGAACAGCAGCGGCTGGCCGGGTCGGGTGACAGCTTGCGCGCCACCTCGCACCCTTTTCACCAGCCCGGCGGCCTCGAGCTGTTCGAGGATACGGCGAATGCTGACCTCGGTGACGCCCAGCTGTTGCGCCAACGTCGAGACCGAAGCATTCTGACTGCGCAGGATTTCTTGCAGCACCTGGCTGCGACGCTCAGTGCTACGTCGCGTGTGGGTCATCTGAACGTTTGCAAAACAAAAGAATGTTTAGAAAGTGCAAAAAGACTGCATGGTTGATACCCAAAACAAACACGCCTTAATGACTAATGATCGAATTCAAATTGCGATTGGATTGTACTACATGATGGTTAGGCTGTCAAAAACGCGCACATCAACGCCACGAAAGGCTTACGGTAACCATATCAAGGTATTCGTATTTGACAAATAAGAGATGATCGTTTACGATTAGTGTATAACTAAAAGCGACTGTTAAATCGTCTCAAAAGAGGCCCCATACAGACCAGAGAGATCGTATTGAATGCATTTTTTGAATAATTTTGCCACATAATAATCAGTTAGAGTCTATATCCGATCGAAAACGAAACTTAATTTCTACCCCTTCTATCTCAACCGATACAGGAGCTGTACGACAGCTGGCATCTCTGCTGTAGATCATTGGAATGCAAGGCGGTATATGAACACCGTAACCGAAGAACGGCGCTCCTTTATCGTGGAGCAGATTACACGGCATCGCGTGGTCAAGATCGGTGATCTCAGTAGGCATTTCGGGGTTTCCGAGGTATCAATCCGGCGCGATTTGGAGCGGTTAGAACAACTTGGCTTGCTCAAGCGCATTCATGGCGGTGCCGTTGCGCTGCCGACGCTAGACGTGGCTCTGCCCAAGCCAACAGGGCCTAAGGTTTCGCCAGAAAAGGAGCGCATCGGTCGAGCTGCTGCTGAGCTCATTCGCCCCGGCGACCGGCTTATCCTCGATTCTGGCACCACGGTCTTGCAGGTAGCCCGTAGCATACGCGGCGACCTTCTCACATCTGGCAATCTCACAGTGATCACCTCCTCGCTTCCTATCGTGCACGAGTTGGGTTCATGGAAGTCTATCCATCTCCTGTTCTTGGGTGGCATTTATCTGCCCGAATGGCAGGTGGTCGTCGGCCCGCAAACTATCGCCAGTCTGGCCAATCTGCACGCTGACAAGCTGTTTCTTGGCACTGACGGAATGACTCTTGAGCACGGTGTGACCACTGCCAACGTGCTGGAGGCTGAAGTGGATCGGGCCATGGTTAGGGCGGCGCGCGAGGTCATTTTGGTGGCTGATTCCAGTAAAATCGGCGGCGTCGGCCTGACCAGCATCATGCCGTTGACGGCGGTTCATAAGCTGATCACCGATGAAGGCGCCCCACCGGAGTTTGTGTCTGCGCTCCGCGAAGAGGGTGTGGAAGTGATCCTGGTATGATTCCAGGTCGTTTGTCTTGAGGAGGGCTGATTGACTGCCAAAGCAATGCGCCTAAGCAGGCTGTTTCCGCAAGATGCAGCCTCGCGGCATGGTCACGGCAAGACGGTTATCGTAGCCATGGATCATGGGCAAACCTTCGGTCCTATGCCAGGCCTTGAAGACTTCAGGGCAGCCGCTGAACGCTTACGAGAAGCTGACGGCGTGCTGATGGCGCCCCAGATGATCCGTTTCTCGGGTGAGCTTTTTATAGGCAAGGGCAGCCCGGTTGCGATTGCTCGGCTCAATTGGAACACAATCCACTGTGAGCCGTGGCGCTATCAGCAGGCCTATATCGTGAAGGCGATTTCTGTGGAGTCTGCGATAGCAGCCGGGGCAGATGCGGTGCTGGCCAGCCTGGTGTTGCGCACCGGCGACGAAGCATACGATGCAGCCAATGTCGGCCAGTTTGCTGCGTTGGCCGAGGAGACACATCGGCTGGGTGTGCCGCTCATCGGGGAGGTATTCCCGGTGGCAGGTTTCCGGGAGCGGCCAGCGGAATTTCACGAGTACATCAAGACAATGTGCCGTATTGTCTGCGAACTGGGCGCCGATGCCATTAAGACGTTCTACACTGGCGAACGCTTCGCGGAGGTCGTCGAAGGGGTGCCGATCCCGGTGTTGGGATTAGGGGCGGAGAAGTTGGCGTCGGAGGTTGCCGCCCTAGAGTTGGCACAACGTATCGTTGACGCAGGTGCAGCAGGGGTGGTGTTTGGGCGCAACGTATTACAGGCATCTGACCCTGCTCGCTTTCTGCGCGCGCTCAAGGAAGTGGTGAACGGAACCTTGTCTTCCGTCCAGGCTGGCGAGCGGTATGGATTGTTCTGACGCTGGTAGATCCTTTCTTACAAGATGCTTTGTGCGCGAAGCTTGCTCCTGCGTCAAAACAGATGACCCGCAATCGTTGTGGTATTAGTGAGCCAGGAGGTCGCTATGCTCGAAGGATTTGAATATCGAATGTCCAGATTGCTGCCTTTTCAAGATCAGGAGGCGTGCCGACGGGTGAGGGCGATCAAGCGCGAGGAGATCACGCGGCACCCTAATCCGGACTTCAAGATTCAGGTCGTGAAGGATCAAGAGTTCCCCTTTCGCCTGGTGATGGACATTTTCGGACGCATTAAGCAGGCAGCCGACGAAGGGCGCAGGTTGGTGTTGATCCTCCCCCAGCCCGAGCCGCTCTATGCCTGGGTGGCTTACCTATGCAACAAGTTCCGGGTGAGCTGCAAGCATCTCTACACCTTCAATATGGATGAGTATGCGGACGAGGACGGCAACATCGCACCGGAAACCTGGCCGAACTCGTTCATGTACAACATGAAGCATAACTTCTATGCCAAGCTCGACCCGGAACTGCGGCCGCCGGAGAGCCAGATCCAAGGGCCCACGAACGCCAACTTCCGGGACTACGGCAAGATGATCGCAGATTTGGGCGGCGCAGATGTCTGCTATGGGGGCATCGGCTGGTGCGGACATCTGGCATACATCGAGCCTGGCTCGGAGGCATTCCAAGCTGACAGCCTGGAGGAGTGGAAGAAGATCGGTCCCCGCATCGTGGAGCTGACACTGATCACGATCTTGCAAGGCACCTTGGGCCCGGAGTGGGGCAAGAGCGGCGACTGGTCCTGGTATCCACCCAAAGCAGCAACGATTGGCCCGGCCGAGGTGGTCGGCGCCAAGCTGCGCAGCTCGTGGAACGGCTTCATGATCGGCAACTCGCAAGTGTCATGGCAGCGTTTCATCATCCGGCTGGCCGCGCACGGACCGGTCACGCCGCTCGTGCCGGCTTCCATCCTTCAGACGCTGCCCAGCGAATTGTACATCACTGAATCGGGCGCAGCCGATATCGTTCCAGAGTCGGTGCTCGACTTTAGCTGGTACTCCTGAGGAGGTGGCAGTTGATCATGGTCCCCCAGCGCGAGATACAAACGCTGCCGATCGGAGTCTCTCAGTTGGTGAGTTCGCTGACGACTTATGACTTAGGACTTGCGTTGGCCGGCGCAACCTTCGCTTTCATTCCTATGCTTGTTGTTTTCCTGGTATTTCAGGACTACTTTATCAAGGGGATTACGATGGGTTCGATAAAAGGCTAGGCTCGTCGTCCCGGGAGGAGAGCTCTTATTCCATTGGGCACAAGTTAAGCTTTTTCCGGCGTTGTCAAATCGAGCAGGGCAGATAATAGATCGGGTTTGCGTTTCCGTTTGATTATGCCGA
>FWPU01006204.1_pt1 | contig 24392 bp, 20 predicted proteins | sample 2228361 | NCBI WGS metagenome assembly FWPU01 (sample SAMEA103939777, study PRJEB20133) | metagenome | reverse complement strand
CCCGCATCGGGTTCGTTTCGCCAAAAACCCCGCTGCCGCATTTTCACTTCATGCAAATAAGACCCCTCGTGCGTTCCGCCCCGGCCGCCCCTCAGTCCATAATCTTGCGCTTTCGCAGGAAGCGGAAGATGTCTTCGTAGAGCTCCTTCATCTTTTCTTCGCCAAAACCCCCGTGTTTGCCCCCACGCACGCTGATCAGCTCGGCATCGGCCCCCGCCTCCCGCAACTTGTTGGTCAGCCGGGTCCCGTGCTCGTAGGGCACAACCTCGTCGCTGTCGCCGTGGATCGTCAGCACCGCCGGCACGTTCCTGCGCACATACGTCATCGGCGAGACCCGCCGCGCCAACTCCAGCCGCCCCTCCCCTTCCGGGATCCACGTCACTGCATAGTCCCGGCGGTTCGGGCCCCCCAGTTGGTCGGCCACGTCCGTGATGCCGTACCAGTTAACCACCGCCGCTACATTCGCCTCCGGCCCCAAACGCGCCCCCTTCGGCGTCAGCCCGACCATCAGCGCCAGGTGGCCCCCCGCCGAGGTCCCGGTCACCACAATCCGCCGCCGCTCCACTTTGTACCGGTCGGCGTTCTGGCGGAACCACCGGGCGGCTTTGAGCACATCTTCGACCGCCGCCGGCGCCGGAGCCGCCTTCGCCAGCCGGTACTCGACGTTGCACACTACGAACCCCTTCTCCAGATATGGCAGGCAGTGGTTCTTCACCATGCCCTCCTTGTTCCCGCCAACCCAGCCGCCCCCGTGAATCACAATCACGCCCGGACGCTTCTTCAACGCCGCCGGCGCCGGTTGCAAAATGTCGAGCACGGTCTCCGGGTACCGATCGTAGGAGATGTTCGCCTCGACCCGAACCCACTCCGGAACCCCGATGGCCGCCGGCTGCTCCGCCCTCGCCCGCACCCAAACGGCCAGAACCACCCCAAGAAGCACCAGCTTTCGCATAAGCCCATTAAAGCGTATATTGGATCTGGAATGAAGCCTACCCTGTTCATCATGTTTGTTGCGTTTGCCGTCTACGGCGCTGAAACCGACGTCATCACCAGCGTCCGCGCCAAAGCCGATTTCGAGCTCACCGCCGACCCGGAGGCGCCCCACTGGAAAGGCGTCCCCGGCGTCTTCAGCGTCCGCGCCAAAGCCGATTTCGAGCTCACCGCCGACCCGGAGGCGCCCCACTGGAAAGGCGTCCCCGGCGTCTTCAGCAACCGCAACGCTCGCGGGGAGCCGGTGCCCGGCCACTCCCTCGAGGTGCGGTCCCGCTGGACCCCGAATTACCTCTACTTCCTCTACATCTGCCCCTACCAGGAGCTGTACCTCAAGCCCGACCCCGTCACCAGCGCCGAAACCCACAAGCTCTGGGAGTGGGACGTGGCCGAGGTGTTCGTCGGCGCCGACTTCGATGACATCCGCCATTACCGTGAATTCCAGGTCTCGCCCCAGGGCGAGTGGATCGACCTCGATATCCACAGCCACCGCCTCAATGCCGACGATAACCGCAAGTGGGACTCCGGCTTTCAGGTTAAGGCCCGCATCGATCGCGACAAGAAAATCTGGTACGGCGAGATGAAGATCCCCATCGCCGGCATCGACCGCCGCCCGCCCCGCCCCGGCAACGAAATGCGCATCAATTTCTACCGCCTCCAGGGCCCCCCGCCGGACCGCAAGCAGATCGCCTGGCGCCCCACCGGCCGGTACAGCCACCACGTTCCGGAGGCTTTCGGCCGCCTGATCCTGGGAGAGTGAATGGCCCTCCGCATCTCCCACGTCGGTCTGCGCGGTGTCGTGGGCCGCGGGCTCACCGCCGCCCATGTGCTGGACTTCGCCGCCGCCTTCGGCTCCCTCATCACCCCCCGCTGCCCCGTCATCATCGGGCGCGACCCCAGAGCCAGCGGCGAGATGCTGCGCCAGGGCGTCATCGCCGGCCTGCTCGCCACCGGCCACGACGTCATCGACCTCGGCATCGTCTCCACGCCCGTCATCCAGCACGCCATCCGCCGTCACGACGCCGGTGGCGGCATCTCCATCGGCGCCAGCCACAACGACGCCGAATGGAACGCCTTGAAGTTCTTCGGGCCCGGCGGCATCTACCTATCCACCGCCGAAGCCGGCGAGCTGCTCGACATCTATCACCTGAAAAGCTTCGAGTTCGCCGGCTGGCAGTCCCTGGGCCGCCTGCGGCGCGAGTCCGACGCCATCGGCCACTACGTTCGTCTGCTGGGTGAGCATTACAACTTCGATTCTCTCCGCCGTTTCCGCCTCCTCGTCGATTGCTGCAACGGCACCTCCGCCCCCATCCTGCGCGAACTCGAGCGCCGCTACGGACTGCAACTCATCCTCATCAACGAACGCCTCGAGGGCCGCCGCTTCGCCCACGAGCCGGCCACCAACCGCGATATGGTTGCCCTCCAACTCGCCCCGCTCGTCCAGCCGCTCGGCGCCGACGCCGCCTTTCTGTTCGATGTGGATTCCGACCGGGTGGCGCTGGCCACCGAAACCGGCCTCGCCGTCTCCGAGGAAATGATCCTGCCCATGCTCGCCGACCACCTGCTGCCGCGTGGGCCGGGCAAGCTCGTCATCACCAATCTCTCGACCACCGCCCTGGTCGACGACGTCGCCGCCCGTCACGGCGGTCGTGTGCTCCGCGTCCCGGTCGGCCGCCAGGCGGCGATGGATGCCCTCACCAGCTACCGCCCCGAGCACGTCGCTATCGCCGGCGAAGGCACCGGCGCCGTCATGATGCCACAATTCCGCTTCGTCTATGACGGCATTGCCGCCATGCTCGCCGTGCTCACTATGATGGCGGAGCGCCGGCAGCCGCTGTCGGAAATCATCGCCGGCTACCCCGTCTATTCGATGATTAAGGCCCAGTTCCCCCTGGTTTCCGCCCGCGTGCCGGCCCTGCTCGCTGAGCTGCGCCAGCATTACGCCTCCGGCCGCGCCACCGCCGTCGACGGCCTCCGCATCGACTGGCCGGACCAGTGGTTCCACGTCCGCGTGAGCCAGACCGAGCCCATCATCCGCGTCATTTGCGAGCGCCGCGGCGAGCCGCCCGAAGCCCTCTTCCGCGACGTGGCCGAGTGCGTCCGGAGGTTGAGCTAAGCCGATGCGGGAGCACCTGCTGAAGATCAGCGTCTCGGGCATACGCGGTGTCGTCGGCCAATTCCTGACTCCACAGTTGGCCTGCGCCTTCGCTCAGGCTTTCGGCACCTATGTCGGTCCGGGCCGCGTCGTGCTCGGCCGCGATTCCCGCGCCAGCGGCGAGATGCTCGAGCACGCCGTCGCCTGCGGGCTGCTCGCCGCCGGCTGCGAGGTCGTCGAAATCGGCATCTTGCCGACACCCACCATCCAGATCTACGTCGCCGAAACCGCCGCCCGCGGTGGCTTGGCCATCACCGCCTCCCACAACCCGCCCGAGTGGAACGCGCTCAAGCTGTTCAATGCCCAAGGCCTCTTCTTCAACAGCTACGAGCGGAGCGAATTGATCGACCTGTACCACCAGAGCGAGTTCCGCCACGCCGCCAACGAAGCCATCAGCTGCGTCCGCCAGGACCGCGGCAACGCCCCGGCCCTCCATATCCGCCGCGTGCTCGCCCACGTGGATGCCGCCCGTATTCGCGCCCGCCGGTTCCGCGTCGCCGTCGATGCCGTCAACGGCGCCGGCAGCCACATGACCTGCGAGTTCCTCCGCGACCATCTGAACTGCGAGCTCGTGCCCATCGCCTGTGAACTCGGCCGGCCGTTCCCCCGCGTCGCCGAGCCCCGTCCCGACACCCTCTCCGAGCTTTCCCACGCAGTTCGCCGCGAGCGCTGTCATGTGGGCTTCGCCCAAGATCCCGACGCCGACCGGCTGGCGGTCGCCGATGAGACCGGCCGCGTGCTCGACAACGACGACGTGCTCGCCCTCGCCGTCGACATCGCCCTCGAACGCGCCCCCGGCGACGTCGTCGTCAATTTAACCACTTCCTCGGTGATTGATGACGTCGCTAGACGCCACCGCCGCCGCGTCTACCGCACCCCGGTCGGAGAAGCCAACGTCGTCGAGCAGATGCTCGCCGTCGGCGCCGCCATCGGCGGCGAGGGCAACAACGGCGGCATCATTTTCCCCCCGGTTCACCCCTGTCGGGACAGCTACACCGGCATGGCCTTCATCCTGGACCGCATGGCCGCCACCGGCGAGCCGGTCTCGGCGCTGGCGGCGCGCCTGCCGGTCTATCGCCGGCGGTTTGAGAAGTTCACTCTCGAGCACGGCCGGCTCGGGCCCCTCATGCAGGCGCTCGAAGAGAGCTTTCCCGCGGCCGAGACCGACCGCAGCGACGGCCTCAAGCTCATCTGGGAAGATCGCTGGGCGCACGTCCGCGCCTCGAACACAGAGCCCATCGTCCGCGTGGCCGTCGAAGCCAGAACCCAGGAGGCCCTCGACCACCTCTTCGAGCGCCTGCAAAAGGTCCTGGAGACGGCCTGACTGCTATGGCGCCGGCGTGTTCTCCGGGGCCGCCTCCGGCGGCGGAAGGTAGAAGTCGAAGCTGTCCTTCCTCTGCCGCCGCAGCCGCCGCCGGATTTCCAGTTCCTGCTCTTCGCGGTCCTGCTCGAGCAGCCGGAGCCGCTCCTTGCGTCGCTCGATCTCCCGCGTCAGCTCGGCGTTCTCCTGCTGGAGCGTCTGGATCCGCTCTCGATTCTCGAAGGCCGCCCGAATGCCGTGCGGCCCGGTCAGTTGGATGAATATGAAGATGCCGGCCATCGTGATCAGCGCGGCCAAGCCGAGCTTCTGGAGCAAGGATTTCATGCCTCTAACATTCTTTTATAGTATTGTTTTTGATAAATAGCCAGTGAAAATGATAGCGTAGAGCAGGTTTTCCACAACAAACCGCCCATGACGGACAAAATCCTCGTTCTCAGCACGTGCAACTCCGAGGAGCAGGCCCGGGCCATCGCCCGGGAGCTCGTCGAAAAGCGCCTCGCCGCCTGCGTCAACATCACCCCCGGCGTCCGCAGCGTCTATCGCTGGCAGGGCGACATCGAAGAGAGCCCCGAATGTCTCCTGCTCATCAAGTCCCGGCGGGACCTGTTCGAGCGCCTGGCGGCGGAGTTGCAAAAGATCCACTCCTACGAGGTTCCGGAGGTGATCGCGCTCCAGATTGTGGACGGCTCCGGGGCCTACCTCGGCTGGCTGGACCGGGAACTGGCTCCGGCGGAGTGAGTTAGTTGCAGGCCGGTTGCACACCATGATCTGATAGCCGTTTGTATGTCCGCGCAAACCCCCACCACGCTCACGGGCGACATGAAGCCCACCCGGGCGCGCCACTGGGTCATCGTCTTTGCGGTCACCCTCGCCATCCTGGCCTACATCGACCGCGTCTGTATCTCGATGGCCGCCCCCGACATGAGTCGTGACCTTGGGCTGTCGAAGGTCCAGATGGGCACGGTCTTCTCGGCGTTCGCCCTGGCCTACGCCCTGTTCGAGATCCCCGGCGGCTGGCTCGGTGACTGGATGGGGCCCCGCCGGGTCCTGATGCGCATCGTGCTGTGGTGGTCCACCTTCACCGCCCTGACAGGCGTCGTGTGGAGCTTCGTCTCGCTCTGGCTCACCCGGTTTCTGTTCGGCGCCGGCGAGGCCGGTTGCTTCCCCAACCTCACCAAAGCCTTCACTACCTGGCTGCCCCAACGAGAGCGAGTCCGGGCGCAGGGCATCATGTGGACCTTCGCCCGCTGGGGCGGAGCGTTTACCCCGATGCTGGTGCTGTTCGTTTTTCAGTTCATGAACTGGCGCTGGGCCTTCGGCCTGTTCGGCGGCATCGGGCTCGTCTGGGCCTTCTACTTCTACCGCTGGTATCGCGACAACCCGCGGGACCACAAGGGCGTCAACGCAGCCGAACTGGCCTTGCTGGAAGGCGCCGAGGAGACGGCTTCCGGCCACGGCGACGTCCCTTGGAAGGCGTTCCTCACCTCACGCACCGTCCTGCTGCTCTGGGCCCAGTACTTCTTCCTGTCTTATCCGTGGTACTTCTTCATCACCTGGTTGCCCACCTACTTGCAGGAGGGCCGAGGCCTCGATCCGGCCGCCAGCGCCCGCTACGCCGCCTTTCCCTTGTTGTTCGGCGGATTCGGCTCACTGTTCTGCGGTTTGATTGCCGGTCAGGTTGAGGGCCGGCTGGGCGTCCGCAAGGGCCGCCGCGTGCTGGCCGTGCTGGGATTCCTTGGCGCGGCCGGTTTCATGGCCGCCCACATCCAGCTCGATAACATCCTGCTGGCCATGATCGCCATGGGCATGGCCAGCTTCTGCAACGACCTTGTCATGCCGCCCTCCTGGGGCGCTTGTATGGACGCCGGCGGCAATTACGCCGGCACGCTGGCCGGGTCGATGAACATGATGGGCAACATGGCCGGTTTTGTCGCCCCCTGGGTGGGCGGCTGGATCGTCCAACAGACCGGCGGCGACTGGAACATCTTCCTTTACACGATGGCCGCCGTCTACCTGCTGGGCGCGTTCTGCTGGCCTTTCATCGACCCCGTCACGCCGCTCGACCGCAGGCACTAGCATCCGGTTTGCTATGCCCGATCTGGCGCCCTGGCAGTGGGCCATCGGAACGTTTTGCGCCTTCGCCGTCGGCGTCGCCAAGACCGGGGTGCCCGGCTTCGCCATCATGGTCGTCCCGCTGATGGTCCTCACCGTCGGCGATGCCCGGCTGGCCGCCGGCTGGCTTCTGCCCGTGCTTTGCCTCGGCGACGCCTTCGCCGTATACTACTGGCGGCGTCACGCGGTAGTCCGGGAGCTGGTCCGGCTGGCGCCGTGGGTCTTGATCGGTATGGCGTTGGGGGCAGCCGCCCTGGCGTTGAGCGAAGGCATACTTCGCAAGATCGTCGGCCTCATCGTGCTCGCCATGCTGGCCATCTACTTGCGGCGGCGCCTTCGTCCGGACACCTTCGCGGTCGCCGGCCATGCCTCTCCGTACGGAATCGCCGCCGGTTTTGCGACCACCGTCGCCAACGCCGCCGGCTCGGTCATGAACCTCTACTTGCTGAGCATGCGCCTGCCCAAGCACGAGTTCATCGCCACGGCCGCTTGGTTCTTCTTCGTCATCAACCTCGCCAAGGTGCCCATCTATTTCTGGCACGGGCTGTTCAGCAGTGAGTCGGCCGCCTTCGACGCGGCGATGGCGCCGGCCGTCATCGCCGGCGCGGTGGCCGGCAAATGGCTGTTCAAGCGCATACCCCAGCGCGCCTTCGAGGCCGCCGTCCTGGGGCTGACAGTGCTCGCCACGCTGCTGCTGTTCCGGTAACCTGCTGGTGGAGCATCGCGGGTGGCGGCGGGCGGGCCCAGATCCGTTGTCGGGTTGCTATGGCGCTTGGCAAGCCCGCGCTTCGGACTCGGATTTCGGACAGGCCGCCGATGCTTGGGCTGACGGCGAGCCCGCAATCGCCCTGGGCCTGGCGGCGGTCGTAGCCGAACTGCGCGACGAGCGCCCGTTGGGCGCATCTACGCGGAGGCCGTTCCTCTGTGAAGCCGGATGCGGTATACCTCCTGCGTCGAGCGGGCGCTGGAGGTCCCAGCGTTCGGTGCCGATCGGTATCCGGACGCGACCCGGGAGGTTGCCGTCGCCCCGTTGCGGCGCGCTGAGCTGCTCTGATACCTTCGTCCTCGTCATGCGTCCCGTCTTCGTTGTCTGCTGTCTCTCCGTCCTGCTGCTCGGCTGCGCCCGCCAGGAGTCGAGCGGGCCTGCAACCCAGGAAATCTCCCTGGCCGATCTTCAGGACAAGATCAAGGGCGGCTGGGCCGGCCAGATGATCGGCGTCAGCTACGGTGCTCCGACCGAGTTCCGCTACCGCGGCGAGATCATCCCGGAAGACAAGCTTCCGGAATGGAAGCCGGAGATGGTGAAGAACTCGCTGAATCAGGACGACATTTACGTGGACATGACCTTCGCCCAGGTGGTTCAGGACAGAGGCATCGGCGCCACCAGCGACGACTTCGGCGAGATGTTCAAGAAATCCCAGTACCGTCTCTGGCACGCCAATATGGCCGGCCGACGGAACCTGCGGCGCGGCATTCGGGCGGGGGACTCGGGCCACCCGAGATTCAACATTCATGCCAACGACATCGACTTCCAGATCGAAGCCGACTTCATCGGGTTGATGACGCCCGGCATGCCGCAGGTGGCGAATGATTTCTGCTTGCGGGCCGGCCGGGTAATGAACTACGGCGACGGCGTCTACGGCGGCATGTTCGTCTGCGGGATGTACGCGGCGGCGTTCTTTGAAAGCGACCCGCGCAAGCTGGTCGAGGCCGGTCTGGCCTGTTTGCCGAAGGAAAGCCCGTACGCGCAACTGATCGCCGACACGCTGGCCTGGTCGGCTCAGAATCCCGATGATTGGACGAAGACCTGGCAGCTCATTCAGGACAAGTGGGACAAGCGCGATCCGTGTCCGGCGGGCGCGCTAGCGCCCTTCAACATCGACGCCAAGCTGAACGGCGCTTACATTGCCCTGGGCCTGCTGTACGGCGAGGGCGACTTCGAAAAGACCATCAAGATCTCGACCCGCGCCGGCCAGGATTCGGACTGCAACCCGGCTAGCGCGGCGGGCGTGCTCGGCGTCGTCTACGGCTACAACCGGATCCCCGATGTTTGGAAGGCCGGCATCCCCGAGATCGCCGATGAGAAGTTCAGCTTTACGAACTACACATTCAACACGATCGTCGAAAGCTCGACCCAGCGGGCCATCGAGATCGCCCAGAAGTATGGAGGCCGGTTCATGGGCGATCGCCTCGTCGTGGCGGTCCAACAACCGGTTCCGGCGCCGCTGGAGATCTGGGACGACTACGGCACTCCGGTGGAGCGCATCGGCGTGGATGACCTGCGCTGGAGCTGGAAGGGCCGCTGGGGCCCCCACGTGAACGCCAAAGGCCAACGGATCGAAGGCGTCAAGAAAGCCTCTTCCAAAGGGGCTGAGGCCAGCGCCAGCTTTGAGGGCACCGGGTTCATCTTGACCGGCTCTTACTTGCCGAGCGGAGGCAAGGCGGACGTCTACCTCGACGACCAGCCGCCCGAAACTGTGGACGTCTATATCCAGGGCGGCAGCGAGCGGGGCAACGAGTCCGTCTTCCACCGCTTCGGTCTGCCCAACGGAAAGCACACCGTGCGCCTCGTCGTTCGTGGGGAGCCCTATGAAGGTTCCGAGGAGGAGAGCAAGGGCAGGGATGTGGTGTTGAAGGACCTCGTCGTCTTTCGCTGATGGCGCGAGGCGGCGGGCGCTGGGAGATCTGAGCGCCGGCAGGATCCCGGCGGCTTAAAGCTCCTTGATCTTGATGTTGCGGAACCAGGCCTCGTCGTTGTGGTGCTGGAGGGCGATGGGCGTCCGCTTTTTGGGCTGCTGCGTCAGGAGCTGATAGACGGGGGAGTTCTCGGTCCAGCGGGCCCTGAGTCCTTCGGCGATGTCGGGCGCGTCGAGGTCGGTGGCCACTACCTTGACGCCATTCAGCCAGTGCTCGACATGGTTGCCCCGAAGCACGATCCGCGACTCGTTAAACGCGCCGACCGGGCGGGCCGTCTGGACCACCGGCGGCACCAGCCCGTAGATCGCCCCCGCGGTACGGTTCGACCCGCGCCGGGCATCCACGTGGCCCTCGTTGTCAATGAGTTGGTACTCGAAGGCGACGAGGTATTCTTCGGCTTCCCCATCTGCCGCGATCTTGTCTCGCGCCGAAAGCCGATGGCGCAGTTCGTAATCGACGCTGTCCTCGAAGCGGCGCGCGTTCGGATTCAGCTTCCCTTTTTCCAGCACGACCCGATCCTGAATCCGGTACTTGACGCCGCTGTTCCCTTTGGGTGAGATGCGCCATTCGAAGTCCAGGATGAAATCGCCGAAGCTCGCCAGCGTGCTGAGATCCTCGCGAATGCGGGGCCTGGCCACAGCTTTCAGGCACCCATCCTCGATGGTCCACGAGTCGCCGGGCGGCGTCTCCTGGGACGGATCCTCCCAGCCCTGCATCGTCTTGCCGTCGAACAGCAAGCGCCAGCCGTCGGCCTTCTCCTCCGGGGTCAATTCGTTCAGCCGCGGCGCGGCGGGGGTGACCGCTGAGCTGCAGCCCGCCAGCGCCAGCAGAGCAGCCAGCAGGGGTGTTGCGGGCATTCCGGTTCGCATTGAGCATCCATTGTACGTCTGCCGGTGTCCCGGTGGTGATATTCTCACGATGAAGGAGGTCAGGCCATGAGTGGCCGCAGCACTGTTTCGTTCCTATTCGTAATGCTGGTGCTCCTACCGGCTTGCCGCCGAGAGCCCCCTCCGGACGTGATCCTTTACAACGGCAAGATCGTCACGGTGGACACGGCGTTTTCAATCGCTGAGGCCATCGCGGTCCGCGGGGGGCGTATCGCCGCCGTGGGCGGCAGCGATGAGATGCTCGAGCTGGCCGGCCCGGAGACGCAGAAGATCGACCTGAACGGCCGAACTGTCCTCCCTGGTTTGATCGACTCGCATCTCCACGCTCCGGCCGCTTCCATGTACGAGTTCGACCATACGGTGCCGGACATGGAAACGATCGCCGACGTGCTGAACTACGTCAAGGCGCGGGCGGAGGAGCTGGAAGACGGCCAATGGATCCTCGTCTCGCAGGTGTTCATCACCCGGCTCCGGGAGCAACGTTATCCGACGCGCGCCGAACTGGACCGGGTGGCGCCGAAGAATCCGGTTGTCTTCCGCACCGGCCCCGACGCTTCGCTGAACTCGCTGGCGCTCAAGCTCAGCGGCATCGACAAGAACTTCCGGATCACCGACGGCAAGCCCGGTCGCATCGAGCGCGACCCGAAGACGGGCGAGCCGACCGGCATTCTGCGCAGTTGCGCCCGGTTCATCAAGTACGTCGATCCGGCGAAGAAGCCGACCCGGGAGGACCGCCTGAACCGGTTGAAGGCGCTGTTGGCGGATTACAACTCCGTCGGCCTGACCAGCATCGTCGATGGCGATACCGAGGACGATGAAGTCGAGCTGTACCGGACGTTGAAAGAGCGGGGGGAACTCAGTTGCCGCACCTTCATGGCGTTGGACGTGGATGCCCAGATGCCGCTGGAGCAGATCGAAGCGCGACTGCGGGCGGCGGCGGAGAACCCGCTGCACCGCTACGACAACATGCTGTGGCTGCGGGGGGCGAAGTCATTCCTGGACGGCGGGATGCTGACCGGCAGCGCTTACATGCGCGAGCCGTGGGGAGTGAGCAAGCTGTACGCCATCGACGACCCGCAGTACCGCGGCATGCTCTACATCCAGCCGGACAAGCTGTATCAGATCATGAAGGCGGCGCTGTCCAACGAGCTCCAGTTCACCGCGCACGCGCAAGGTGACGGAGCGGTTCATGCTTTCATTGAGGCGGCGGAACGGATCGACCGGAACGATTTTCCGGTCCGCGACAAGCGCCCTTGCATCACGCACGGAACTTTCATGAGCGAGGAAGCGGTGAAGAAGATGGCGGCGCTGGGCGTGGTGGCGAACCTGCAACCGGCCTGGTTCTGGCTGGACGGCGCCACGCTGCTGCGGCAATTCGGCTGGGACCGGCTGGCCTGGGTGCAGCCGTTCAAATCAATCTTCGAATATGGGGCCATCGTGGGCGGGGGCTCGGACCACATGCAGAAACTCGGCAGCTTCCGCTCGATCAACCCCTACAATCCCTTCCTCGGCATGTGGATCACCCTGACGCGGCAGCCGCGCTGGATGGAGGAGCCCCTGCACCCGGAGCAGATCATCTCGCGCGAACAGGCCATCCGCCTGTACACGATCAACAACGCTTACCTGACATTTGAGGAGAAGGAGAAAGGTTCACTGGAGGCGGGCAAACTTGCCGACTTCATTGTGCTGGACCGCGACATCCTGACTTGTCCGGTGGACGAGGTCAAGTCGATCAACGTGCTGGAGACATGGCTTGGGGGCCGGCGGATTTACCAGCGGCCGACGTAAGGGTGTCGGTCGCCTCTCTGCCAGCGCATCCAAGCACTGACTCTGCTACGCTGGAAGGCCGGCAGTGACCATGGGCACAGTTGGGCGAACGTTTATGACGCGCTTGCTTGCGGCGGGACTGATGCTCGGGGCGGCGGGCCTCGGCGTGGGGCAGCGGGCCGGCAGGCCGGAAGACCCCTGCGCCCGAACGTCGGCCGTCGGCTATGACGACACGCCGATGCTGCCCGGCCAGAAGTGGCGGGTGCACGATATTGCGCGCCCACGGCCTCCGGTGGTGACGCCGGGCGAGCAGCGGCTGCCGGTTCCGCCGCCCTCGGATGCGCTGGTGCTGTTTGACGGCAAGGATCTGTCGCAGTGGTACACGCGGGGGCGCGGCGCCGAAAAAGGTAAGATGCTGCCGGCGGCGTGGAAGGTCGAGAACGGATATATGGAGGTCGCCGGCCGAACGGGCACCATCTACTCGAAGGAGCGATTCGGCGACGCGCAGGTTCACGTCGAGTGGGCGGCGCCCGAGAAGATTTGCGGCAGCAGCCAGTGGCGGGGCAACAGCGGCGTGCTGCTGATGGGTTACTACGAGATCCAGGTGCTGGATTCTTACAACAACCCGACTTACGCCGACGGGCAAGCGGGGGCGATTTACGGCCAGTGGCCGCCGCTGGTCAACGCGTCGCTTCCGCCCGGGCAGTGGCAAAGCTTCGACATTGTGTTCGAGGCGCCGGAGTTTGAGGGGGATAAGCTCATCAAGCCGGCCTACGTTACGGTGTTCCACAACGGCGTGCTGGTGCACCACCGCCGGGAGATCATCGGACGCATGGCCCACCGCGTGGTCGGCCGGTACCTGCCGCACGGGCCGGAGGGACCGCTGGGCCTTCAGGACCATGATGTGCCCGTGCGCTACCGGAACATCTGGGTGCGGCGGTTGAAGGGCCACGACTAAGCGGTGGCGAAGTTGTCGCGCAGCTGGAACGCGGCGCCACTGATACTGTGCCTGATTCTCGACGGTATTCCCGTCGGGGCTCAGGAACGGGCGGCGGCGTTATACGAGCGCTACTGCGCCTCCTGCCACGATCCGGAACACGCCGGCTCGACTCCCGACACGCGCACCCTGCGGCGGATGTCGCCGGATGTGATCCTCCGGTCGATGACGACCGGAACGATGGCTTCGCGGGCGGCGGCTCTGAGCCGGCAGGAAAAGGAGCTAGTGGCGGAATGGCTGGCGGGGAGGGGGCTGAGCCGGGCGCGCCCGACTCTGCGCGTCGATTACACGCATACCGGCAGCGCGTCGGAGGAAAGGTTCGAGCTGGAGGGCCTGATCCGCGAAGGTCCATGGCCCGGCGCCCCGTCTCGCAGGGCCGACACCACGGGCTTCGGGAAGTACTTTTTTGAGGTCCGGGACCGGGCCGGCGGCGAACTCCTGTATTCGCGCGGCTTCGCCAGCATCTTCGGGGAATGGGAGCTGACGGCGGAAGCCCGGCAGAACTCGGCAACGTTTCACGAGTCTCTCCGCTTTCCGGAGCCCGAGGCGGCGTTCCGGATCGTGTTGAGGAAGCGGGACCGGCGCAACGAGTGGAGGATTGTCTGGGAGGTCGATTTAGATCCGGCGGAGGGAGTGGTGGACCACACCGCGCCGCCCGAGGTGGAGATCTGGGAGGTGATGCGCAATGGCGAGCCGGAGCGGAAGGCCGACATCCTGCTGCTGGGCGATGGGTACACGGCGGCGGAGATGGACAAGTGGCGCCGCGACGCCCGGCGGATGGCGTCGATCCTGTTTGCCGAGAGCCCGTTTCGGGAGCGGCGGGGCGATTTCAACGTCCGGGCGCTGGCCACCCCGGCGGAAGAAAGCGGCATCGCGCGTCCGTCGGACAGCGTCCACCGGCGTTCGCCCCTGCGGCTGACCTATGACGCGCTGGGCTCGGAGCGCTACATTCTGACTTTCGACAACCGGCGTCTGCGGGACATCGCCGCCACGGCGCCGTATGATTTCTTGATCATCGTGGCGAACGACCGCAAGTACGGGGGCGGCGGGATCTTCAATCTCTACGCCACGGTGGCGGCGGATAACGCCTTCACGCCGTACGTGCTGGTGCACGAGTTCGGCCACCACTTCGCCGGTCTGGCCGACGAATACTACACCTCCGAGGTGGCCTACGAGGCCCCGGCCGCACTCATGGAGCCTTGGGAGCCCAACGTGACCACGGATTTCCGGGCGCCGAAGTGGAAGGATCTTCTCTCGCCAGGGGCGCCGTTGCCTACGCCGTGGCCGAAGGAGGCTTTCGAGGAGCTCCAGAAGGAGATCCAGGCACGGCGGCGGGCTCTCCGGGAGCAACACCGCCCGGAAGAAGAGATGGAGGCGCTGTTCCGCGAGGAGGTGCGAAAAACGACGGCGCTGTTAGCCGGGGCGCCGTACGCCGGCCAGGTCGGCGCTTTCGAGGGAGCGATGTACCAGGCCCGTGGCCTGTACCGGCCCCGGATGGATTGCATCATGTTCTCGCGGAACCCAGTGGGCTTCTGCGCCGCCTGTCGGCGGGCCATCGAGCGAGTCATCGACCTCTACGCGCCGGGCGGGTGAGGGTCGAGGGGAAAAACCGGAGTCCAGGGCGCGAATTTCTTCTTTACATTTTGGTGAAAGCTGAGCATAATGGTAGGTTATCGGTCCAGGAGCGTGCGGATCAGCTCCCGAGTCCAGGATTCAGAGGAAGTCAAATGCCGGAGGCCAGCCGACGACTCGTGACCTGGTTGGTGGGCGGCGGTTTCACCGCATCCCTTCTTTCGTTTCTTTACCCGGTCATCCGATTCATGAACCCGCCACAGGTATCCGAAGCCTCGGTAAACGAGGCCGAGGTGGGCGCCACCCAGGAGTTTCCGGTGAACGCGGGCCGAATTGTCAAGTTCGGCAGCCGTCCGGTGCTGGTGATCCGGGCGGGCGAAGACGACTGGCGGGCGTTCTCGGGCACGTGCACGCATCTGGACTGTACTGTCCAGTACCGCAGCGAGCTGCATCAGATCTGGTGCGCCTGTCACAACGGCTTCTATGATCTGAACGGGAAGGTGGTTGCCGGACCACCGCCGCGGCCGCTGGAGGAGTTCGACGTGCATATCCGCGATGACAGGGTGGTGGTCGCTCGTCGTGCCTGAGGTAGAAAGACGATCGACGGTGATGGCCTCTGAGGAACAATTGGGTCCCATCGGTTGGTTGAAAGACCGACTGGGGCTGGAGGCGGTGCAGAAGTTCATCGCCCACAAGTCGGTTCCCTGGCATTCGCATTCCATCTGGTACTACTTCGGCGGCATCACGTTGTTCCTGTTCGTGATCCAGGTGCTGACGGGGATTCTGCTGCTGCTGTACTACCGGCCGTCGACGGCGGAAGCCTATGAGAGCGTGCAGTTCATCATGACCCAGGTGTCCTACGGCTGGCTGATCCGGTCGGTGCATAGCTGGGCGGCCAACTTGATGATCCTGACGGCATTCATCCACATGTTCAGCGTCGTGTTTCTGCACGCCTACCGGCGGCCGCGGGAGGTGACGTGGCTGAGCGGGATCGCGCTGCTGGGCTTGGCGCTGGGATTCGGCTTCAGCGGGTACTTGCTGCCCTGGAACACGGTGTCGTATTTCGCCACCAAGGTGGGCACGGACATGGCGGCGAGCTTTCCGGTGATCGGCCCGCCGCTGGCGCGTTTTCTGCGGGGCGGAGACGCAGTGACGGGCGCGACGCTGTCGCGGTTTTTCGGATTCCATGTGGCGGTGCTGCCCGGGCTGACGACCGTGCTGCTGTTCATCCATCTGGCATTGGTGCAGAAGTGGAACATCAGCATCCCGCCGAAGGTGGAGCAGGAGCACCGTGAGAAAGGCACGCCGGTACCGCAGATGCCGTTCTTCCCGAATTTCTTTCTCCGGGAATTGATGGCGTGGTATGGGGCGCTGGCGGTGCTGGGGGCGCTGGCGGCGCTGTTTCCGTGGGAGCTGGGCGAGAAGGCGGACCCGTTTGCGCCGGCGCCGGCGGGGATCCGGCCGGAATGGTATTTTCTGGCCCCGTTTTACACGCTGAAACTGATCCCCAGCCACGTGTGGATGATCGAAGGAGAACTGCTGGGGCTGATTGGGTTCTCCGTGTTGGCGATCTGGTGGATCTGCCTGCCGTTCTGGGCTAAGAACCCAAGCGGCGACATTCGGGTGCGGCTGGTTACTGGGGCGGGCGTGCTGGTGATCGCCTATCTGGCGACATTTACTGCGTTGGGGTACTGGCGATGAGAACGCTCCGTGTTGCTCTATTGCTGTCCGGCGGGTTTCTATGGGCCCAGGACACATGCCAGGACTGTCACGGCGCCTTGGAAGGCGATCTGGGCCGGCCGGCAGCGCAATACGGGCAAGACGTGCACAAACAGCTCGGATTCGGCTGCGCCACGTGTCACGGCGGCGACCCGAAGGAGACCGACCCGGAGCTATCGATGAGCCGGGCGCGCGGCTTCCGGGGTGCGATCGCCCGCGCGGCCGTGCCCGAGCTCTGTGCGAGCTGCCACAGCGACGCCAACCTGATTCACCAGTACAACCCGCGCCAGCGGGTGGACCAGCTTGCGCAGTACCGCACGAGTGTCCACGGCCAGCGGCTGGCCAAGGGCGACACGGCAGTGGCGAACTGCGTGGACTGTCACAGCGTCCATGACATTCGCCGGGTGCGCCATCCGGAATCCCCGGTTCATCCGGTGCGTCTGCCGGAGACTTGCGCCCGGTGCCACTCCGACCCGGAGCACATGGCGAAGTACGGCATACCGACGAATCAGCTCGAAGAATACCGGCGGAGCGTGCACTGGAAGGCGCTGGCCGAGCGGGGGGATCTGTCGGCGCCGAGCTGCGCTTCCTGTCACGGCAACCATGGGGCCACGCCGCCCCAGGTATCGAGCGTGACGGCCGTATGTGGGACGTGCCACGTGCTGATGGAGAATCTGTTCAACGAGAGCCCGCACAAACCGGTGTTTGCGGCGATGGAGATGGCCGGCTGCATCGCCTGCCACAGCAATCATGCCGTCCTACATCCCACGACGGACTGGCTGACGGCTGACGACGGAGTCTGTTATCGCTGCCACGAACAGGACAGCGCCGGGGGGAAAGCGGCCGCGGAAATGGCTGGACTTCTCGCGAAGCTGAGGTCGGAACTGGATCGATCCGAGGAGGTTTTGCGGAGGGCGCGGACGTCCGGCATGGAGGTCTCCGGCGCGCTGGTGCGCCAGCGGGAAGCGCGGGAGAACCTGGTGAAGGCGCGGGTGGCGGTGCACGCGTTCCGCGTAGACAAAGTTCGCGAACCGGTGGAGACCGGTCTGGCGATCGCCGCCGAGACGTATGCGGCGGGAGAGCAGGCGCTGAAGGAGCGGGATTTCCGCCGGATCGGGCTGGGCGTCTCGCTGGTCTTCATCCTGATGACGATTGTGGGCTTATGGCTGACGCTGCGGATGATCGAACGGCGGCCGGAGGGTGTCTCGCCGCCTGTGGGAGGCAGCGGGCGATGAAATCCAGCCAGGCAGGATGCGGGCGGCAAGCGGCTCGTCAGACGACGGGGGTGCGCATGATTCTTGCGCCGTCGGACGGCGGCGGTGCTGAGTCAGATCGGCATTTTCAGCACGGGGTGGAACGTGCTGATCGGGGGCCAACAGTTCTTCAAGAGTCCGCGGGGCCTGGCGAAAGCAAACTGGGTTGGCGCGGAGGTGAGTCATGAACCACCAAGGACTATCCTGGGCGCTGCTGGCGGCGGGCGCGGTGTGGGCCGCGGAGTTGGAGCCGATCAGCACGGCCGAAGTGTGCGGCTCGTGCCACCGGGCGATTCATGAAGCGTGGAAGCGGTCGGGCCACGCGGCCGCGATGGAAAGCCGGCTGTTCCAGGACGCGCTCGCCGTGGCGGAGGAGGAGTTGGGGAGCGGGGTGCGGAAGCAGTGCCTCGAGTGCCACTCGCCCCTGGCTATCCGTACGGGCGACCTTTCGTTGAAGACGAAGGTGGCTTGGGAGGGGGTCACCTGCGATTTCTGTCATTCTTTGACGAGGGTGAACTGGGCGGGCGGCAATCCGGTTCCGTTGCTGAAGTTTTCGCTGGTGAAGACCGGGCCGATCCGGGATGCCGGCGCGGCGGTCCACGGCACGGCGTACTCGGAAGTCCATACGTCTTCGGTGGCGTGCGCGCCGTGCCACCAATACAGGAACCCCGAGGGTTTGGACGCGCTGACGACGTACTCGGAATGGGAAGGCAGCCGGTATGCCAAGGAGGGCATTCATTGTCAGTCGTGCCACATGGGGAGCGTGGAGGGCAACGTGGTGGATCCGCGAGTGGCGGCGAGCGCGGCCCGGGTGAACCTGCATGAGATGCCCGGCGGGCACTCACTGGAGCAGCTCAACAAAGCCATTCGCGCCCACGCGCTGACCAGCCGGGAGGGCGAGCTGCTGAAGATCTCCATAGAGGTCACGAATGCCGGCGCGGGCCACTATGTGCCGACGGGGTCTCCGATGCGGCAGATGATCCTGGATGTCAGCCTGCAAGTATACGGGGGCCAGCGGTTTCGGGAGCAGCGGTACTATCGCCGCGAGGTGGCCGATCGTACGGGCCGGCGGCTCGAACGCGAGCACGTGGCGCTGCTTCGAGGCGCGAAGGTGCTTTCCGACACGCGGTTGGCGCCGGACGAGAAGCGGGTCGAGACCTTTTCATTTCCCGTGCCCCCGGGGGCCAAAGCGACGCTGAAGGCATCATTCCACTATTACTATTCGCCGATGGCGCGGACCGAGTCGCAGGAGCGGCTCACCTTCCGCCGCATCCAACGCCTGATCCAATAGAGGCGGGGCTTGTCGGCGGGCCGGCGCCCGTGATGCAATATCTTTCCGACCGGAGGTCGATATGGCAACGAAAGCTCAAGAGGAACTCCTGACGGCCGCCAAGATCGCCGAGCGGCTCGGGGTCAGCCCGGCGCAGGTGAAGAAGGCGATCGCCGCGGCCGCCATCGCGCCCGCCGTCAAGAAAGGCGGTTGCTCTTACTACAGCGCCGCGACGGTGAAGAAGATCCAGAAGGCCATCAAGTAGCCGACCCAGCTCAACCGGATCGCAGCATTTCCTCCCAGGTCACGGGGCGCTGGTATTCGTACGCCATGCGTCCGAGGATGGAGGTCAGCGTGCTTTCGGCGGCGTCGCGGGCCATGCTGAACGGCTTGTTCTCGACGATGGAAGTGAAGAAGTGCTCGACGGCATCGATGGTGATCTCGCGGGTGGAATCGCGCCGCTCGATGAGGCTGCGGTCTTCGAGGTCGTCGGCGTTTTTTAGCGGCGACGTCGGGATCGGGCCGTGGAGCTTGTAATAGGTGCGCGCGGTCTCGATCATTCCCTTAGAGCCGTAGAACTGCTCCTTGACGGAGCGGAATCCGGCGGTGTGCTTGATGCTGATGAGCCAGCCTTCGATGCCGCCGGGATAGGTGTAGATGATGTTGTGGTGGTCCGAGGACCAGTCGCCGTAAGGAACGGGGTAGCGCAGCCCGCCCTGTCCGAGGGCCCGGACGGGGTGGCTGTCGGCGAACCAGTTCAGCGTATCGACGCCGTGGCAGTCCTGCTCGACGATGGGACCGCCGGAGAGCTCGGTCCAGCGGCCCCAGTAGCGGATCCTTTCTTCCTCCGGCGGGTACTTTGATTCGAAGCTCGTGGGAGGCGTGCCGCCGAGGATCCAGTAGCTGAGCATGAGCTTCATCTCGCCGATCTGCCCGGAGCGGAGCAACTGCTCGGCCTTGAGGTATTCGGGGCTGAAGCGCTGCTGGAAGCCGAACTGGATAGTCTTTGTCGGGTCCGCCTGTTCAGCGGCTCGCATCAGGCGCTTAACGCCGGCTACATCGGCGCCGGCGGGCTTCTCGCAATAGATGTGCTTGTTGGCCAGGACGGCGGCCTCGAAGTGCTCCGGGTGGAGGAAGACCGGGGTGGCGATCAGCACGGCGTCGATATCCTGCTGGTCGAGCAACTCCTTGTGGTTCCGGTAGACGCGCGCCTGATCGGCGCCCGGGACGTTGGTCTTGGCCAGATCGATCCGGTCGGCGAAGATGTCGCAGATGGCGGTGAGCCGGGCGCGGGGATCGCGGGCCATATGGCCGCCGACGTAGCGGCCGCGGCCGCCGGTGCCGATGATGCCGAAAGAGACGGCGGAGTTGGCCTGGGCTCCGAATACAGTGCGGGCATTGAGAATCATGAGAGGCGCGGCCGTGCCCGCCAGAGCCTCGCGTCGAGTGAGTTTCGCCATCGCTTCTTGAATGTATCACGGCGGCGGTGCGTTTTGAACCGGTCTGTCCAGCCCCGCCGCAGTGCGCGTGGTGGCGGGCAGCCAGAACGACCGGCCAGCAGTGGGTTGGCCTTGACGGTCGCGGCGGGGGCGCGTCAGAGCTGGAGGTGGCGGAGCCGGAGGGCGTTGGTAATGACCGAGACCGAACTGAAAGTCATGGCGGCGGCGGCGAACATGGGGCTGAGAAGGATGCCAAAGAAGGGATAGAGGATGCCGGCGGCGATGGGCACGCCGAGGGAGTTGTAGAGGAAGGCGAAGAAGAGGTTCTGGCGGACGTTGCGCATGACGGCGCGGCTGAGGCGGCGGGCGCGGACGACGCCGCGGAGGTCGCCTTTGACGAGGATGACGCCGGCGCTCTCTATGGCCACGTCGGCGCCGGTGCCCATAGCGATTCCGACGTTGGCGCGAGCCAGGGCGGGGGCGTCATTGATGCCGTCACCCGCCATGGCGACGATGCGGCCCTGCTGCTGAAGGCGGCCGACGACCTCGCCTTTGCGGTCGGGGAGCACTTCGGCCTCGACGCGTGTGATCCCCAGCTTCCGGGCGACGGCTTCGGCGGTGGTGCGGCTGTCGCCGGTCAGCATGACGAGTTCAATGCCTTCGCGGCGCAGAGATTCGATGGCCTCGGGCGTGGCGCCGCGGATCGGGTCGGAGACGCCGAGCAGACCGGCGGAGCGGCCGTCGATGGCGACGAACATCACGGTCTGGCCATCGCGGCGGAGGGCTTCGGCGTCCTCGCGGAGGGCATGAAAGTCGATGCCGTGCTGCTCGAGCAGGGCGGAATTGCCGAGCAGGACGGAACGGCCGTTCACCCGGCCGGTTACGCCTTTGCCGGGCACGTAGCGAAACTGGCCGGCCGGGGCCGACGGCGCGTTTCGCAGGCGGGCGCCGGCGATGATGGCCGCGGCCAGCGGGTGCTCGCTGGCCTGCTCGAGGGCGGCACTCCAGCCGAGCAGATCCGTTTCGGTGAACGGCGGCAGCGCCACTACGCTTGCCAGCCTGGGTTTGCCTTCCGTTAAGGTCCCCGTTTTGTCCACCACAAGGGTATCGACCTTTTCCAGGACCTCGAGGGCTTCAGCGTTCCGGACCAGGACGCCGGCGCGGGCGCCGCGGCCCGCGCCGACCATGATAGACATCGGCGTCGCGAGCCCGAGAGCGCAGGGACAGGCGATGATGAGCACGGCGATGGCGTTGACGAGGCCGTACAGCAGCGGAGGTTCGGGCCCGGCGAGGGCCCAGACGAGGAAGGTGAGGATGGCCACGAGGACCACGGCGGGCACGAAGTACGAGGCGACGACGTCGGCCAGCCGCTGGATCGGCGCGCGGCTGCGCTGGGCCTGGCTCACCATGCGGACGATCTGGGCGAGCAAGGTGTCGGCGCCGACGCGCTCGGCGCGCAGGATGAAGCTGCCGGCGCCGTTGATCGTGCCGGCGACGACCCTGCTGCCGGGGCCTTTTTCGACGGGGATCGGCTCGCCAGTGACCATGGACTCATCGACGGGACTGGCGCCTTCGACCACTTTGCCGTCCACGGGCACCTTTTCACCGGGACGAACACGCAGCAGGTCGCCGGGGATCACGTAGTCGACCGGGATGTCCATCTCGCCTTTGGGGCCGATGTAGCGGGCGGTTCTCGGGGTGAGGCCGATCAGGGAGCGGATGGCGTCGCTGGTGCGGGCTCGGGCCTTCAATTCGAGCACCTGGCCAAGCAGGACGAGCGAGGTGATGGCGGCGGCGGCCTCGAAATAGACCCGCGCCTGGCCGTGTTCGTTCAGCAGCGAGGCCGGCAGGGCGCCGGGCGCCAGCGTGGCGATGAGACTGTAGCCGTAGGCAGTGCCGGTGCCGATCGCGATCAGCGTGAACATGTTCGGGCTGCGGCGGAGAATCGAGGCCCAGCCCCGCTCAAAGAACGGCCGGCCGCACCAGACGACGACGGGGGTGGCGAGCAGGAGCTGGAGCCAGTTCATGGCTGCCGAAGCTAAAACGGCAGCGAGCGGCTGTCCAGGGAGCATGTCGGACATCGCGACCGCCAGCAGAGGAATGGTGAAGACAAGACTGATCCGGAAGCGGCGCGACATGTCGATGAGCTCCGGATCAGGTCCGGCGCCGCCATCGAGCGTGAGCTCCTTGGGCTCCAGAGCCATGCCGCACTTGGGACAAGTGCCCGGGCCGGTCTGGACGACCTCGGGGTGCATCGGACAGGTGTAGTCGACGCCGTGGCGGACCTCGGCTTGCTCGCGCGGAGCGAGGTAGCGGTCCGGCTTGGAGCGAAATCTCCCCCAGCAGTGGATAGAGCAGAAATGATACGTGTTGCCTTGGTGCTGGTGGGAGGCGGCGGCGCGGCCGGGATCGACGTCCATGCCGCAGACCGGATCTTTGACGGACGGCGGCTGAAAGATCTGAAACGGGTTTGGCCCCCCTGGCGGCAGATTCACGACTCCTGCTCTGTTAAGGTACCAGGAACGAGGATCCGGGATCAATGCTCCGAAGAGAGGTGGACGGAGGCGCGTCGCGGGGGAGGGGGCACGCGCCGGTCCCGCGTCAGTTGCCGCCCAGGCGCAGGGTGAGTCCGACCACCACCGTGCGGCCATATGCCGGGGTGGCGTGGATGCGCGCTACGGGCGGTTGAGCGGGGAGGCGTGATTCGAAGTAGTTTTGGGTTTCCCAGTAGAAGCGGTCGAGCAAGTTGTCGACGGCGAGGTTGAAGTCGAGATTACGGCTGAGGCGCCGGTTAATGGCGAGGTCGAAGACCGTGTGCCCGGAGGCGACGATGGCGGGGTCTTCCGGGTCCAGGCGGTAGTGATTGATGGCGCGAGCGCGGAGTGATCCGCTCCACTGGCGCCAGGGGGATACGGTCAGGGCCGCATTGACGACGAAGTGAGGCGCGCGGTCGACGTAGCGGCGCGGCCATAGGCCACGGTACCAGGCATTGAAGACTTTGGTGAGGCCGGCATCGAAGCTGACGCGGCGGGTCAACTGGATCGACGATTTGGCCTCGAGGCCGCAGGCACGGCTGGGGCCGGCGAGCTCGACGGTGCCGTCGTCCGGGACATAGACGATCTGATGGGAGGCGTCGATCAGGAACAAATCAGCCTGGATGGCCAGCGTGTCGTTGAGGAGGCTGGAGGCGCCGGCCTGATAGAAGTCGTTGCGGGCGATCAGGGGACCGCCCGGATTGCGGACGGCGCCGCGGGCGTCGATGGAGGCGATACCACGGCCGTAATGGAAGAACAGCTTCAGCGGGGCCCGCCGGGCGGGAAGGAATGAGAGAAAAGCTTTCGGCTGCCAGGCGCCGACGGTGTGGGCGCCGGAAAGTTCTGGTTCAAGGTGATCCTGGACGCCGTAGCGGAAGACATCGAAGCGAAGACCTCCGCCGATCTGGAGGCGGCCGCCGGCGAACTCGAGGGTCTGCTGGAGGTAGCCACCGCCGTTCTGCACGTTGGCGTGCGCATCGGACCACATAGCCAGGGGATTGCGGCCAAGGCGCTGGCGAAGGTCGACGCGGTTCTGGCTGCCGAGGTAATTGCCGCCGAGGGTCAGGATCCCGCTGCCGAAGGAGAAGCTCTGCGGGCGAAGATACTGAAGATTGGTTCCCTGGCGGAGGCGGGAGTCATGCTGCTGGATGGCGTCGCCGAGCAGGGGGTCGCGGAGATAGAAGGTGAAGTTGGAATACAGGTCGAAAAGGGTCCGCTCAGCAAAGGCGTCGAGCTTCCAGATTGAGGCGCCGGCGGCACGGCGGTAGTAGCCGCCGAGCCGTCCGGCCATGACGCGGCCGCCGTCGCCTTCGCTCAAGTAGCCGTAGGGATCGAGCCGCCCGGCCGCGACTTCGTCCAGGGGCAGTTGGCCGGAGGAGTTGAAGCGGTTCAAACCGCCATTCCATTTCAGGCCGAGCCGGCTGGTGGGGCTGAGGCGCCAAGTGGAACTTCCGGTGAGGTTATCACGCCGGTAGCGCAGGGGCCTGAGGAACGGGCCGTTGGCGTAGGCGCCCTCGTAGGCAAAGACCGCCTCGCGCTGCGGCCAGCGCGGGCTCCAGGCGGCGAAGCCTCTCCAGGTGTCGTAACTGCCGTACTGGAAGCGAGCGGTCCAGCGGTCAGGCATAGTTTCGCGCTGGCGGATCTCGATCACGCCGAGGCCGCTGAAATCGCCATGTTCG
>FWPU01006202.1_pt1 | contig 24398 bp, 22 predicted proteins | sample 2228361 | NCBI WGS metagenome assembly FWPU01 (sample SAMEA103939777, study PRJEB20133) | metagenome | reverse complement strand
CTCCCACCGATGCAACAGCCGCGACGCTTCCCCGAAACCGCCGGGTGTGTAGCCCCCATAAACCATAGGCGCCTCAAAGCTCTCGCCGGGAGCCAGCGGCCAGGCAAAGTCGAAGTCATTCAAACCGCCGGTTAGTCGCACCCGGCCTTCCGGCGTCCGCTCCACGCTGAACTTCCAGTTGCCGCTCCAGGCCAGCGCCCCGAACCACACCGGGCCGCTCTCCTCGGAAGCGTCCCCGTGGTCGATGGCAAACCACGGGTTCAGATAGTGGCCGGTCTTGCCAATGCGGCTCTCCAGGACCTTCATCCCTTGGTTGAGCGGCTCCCGCACGAGCTGGAATTCCCGCCCCCAACGCCCCGCCAGATAGCTCAAGCGGTACTGGGCCGCCATCGGGATCGTCCATACTCCCGACCGCACGCTCTCCAGCGTCACTCGCCCGCCCGTCCCGTTCTGCACCCGCACCCATTTCCCGATCAGATCGTATGGCTGGAAAACCGTGTACCCCAGCTCGGCGTGGATCTCATCAGTGATGTCCTTCAGGCGGACGACTAGCCTGTCGCCCGTCTGCTCGTGCGAGACGTACCGAAGCACTAGGTCCCGGACGCCGTCGGCGCGCTGGAGCTTCAGGCACGGCTCGATGTCGATCCGTCCGCCCCAGCCCGGGTATTCTTCACCCGCTGCCTCCAACGCCGCCCCGTAGTCCCCGTCCTGAAGGCGCGCCCCCCAGTACACGTGCGCCAGCCGTCCTTCCGAATCGACCCGCAAGACATACGCCGCGCGCTCGGTTTCCAAAGCCCACGTCCTTGCCTCCGGGAAATAGCGGACCGCCGCCGTCGCGGCCTGGCTCAGAATTAGCACGGTTGCCGGCAGGATCCTGCACACAGCGTCACTCTCCTTTCGGAGAGACGATATCCTGCCGCCGCACCCCCAGGCAACACCGGCAGCCGCGACCCCTCGGATCAGCCCGCTGGCAGCACCTTCATCAGGTCGTTGTACAAAACGAAGGCCATCAGCAGCACCAGGAACAGAAAGCCGGCCTTGATCACCGCTTCCTTGACCGGAATGCTCAGGTCCCGCCCCAGCGCCATCTCCACCAGCAGCATCAAGATCACCCCCCCGTCCAGAATCGGTATCGGCAGCAGGTTCAGGATCGCCAGGTTCAAGCTCACCATCGCCATCAACGCAATATACGCGTAGGCCCCCTGCCGCGCCGCGTCGCCGGAAAGCTGCGCGATCCGCACCGGCCCCTCAATCGATTTCGCCGACATCCGCTGCTCGATCAGGCCACGCAGAAAGTTATAGATCAACGTCGCGCTCCGCAGATTGTGCTCGACTGACTGGCGAAGGGCCTCCGGCAACGCCAGCTTCGTGAACACCACCTTCTCCCGGAGCTGCACCCCGATCATGTACCGCTCCTCCCCCTCCATCGTCGTCAGCTTCGGCCGCACCGACACCTGGTTCCTCACGCCCTCCCGTGAGAAGATGATCCGCACCGGCTCGCCCCCGCTCTGGCGAATCACTTCGTGCAGCGTCGCCGTCGAACGCACTGGCCTGCCGTTGATGCTTAGAATTGTGTCCCCCGGGCGCAGGCCGGCCCGTTCGGCATCCATCCCCTCCAGGACCCCTGCGATCTGGATCTCCTGCTCCTGAAGCCAGCCCGCATTGCCCACGCCGACCCGCTCGTCCAGCTCCGGCGTTACCGTGAACGTCTGCAACTGGCCGCCTCGCTCCACCACAACCTCCAGCGGCCTCTGCGCGCTGGCGTATTCCTTCATCAAGATGTCGTCCCAGCTCGGATTCCTTTGCCCGTCGATCTCCACAATCCGGTCGCCCGCCCGGATTCCCGCCCTCGCCGCCGGCGACCCTGGAGCCACATAGCCGATTGTGCCCGGCGCCGACTCCGATGACGGCTTCGGATACTTCACCATGAACAAGCCGGTTAACAGCCCCACCGCCAGCAACACATTCATCAGCGGCCCCGCCAACGCGACGATCAGCCGCTGCCACCGCGGCTTCGCCAGCAGGCTCCGCGGATCCTCACTCGCCTTCTCCCCGGGCTGTTCGCCCGCCATCTTCACGTAACCGCCAAACAGCACTAGCGACACCCGGAAGTCGGTCTCTCCCCGGCGGAACCCGAACAGCCGCGGCCCGAATCCGAAGCTGAACGTCTCGACGCGGACGTCGAAAAATCGTGCCGCCCAATAGTGTCCCAGCTCGTGGACCATAATCATCACCCCGAGCAGCACCAGCACCCACCACAGATTTTCGACTAGCGCCATTTCGACTCCTGACTCTCGCTACCCTCCAGCATACTCGCCCGCGCCGCCTCCGCACCGCGCCGCGATGAGCGCACGCGCTACCCGCCGCGACTCCCGGTCCACATCCAACACCTCCTCCACCGTCGCCGCCTCCCGCCGCGGGACTCGCTCCAGCGTCCCCTCCGCGATCTCCGCAATCCCCGGAAATGACAACTTCCCCGCCAGAAACGCCTCCACCGCCACCTCGTCCGCGGCGTTCAAGGTGCAGCCGGCCGTGCCGCCTGACTCCTGCGCCGCATACGCCAATCTTAACAAGGGAAACTTCTCCAGGTCCGGCGGCTCGAACTCCCAGACGTGTGGCCGGCTCCAGTCAAATCGCGCCACCGGCGCCTCCAACCTCTCCGGATACGTTAGCGCGTACTGGATCGGCATCCGCATGTCGGTCACCGAGATCTGCGCAATCACGCTGCCGTCTTTGAACTCCACCATCGCATGCACCGACGATTGCGGATGCACCACCACATCCACCTGCCGCGGCGAGAATCCGAACAGCCAGCACGCCTCGATCACCTCGAAGCCCTTGTTCATCAGCGTGGCCGAATCGATCGTGATCCGCCGCCCCATCTTCCACGTCGGGTGGTTCAGCGCCTGCTTCGGGGTCACCTTCGCCAGCTCCCCCTTCGGCGTGTTCCGGAACGGACCGCCCGAGGCTGTCAGGATCAGCCGCGCCACCTCACTCCTCCGCCCCGCTTTCAGGCACTGGTGCACCCCGCTGTGCTCGCTGTCGACCGGTATCAACTCTGTCCCCGACGCCCGCGCCGCCTCCATCACCAGCTTCCCGCTGGCCACCAGCACCTCTTTGTTCGCCAGCCCCAACTGCTTGCCGGCCCGCACTGCTTCATAGGTCGCCTCCAGGCCCGCCACTCCCACAATTGCCGACATCACCACGTCCACCTCGGAGGCTACCGCCGCCTCCACTCGGCCTCTGGCTCCATACAGAAGCTCCGGCCAGTCCGACTCCGGCATCCCACGCGCCCGCAGCTTCCCAATTAGATGCGCGCGCACCTCCTCGGATTCCACCACCGCCACCTCGGGCCGGAATTCCTCAATTTGCGCAGCCAGGAGCTCCGCGTTCCGGCCCGCCACCAGCCCGAACACCCGATACCGCCCCCGCTGTTGTCGCACTACGTCCAGAGTGCTCAATCCGATCGATCCAGTCGATCCCAGTATCGTCAGATTTCGCATGCCGGCCGCTTCCTCTACACTGCCTGCCGCTTAGGAATCATAGCATCTCTCATTCCCGTCACAGCGCCATCCGAGCGCACCCCGACCCGCCACAGTTCACGCTGATCCGTGCCGGCAGCCACGTGTGCCTTCACACGACAGCCGCCCGCGCCACGTCCTGCGTGGGAACCTCAATTCTGCTGCGTTCTTGTTGGGGGGTGCCGGGGAGGTTTTTGCTTCAGGGGTCTTTTTTTGTGAGGTTAGTCTCGCTTTGGTGGGAGTTGCCTCCCCGGCCTACTTCTAATAATAGTATATGGAATTCGGAATTGCAACCAGAAAATGCATCCTCCCTACATTTTTTTCACCTCAACCCCCGCCAGTCCCTCTAAGACCTTGATAACAGAGGAGAAATCCTCCTCCCCGTAGCCCTGCGCCACCGCCGCCTGGAACATCTGCCCCGTCAGGCTCGTCAGCGGTACAGGAACTTGTAGCGCCTCGGCCAGCTCCAAAGCCAGCCCGATGTCCTTGTGCATCCACTTCACCGAAAAGTGCGTCGAGAAGTCCCGCCGGAACATGTACGGCGCCTTGAAAGCGATCAGGCCCGACCGCGCCGCCGTGTTGTTCAAGATCTCCAGCATCAGTTCCGGGTCGATGCCCGCCTTCGTACTGAGAACGATGCCTTCCACGAACGCTTGTAAGATGTTGGATTGAATGAGGTTCTGCGCCAGCTTCACCCGCAGCCCGCTGCCCTGCGGACCGCAGTAGTATACCTGCTGGCCCATCGCGTCAAACAGCGGACGCACGCGCTCGAACACCCCGCTGTCACCACCCACCATGAACGTCAGCCGTCCGGACTCGGCCCCGAGCTTGGAACCCGTGCAGGGCGCGTCCAAAAGGTGAATCCCCTTGCCGGCCAGCCGTCTCGCCATCCGCTGGCTTTCCAGTGCCGAGATCGTGCTCACGTCCACCACGACATCGCCCGCTTTGGCCCCCTCAATCACGCCGGTCTCCCCCAACAGCACCTGCGCCGACATCTCCGTGTTGCCCACGCAAACAAAAACCACCTCCGCCTGGCCGGCCACTTCCTTGGGCGTCGTCGCGGCCGTCGCTCCCTCCTCCTCCGCCAGTCGCTGCGCCTTCGACGCCGTATGCGACCAGACCCATACCTCGTGCCCCGCCCGCCGCAGGTTCCGCGCCATCGGGTAGCCCATAATCCCCAATCCGAGATAGCCGATTCGTGCCATTTCCGCTGCCGTCCGAAAAGAACTGTTATTGTACGCTCCCGGCCCGCTGTGCGACAATTGCCCTGCGTGAAGCCCTCAGTCCTCATCACCAAGCGCATTTACCCCGAGGCCGTCGACTACCTCCGCCAGTACTGCGACGTGGACTACGAGGAAACCGACGACGGCCTCACCGCCGAGCAGCTCCTTGCGCGAATCCGCGGCAAACAGGCTGTCGTCAGCCAGCTCACCGACAAGTTCACCCGCGAGGTCATCCGCCGGCTCGATGGCATCCGCATCATCGCCAATGTCGCCGTCGGCTACGACAACATCGACGTCCCCGCCGCCTCCGAAGCCGGCATTCTCGTCTCCAACACCCCCGACGTGCTGACCGACACCACCGCCGACCTCGCCTTCGCTCTTCTGCTGGCCGCCGCCCGCCGCCTCATCGAGGCCTCCGATTACCTCCGCGCGGGCAAGTGGAAAAAATGGGCCATCGACCTGCTGGTCGGCCACGACGTGCACCACCGGACGCTTGGCATCGTTGGCTTGGGACGCATCGGCCAGGCGGTCGCCCGCCGCGGCCGAGGCTTCTCGATGGTCATCCTCTACTACGACCTCGTCCGCGCCCCCCAACAGGTCGAAACCGAGCTCGCCGCCCGCTTCGTCTCCCTCGAAGAGCTCCTCCGCGAATCCGATTTCGTCAGCCTCCACGTCCCGCTCTCAGACGCCACCCGCAAGCTGATCGGAGCCGCCCAACTGCGCCTCATGAAGCCCACCGCCATCCTGATCAACACCGCTCGCGGCCCCATTGTCGATGAGGAGGCGTTGATCGAGGCCCTCCAACAAGGCGTCATCGCCGGCGCCGGTCTGGATGTGTTTGAACGCGAACCGTACGTCCCGCCCGCCCTGCTCGCTCTGCCCCAGGTTGTGCTCGTCCCCCATATCGGCAGCGCTTCGGTCGACACCCGCCGCAATATGTGCATGATGGCCGCTAGAAACGCAGTCGCCGCCTTGGAGGGCCGCCGCCCTTCCAATTTGGTCAACCCGGAAGTCTGGGAGCGGCTGAACTCCGCCAGCGCTTGAGAACCCCTTTTTGACTCCCTCGCCCCAGCCGGTCACAACGCAATCGCAATTTCTTCCCCGCCCTCCCCCTCGCCGGCTAACCTCTTAATCTCAAAAGGGATCGCCCGCATCCGGCACAGCCCAACCACCAGCCGGTAACGCCCTTCTCCGGCAGGAGTGGCGGCGCGCCGGCGCTATAATCGGTCGCGTGAGGAGAACTGGACTCCGCAGCATAACCATGCCGAACTCCCAACCCCAGCCACTCAGCCTCCCCGCCGAGGATTTGGCCGACTCGCTGCGCCGCCGGATCGTCGGCCAGCCCGCCGCCGTCGATACCATCATCCCCTTCGTCCGGATGTTCGAAGCGGACCTGGCCCCGCCCGGCCGCCCCGTCGGCGTCTTCCTCTTGCTCGGTCCCACCGGCACCGGCAAGACCCGAACCGTCGAGGCCCTCGCCGACGCCCTCCACGGCAGCCAGAAGAACCTCCTCCGCATCGACTGCGGAGAGTTTCAGCTCGAACACGAGGTCGCCAAGCTCATCGGCGCGCCCCCCGGTTACCTCGGCCACCGCGAGACCCACCCCATGATCAGCCAGCAAAAGCTCGCCGCCACCACGAGCGAGCGCTCCAAGCTCTCCCTCGTGCTGTTCGACGAAATCGAAAAGGCCGCCCCTTCGCTCGCCCGGCTCCTGCTCGGCGTGCTCGACAACGGCATCCTCCACCTGGGCGACAACACCGTCGTCAACTTCGAAAACAGCCTCATCTTTCTCACCAGCAACCTCGGCGCGCGCGAGATGTACCGTTTGATCCGCCCCGATTTCGGCTTTCAGGCCGCCGCCGGCCCGCTCCCGTCCGGCATCGCCGCGAAACTCGAAAGGGTGGGGATGAACGCCGTCCGCCGGCGCTTCTCACCTGAGTTCGTCAACCGCATTGACGCTGTCATCACCTACCACCCGCTCACCCGCGAGTCCCTGGTTGACATCCTCGATCAGCATCTTTGCGACCTCCAGTGGCTCATCTACCGGCGCCTGGCCTCCCGCGCCTTCAATCTCCGCATCTCGCCCAACAGCCGCGAGTTCCTCTTGCGCCGCGGAACCAGCGCCGAATTCGGCGCTCGCGAGCTGAAGCGAACCATTCACCGCCACCTCACTCAGCGCCTGGCGGCCCTCCTGGCCGAGGGCGGCCTTCAACCCGGCGACACTGTCGAGGTCGTCTACGACGCCGCCGGCGACGAGCTCCGTATCCTGCCCGCTTCCGAGGCCAACGCCCGCATCGATCCGACCCTCACCTCCGCCCGGGTCTACGCCGCCCCGAACCCGCCTCCTCCGGCGGCCGTTCACACCGCCGCCTGCGCCTGAGCCCCGCCGCCGGCCCTTCCGAGGTTGCGTCATACTGGCGTAGGAATGGCTGGCACCCTCTACGTCGTCGCCACCCCCATCGGCAATCTGGAAGACATCACTTACCGCGCCGTCCGCATCCTCGCCGAAGTCGATCTGATCGCCTGCGAGGACACCCGGCTGACCCGCAAGCTCCTCAACCGCTATGGCATCCACAAAACCCTCCTCAGCTACCACGAGCACAACGAGCAGCGGCGCGCCCTGGAGCTCCTCGGCCGGCTCGAGCGCGGCGATTCGATTGCCCTCGTCTCCGATGCCGGCACCCCCCTGATCTCCGATCCCGGCTATCGCCTGGTGAGCCGGGCCGCCGAACTCGGCATCCGTATCGTCCCCATCCCCGGCCCCTCCGCGCTGCTGGCTGCCCTCTCGGCTGCCGGCCTGCCGACGGACTCCTTTCTATTTCTCGGCTTCCTCCCTCCCAAAGCCTCCAAACGCCGCAAAGCCCTCGAGCGGCTCCGCAACTCCGGCGCCACCGTCGTCCTCTACGAAGCCCCGCACCGCATCCTCGACACCCTGGCCGACGTCGCCGCCGTCCTCGGCGACCCCCCGGTCGTCCTCGCCCGCGAGCTAACCAAGCTCCACGAAGAATTCCTCCGCGGCCCAGCCTCCGCCGTCGCCCGCCGGCTCGCCGAGCGCCCCTCCCTGAAAGGCGAATTCACCCTCCTGTTTCGGGGACAGTCCCAGCATAAGGAGCAAGGTCTTACCCCCCAGGATGAAAATTGCTGAGCATTCTCGAGAGAGGGTACGCAATCACCGAACTCTCCCTGACCATCCGCGTTGATCCGCGTCCATTCGTGACCCTCTCTTCTAGCGACATATCCGGGGACAGTCCCGTCATCCGGCTGAGCACTCCCACAGGGCGCCTCCCGTCCGCCGACGGTGGCAAAATGCAAAACAAACCCAAAAAAATCCGCCTCGAACGCCCCTGGGACCTCTCGAGCTTCTGGGTCCGCCCGCTCGCGGCTCCGCCCGCCGCGCTCCCTCACCCGCTCAGCCGCGCCCGGACCTTCTCGCTGAGCTCCCTCCCATCCACCCGCTTGCCCGCCAGCTTCGCTTGGGCCGCCTTCATCACCACGCCCATCTGTTTCACCGTCGTCACGCCGGTCTCCTCTACGGCCGCCACGACCGCTGCGTCCATTTCCTCGTCAGTCGCCTCCGCCGGCATGTAGGATTCGATCAGCCGCTTTTCTGCCTCCTCCTTCGTGGCCAGGTCCTCACGGCCGCCCTTCCTGTACATCTCAATGGCGTCCTGCCGCTGCTTGAGAAGCGTGTTCAGCACCTTCATCTCGGCCGCCTCATCTAGCGGCTTCATCGAGTCCACCTCGTGCTTCTTCAGCGCCGCCTTGATCAGCCGCAGCCCACTGAGCCGCGCTTCATCGCGCGCCTTCATCGCCGCCACCATGTCTTTCTGAATCCGGTCGGTCAATCCCATCGCGTCCTGTTATTCTAGGATGTTTAGCTCTTCCATGCATATCCGCAAAACCAGACTCCTGACCCCGGGGCCGACTCCCTTGTACCCCCCCGCACTGCACGCCATGATGGCTGCCGACATCCATCACCGCACGCAGGACTTCGTGCAGCTTTACAAATCCACCGTCGCCGCGCTCAAGACCGTTATGGGCACTTCCTGGGACGTCGTCCCCCTAGTCTGCTCCGGCACCGGCGCCATGGAAGCCTCCGTCTCCAACCTGTTCCGCAAAGGCGACCGCGTCATCGTGCTCTCCGCCGGCAAGTTCGGCGAGCGCTGGGTCCAGATCACGCAGGCCTTCGGCCTCGATCCCATCGTCCTTACCGCCGACTACGGCGAGGCTGTACCCCCGGAAGCCGTGATCGAGAAGCTGTCCGAGCCCGGCATCCGCGGCGTCTTCCTCCAGGCCTCGGAAACCTCCACCGGCGTGGCCCATAACGTCGAAGTCATCGCCCGCGCCGTCGCCGCCACCGACGCCATCCTCGTCGTCGACGCCATCACCGGCCTCGGCACCATGCCCCTCGATATCGAAGGCTGGGGCCTGGACGTACTCATCGGCGGCTCACAAAAAGCCTTCATGATCCCGCCCGGCCTCGCCTTTGTCTCCATCAGTCCCAAAGCCTGGAAACACGCCGAGACCTGCGACCTCCCCCATTACTACTTCGACCTCAAAAAGGAGGCCAAAAATGCCCTCGAAGGCCAGTCGAGCTGGACCCCCTCCACCGCCCTGCTGCTGTCGCTGCACGCCGCCCTCACCTACATCCAATCCGTCGGTATGGACAAGCTCATCGAAAACGCCCAACTGCTCGCCACGGCAACCCGCGCCGCCGTCACCGCATTGGGCTTGAAGCTGTTTGCCCCCCACTCGCCCGGGGCCGCCGTGACCGCCGTCCGCGCCCCCGACGGCATGGATTCCGGCGTCATCGTTAAAGCCTTCCGCGATCGCTTCGGCTCGATCATCGCCAACGGCCAGGGGTCTATGAAGGGCAAGATCTTCCGCATCGCCCACCTCGGCTACTTCGATTTCGCCGACCTGTTCGCCGTCATCGCCCAATTGGAGCTCATCCTCGCGGCCGAGGGCCTCCCCATTGCCTTCGGGGCCGGCGTCGCCGCCGTCCAGAAAGTCTACGCCGAGGCCGCTTGTCGCAAATAGCCCCGCCACTTCCCATGCAAGAGAGGTCCCCCATGACAATACTGGTAGCTGACAAGCTCGCTGACGCCGCTTTGGAGATGCTGAGGGCACAACCCGACTTCCGCCTCGTCGTCTCCGATCCCCAGAACTTTCACTCCTGCCTGCCGGAAGCCGACGCCTTACTGGTCCGCAGCGCCGCCAAGGTCCCCCGAGAGGTCATCGAGCAGGCCCCCAGGCTGCGCGTCATCGGCCGCGCCGGCATCGGCGTGGACAACATCGACCTGGACGCCGCCACCCAGGCCGGCATCCTCGTCATGAACACGCCCGGCGGCAACTCCGTCGCCGTCGCCGAACACACCCTCGCCCTTATGCTCTCGCTGGCCCGCTCCATCCCCCAGGCCAGCGCCTCCACCAAGAGCGGCAAGTGGGAAAAGAAGGCCTTCCTCGGCACCGAACTCAACGGGAAAACCCTCGGCGTCATCGGGCTCGGCAGCATCGGTCGCGAAGTCGTCCTGCGCTGCCGCGCCTTCAACATGCGCATCATCGCTACCGATCCCTACATTAGCTCCCAGTGGGCCGCCAACATGAACGTCGAACTAGTCGACTTGCCGCGCCTGTTGGCCGAAAGCGACTACATCAGCCTCCACGTCGCCCTCACCCCAGAAACCAAAAATATGATCTCCCGCGAGCAGTTCGCCATGATGAAGGACGGCGTCCGCATCATCAACTGCGCCCGCGGCGGCATCATTGACGAGGACGCCCTGCTGGAGGCCCTTGAATCCGGCAAAGTCGCCGGCGCCGGCCTCGACGTCTTCGCCACCGAGCCCCCCACCGGCAGCCGCCTGCTCCAATCCGACAAACTCATTGCCACCCCCCATATCGGCGGCTCCACTGGCGAAGCCCAGGAGATCGTCGGCGTCCGCATCGCCGAGCAGGTCGTCGAGTACCTCCGCCACGGCGTCGTCATTAACGCCATCAACATGCCCTCCATCTCCCCGGAGCAGTACCGCGTCATCGGCCCCTTCATCGACCTCGCCGAGCGTCTTGGCGCCTTCGCCGCTCACGTCGCTACCGGTAATCCCAGAGCGGTTCGTCTGGTTTACCTCGGCAAAATCGGGGACAACAACACCCACCTGATCCGCAATGCCGGCCTGGCCGGCGTCCTCAATCGCTTCCTCTCCCAGAAGGTCAACGTCGTCAACGCCATGCAGATCGCTGCCCAGCGCGGCCTCGATGTCGCCGAGCAGCACGAGAAACGCGCTTCCCCCGCCGATTTCCTCCGCCTCGAGCTGGTAACCGACGCTGGCGCCACCACCGTCGTCGGCGCCGTCATCCTCGGCAAGCCCCGCCTCATCCAGATCGATGGCATCCAGTGCGAAGCCACCCTCCGCGGCAACCTCACCTTCATGAAGAACAAGGACGTCCCCGGCGTCATCGGCCATGTCGGCACCGTCCTCGGCCGCAACGGCATCAACATCGCCAACTTCTCCCTCGGCCGCCAGGACGCCCCCTCGTCCGCCGGCGAAACTCTCCTCGCCGTCGCCGTCGTCGAAACCGACGGCCCCGTCTCTCCGGAGGCCCTCGAGCAGTTGCGCGCCATCCCCGCCGTCTTGCTCGCCCGGACCGTGAACCTGTCCTGACGCCGCCAGAAAACGCCGGTCACAGCCGTTGCGAATTCACGCAACTGCCCCAAAATTCAACAACATCCCGCCCGATTTCAGGCTTCCGCATTTGCCCCTTCCCTGGCTCCTGTGCTACTATACAAGTGCCTCGATGGACCGCACGCAGCGCACAGGTCCGGCAAATCCCCACGGAGAGCAGTAGCCTAAAGAATGAGTTATACCGTTTTTCTTGGAAACCTTCCCACCTGGGTCACCGCAGACGATATTATGTCGTGGCTCCGCGCCGAAAACCTCGTCGCCGACTCCATTAAAGTCATCCGCAACCCCGAGACCCAGGAATCCAAGGGCTTCGCATTCATCGAAACGCCGAACAGCGATGAAATGAACGCCATCATCCGCCGCTTCGACCGCGCCCCACTCGAAGACCGGCTCTTGCGCGCCAACCAGGCCCAGCCCCCGCGTCCCAAAGACCAGACCCGGCCCAAGCTCGAACGCTCCCGCCGCGGCGGTAAGAAGCACCGTCGCGCTCAGCGTCAGAGCCAGCCCCAAAGCGCTTTCGCTGAGGAGCTCGCCAAGGCCCTCTAGCCGGCCGCGCAACCGCAATGCCCGCCGCCGGCCCCGCGCCGGTTCGCCATCCGCCCCTGCTCCCGAATACGTCTCCTAATCGCCCTTCGCTGTCTCCAACGTCCGCCAGCCCCGCGGTGATATACTCATGGCCGGGACGTCTTTTCCTACATAAGTCCGAAGTTATGTTGCCGCCGGGGAGAGTGATATGTTCAATGATTTGCTCTTCATACGCATTCTTTTCGTCTCCATCGTCGCCGTCGCCGCCTATTTCCTCCAACCGCTCGGACTCAGACCGCCATGGGCGGCAGCCCTGGGCGGCGCTGTCGGTGTCGCCATCGTTTTTTTCGAGATCCGCCTGAAACAGGTCAGCCTCAAGCGCCTCATCGGCGCCGCCATCGGCTCGGTCCTGGGCATCGTCGGAGCCTACTTGATTTCCCGCGTCGTCCAGCAGTCACTCCCAGCGAGCTCCGGCACGATCGCCTTCGTCCAGCTCATCATCATGCTGCTGATGACCTATGTCGGCCTCATCGTCGGCGCCAGCAAGGGCGATATGCTCAATCTCGCCGCCCTCGGAGGTCTCTTCGGCGGCGAAAAAGTCACCAAGCGCACCTTCAAAATCCTGGATACCAGCGTCATCATCGACGGTCGCATCGCCGACGTCGCCGAAACCGGCTTCCTCGAGGGCATCCTCGTCATTCCCCAGTTCGTCCTCCGTGAACTGCAGCTCGTCGCCGACTCGGCCGACGCCATGAAACGAAACCGCGGGCGTCGGGGACTCGACATCCTCCAGCGACTCCAGAAAATGCCCCAGCTCGACGTGCAAATCCTCGATGAGGATTTCCCACATATCCGGGACGTCGATCTCAAGCTCATCGAACTCGGCAAGCTTTACGACTGCAAAATCGTCACCAATGACTTCAACCTCAACAAAGTCGCTGGCCTCCACGGCGTCGACGTGCTAAACATCAACGAACTCGCCAACTCCCTCAAACCCGTCGTCCTTCCTGGTGAAACCATGCGCGTGTTCATCCTCAAAGAAGGCAAGGAGTACAACCAGGGCGTGGCCTATCTCGACGACGGCACCATGGTGGTCGTGGACAACGCCAAGAAGATGATCTCCAAGACCATCGACATCTCCGTCACCAGCGTCCTGCAAACCACCGCTGGCAAGATGATCTTCGGCCGCTACGACGACAGGGCTCAAGCCGCCGTCGACAAGCCGCCGGCGGAGAAGTCCGAGCGCTCCACCCGCGAGCGAACCGGCTCGCCCCGCTAAACAGGCTGCGTAAACTAAAGATAGGACTGTAAAGTTGCCGATGTCTCACCCCATGAAGGTCGCCGCCATATTGCCGGCCGCGGGCTGGGGGACTCGCATGCGACCCCCGTCACCGGAACGATCCGGAACCAGCCGCAAGCAGTTCATGCTGCTCGACGGCCTCCCCATCTTGCAACACACCCTGCGCAAGTTTCTGGCTTGCCCTTTGGTAACCGAGATTGTCGTGGCTCTTCCCGGCGAAGACCTCCGCTGGGCGGGCGAATGGATCCAAAAGGACAACCCCGCTAAGCCGGTCCACTTGGTCGAAGGAGGCCAATCTCGCCAAGAGTCCGTCGAGAACGCCCTCGCCGTCGTCTCCCCGGACATGGAACTGGTCGCCGTGCACGATGCCGTGCGCCCGTTCATCGAGGAAGAGACCCTCGAAAACGTCATCCGCGAAGCCGCCGCCACCGGCGCCGCCATCGTCGGCATCGTGCCGGTAGACACCGTCAAGCAGGTCCACCTCACCAAGGTCAGGGCCACCCTTCCCCGCGAGCGGCTCGTCCTCGCCCAGACTCCCCAGGTCTTCCGCCTCGACCTCATTCGCGAAGCCTTCGCCAAGGCCCGCGCCGACGGCTTCACCGGCACCGACGAATCCAGCCTCGTCGAGCGCCTCGAAAAGGTTGAGGTCAGCGTTGTGCTCGGCAGCGACCGTAACATCAAAATCACCAAGCCCACCGACATGGAGCTGGCCCGCCTGTTTCTGGCCGAGGAAAAAGCCCGCCGGCTCGCCGGCAGCCGCGCATGAAACCCCCGACGGAGACCGCGCACACTGTGAGCGAGTACCGCACCGGCATCGGCTGGGACCTGCATCGCACCGCCCCCGACCGCCCCCTCATCCTCGGCGGTGTCACCATCCCCGCCGATTTCGGACTCGAAGGTCACTCCGACGCCGACGTGCTCTCCCACGCCATCACCGACGCCCTCCTCGGTGCCGCCGCCCTCGGAGATATCGGCCTGCATTTCCCCGATTCCGACGCCCAATGGAGAAATGCCCCCGGCGAAGTCTTCCTCCGCCGCGCCGTCGAGATGTTGGCCGAGAAAGGCTATCGGCTCGTCAGCGTCGATGCCACTGTCATCCTGGAACGACCCAGGCTGAACGACCACCGCCTCGCCATCCGCCGCAAGCTCGCCGAAACCCTGGGCTTGGAGCTGGACCATGTCTCGCTGAAATTCAAAACATCAGAAAGACTCGGTCCGGTCGGAGAAGGCCGGGCCGCGGAGGCACACGCCGCCGCCACCATCCTCCGTTCCAGCCCCTCGCCTTCCGGTCCCACTTAACGCGCGCTCTCTATGGCCCGCTTGCGTTGCGCCTCGCGAACTGTCCGCATCGGCTCACCCGGGTTCCACGTCGGCAACCGCTCGGCGTCGGCGATCATGCGCCCCAGCAGGAACCCAAAGCGCACAACCTCCGCCAGCCCGCTGAAATCCCACTCCTCCCGGTACTCGTCCGAAGGCCGGTGGTAATCTTTCGCCACAAACTCCTTCCGCCGCCGTTCGATCTCCTCGGCGCTTCGGCCTGCAAAGTCTGTGCCTAGGCTGATTAAGAATGCCGGTATGCCCGCCTGGGCGAACGGGAAGTGATCCGAGCGGAAGTAGGAGCCCTGCCGCAGGCCCGGATCCGGTCGGATCTCCAGTTGCAGCCGCCGCGCGGCCTGCGTCGCCAGTGGCCAAACCGTCGTCCGCTCGGCCCCTCCCGCTGCCACGCTCCCCGGCATTCCCCACGGGAAATACGAATCGAAGTTCAGCGCCGCCGCTGTTCGCCCGGGCGCGAAAACCGGATGGTCGGCGTAGTACTGCGCCCCCAGCAAGCCCGATTCTTCCGCCGTCGTCGCCAGGAACAATGCCGCCCGCCGCGGCTTCCTCTCCAGCAGCGCCCAGTGCCGGGCCAGCTCAATCAGAATCGCGCAGCCGGTGGCGTTGTCGACCGCGCCGTTGTAAATCGAATCCCCATTCACCTCGGGGCCGATGCCCAAGTGGTCCCAGTGCGCCGTGAACACAACCGCTTCGTCTTCCACCGCCGGATCGCTGCCCGGCGTCATCGCCGCCACATTGCGGCTCACCGCCTTCCGCACCGCCGAACGAACGCTTCCCCGGAGCCGAATTCCCAACGGCGTCGCTCGGAAGCCGCGCCGGCCGGCAGCCGCCAGCAACTCGCCCACTGTGCGCCCCGCGAGCGCCACCACCCGCTCGCCCGCCTCCCGTGTCATCCATCCGGCAAACCCAAGCGCCGGCCGGCCGGCGGAGACTTCCGGCTGCAATGCTTCCCTCCCCCAGGAGCTCTGCACGACGTCCCAGCCATGCCCGGCGGTCTCATCCGTGTGGATCAGAATCACCCCCGCCGCCCCTCTGCGCGCCGCCTGCTCGAACTTGTACCTGCACCGCCCATAGTAGGTCAGCGCCTCCCCGTCGAAAAACTTTCGCTCTGTCGACCGCGGCTCATTGGCAAACACAAGCAATACCTTGCCGCCAACGTCCGCCCCCGCATAGTCGTCCCAGCCGAACTCCGGCGCCGTAATCCCATATCCGGCAAAGACGACTTCGCCGCTGAATTCGACTGCCGGCCCCTGCCGCTGCGTTGCCCCGACCACGTCCTCCAGCCAGCGCAGCCGCAGTTCCTCGCTTCCGGACGAGACGACCCAGACCGACTCCGGCCGCGTAGTAACGCCCACTACGGGCACCCTCTGAAAGTAGCTTCCTCCGTCGCCCGCCGGCTTGAGTCCCGCCAACTCGAACTGCGTCGCCAGATACTCGGTCGCCAGCGCCCCGCCGCGCTCCACCGCGCCCCGCCCTTCCAACAAGTCGCTGGCGAGAAACTTCACGTGCGCCCTGAGCCGCGCCGCTGAAACCGGCTGTCCCGCTGCGGGCGCGCACAGCACGCACACGACCGCCCCCCAGGCCCACCTCACAGTAATCCGTCTTCCCCCCATTTCAGGCGCTCGGCGCCGGCGCCTGACCCCTGCTCCCGCTCTGCTCCAATACCACATAGCCGCAGGCGGCGATCGCCAGAAACATGCTCAGCACTTCCGTGTCGCCAAGGTTCAACTCGAACAGCCCCCCCACCAGAACCGCAAAAAAGGCCGCGACCGCGCCCCGCAGAAACCAGGCGCCGGCCGGCGGCGGCTTCTTTCGAAGTCCGCGAATGAAGTCCGCCAGCATCCTCCCCAACAGCCACAGCAGCGCCAGCATCGCCGGCACACCCCGCTCGGCCGCATAGTGCAGGTAGATGTTGTGCAAGTGCCCGTACCAGCCCTCCGGCAGCGGCCGGAATACGTCCGGCGGCACATACCGGTCGAACTCCCGCAGCACCATCTCCGGCCCCACGCCGAGCAGCGGGTGCGCCTGAATCATACGCCACCCGGTGCGCCAGCACACCACGCGGTGCTGGTTCGAATCCCGCTCGCCATGCGGCTGAAACACCGACACCAGCCGTGCCCGCACGGAACCTGGGCCCAGCCAGAACCCCAGCGCCAGCGCCACCGGCACAAGCAGAATCAGGCGCCGCCGCCAGTGCCACAGCAAGTACAGACCTCCGACGCCGGTCGCCAGCCAGATGCTCCGGGTGAAACCGAGCAGAACCGCCGCCGCGATCACCGCCCCGCAGGGCAGCCATAGCGCCAGCCGCCGCCGCGCTGACACCCCGAAAAGCACGAATGCCGTCAGCAAAAGCAGCACTATCATCATCTGGCCCCCGAACGTCATCCAGTGGCTCATGAACCCCGTGATGCGTTCCCCCACGTAGTAGTCGTAAAATGACGCTCCACTCTCGTGCGACTCCTCCCACTTCCGGTAAAACTGCACCAGCGCCAGTGCCGCCGATAGCGTCCCGAACCCGATCCACGCCACCACCAACCGGTGCACCTGCCGCAGCTCCCGGAACGTGCTCGCCACCAGCAGCAGAATCAGAAATACGTAAAACTTACGAAGCTGCGGCCGCCCCGCCGCCGGATCCGCCGAAAACGCCAGCGATAGCACCGTTAGCGCGAAAAACACCGCCAGCGGCAGCTTCACCGGCGGGAACTTCGCTCTCTCCCCCGAGATCAGAAACGCCGCCAGCGCCAGCGCCAGCAGCACGTGCGAAACCGCAACCGAAAACAGCACCGACACCGCCGAGCCGAACGTCAAGTACAGCGCCGCGCGTTGAAACACTATCTGTGTCGAGCCTGTCAGCGCCACCGGACCAAAGACTCTCAGTATGCCAAAATGAACTCAAACCGGCCACCGAAATGCAAATCTACATCCTTCGACACGGAATCGCCGAAGTGGCCGCCGCCGGTATGAGCGACGCCGATCGCGCCCTCGTGCCCGAGGGCAAGCAGAAGCTCCGCGCGGTGCTCCGTGTCGCCGCCCGCGCCGGCGTCAAGCCCACGCGCATCCTCACCAGCCCCTTGCGCCGGGCCGTCGAGACGGCCGAGATCGCCGCCGCCGTCCTCGGTTACAAGGGCGAGATCCTCCCCACGAAAACCCTCGCCCCCGGCCACTCCCCCAACGAGGTCTGGGATGAGATTCGGGCCTACCCTTACGGCGAGCACGTGCTGCTGTCCGGGCACGAGCCCCAGCTCGGTTACCTTACCGGCTATCTGCTCGGTGTGCCGTCACTATTGATCGACCTCAAGAAGGGTTCCCTCGTCCGCATCGACATGGAACGTCTCACCGCCCAGCCCCGCGGCGTGCTCCGCTGGTACCTCACCCCTAAGCTGGCCGTCGACCAGCGCTGATCTGTCGCCTCCGCAGCCCAGAATCGCTGCCCCCCGCCCGCTTGACACCCCTTCCCCCGCGGGCGTAAATTTGGGGCAGGGGGGAAAGGAGAGCGGTTCGATGATCGACCTTTCCAAGCGCGATCGGTCGGACCCGGATGAGAAGAAGGTCATTCTTCTCGAGTTTGTCGCCGCTTCTTCGATCTTCCTCATCGTCGCCCTCGTGCTCTATATGGTCTTTACTTATCAGCCGACCTAGCAGCGGTGCGGAAAGCGGGTTCACCGGCCATTCTTAGCCCCCGTTTTCCGCTGTGCTCAGCGGGCGGCCGTCGGGCGGCGCAAATTGAGATCGAACAAGCGCCAAGGCATCCTCTCGGGTGCTGATCCGGCACTCGAGTTGGGCGCTTTCGACCGCTTCCAGGATCCGGCCGAAAGCAGGTCCGGGATGAAAGCCGGCGCGAATCAGATCGTGCCCGGTGAGCAGTCGGGGTGGGCGCAGTTTTTCCGGTCCCAGCTCCCTGAGCTTCGCCGCCGCAAACTCGTAATTTGCCAGATTCCCGTGACTGGCCACGCAGTCCAGACGGTGCAGCTCGAGGTGCTCCTCAAAGCCCTCCATCCGCAGGAACCGCTTGAGCGTGCTTTCCTTCATCCGCCGCACTTCCTTGAAGCGCAGGTGCTGCGCCACCAGCGCTTCCACTTGCCGGATCTGATCCTTCGAGAATCGCAGCCGCCCGAGAATCCCCGCGGCCATCCCCGCGCCGGTCTCGGCGTGACTGTCGAACCGGATGCGGTCGGCGATGCGGAATGTCGGCGGCTTGCCCACATCGTGCAACAGCACCCCGAAAGCCAGCGTCACGCTTGGCTTGCGCATTAGCTCCAGCATCATCATCGTATGGGTCCACACGTCGCCTTCCGGGTGGAACTCCGGCGGCTGCGGCACCCCTTTCATCGCCGCAACCTCGGGCAAGATCACCCCCAGCAGCCCCGACTCATCTAGCAGTTCCAGCCCGCGCCGCGCGTTGCCTTCAGTGAGAATCCGGATCAGCTCGTCGCGGACGCGCTCGGCCGAAACCAGGCTGATCTGCCGGCGCCGCTCGCGAATCCCCTCCATCGTCCGAGCTTCGATTGCAAAGCCCAGCTTCGCCGCCAGGCGCACCGCCCGCAACATGCGCAGATGGTCTTCCCGGAACCTCGTGGCCGGCTCGCCCACGCATCGGATGATCCGCCGCCGCAAGTCCTCCCGGCCCCCGGTAAAATCCAGCACGTCGCCGTTCTCCGGGTCCAGCAGCAGCGCGTTGATGGTGAAGTCGCGCCGCAGCACGTCCTGGCGCGGATCGGTTTCAAACTCCACCCGCTCGGGATGCCGCCCGTCTAAATAGGCATGGTCGCTGCGGAACGTGGCCACCTCGACCTGCGCTTCCTCCTTGCGCACCTGCACTACGCCGAAGTGTGCTCCCACGAGCTCCGAACCCGGGAACAACTCCAGCACTTGGTTGGGCCGGGCGTCGGTGGCCACGTCGTAGTCCTTCGGCTCGGCCCCCAGCAGGATGTCGCGCACGCACCCGCCGACCAGGTAGGCCTGATGTCCCGCCGCCCGCAACCGGGCGATAATCTCGCGGGCCAGCGCGCCGGACGGGCTGCCCGGTGGCCTCATGTTCGTAGGATAAGCAATAGGACCCGCGTCCGCTTATCGCTTGCGGGACCGTTTCCGTGCAGGGACTTTCTCGAACAGGTAGTCGTGCTCGTTGTAGCACGAGCGGCAACGAACTTTGGCCGGCTCGTCATCCACCAGCGAAACAATGAGGTGGTTAGTGAGGCGCTTGCACCGCACGCAGTGATCGTCGATGTCGTCGCCTAAACGCAGCCGTCTCGCGCCCGATAACATGGTCATTAGACGCGCCGTGACCCCTTCGCGTTTCAAACAGAGCCTCAGCCGCATGCCGGCCCGGTGGGCTCTGCTGGCTGTCATGGCGCTCCTCGGAGGCGCGCTCGCCGGCGTGCTGTCTCTGTGGCGTCAGGGTGCGCTGCGCTCGGCTGAACGCCGGCCACCGCCCGCCGCACCCGCTCCGGTCAGCGAGCTCCGCTTGACCGGCATCCTCGCCGCCGCCAGCGTCGTCAACATCCCCCCTCCCATCGACGGCACGCTCGAAACGGTCATGGTGAACGTCGGCGACGAAGTGTACGAGCACATGCTGCTGGCCCGCATCCGCAACTCCACCATCGAGGCCGAACTGCAAGCCGCCCGCGAACACCTCGAGGAAGCCGAGTCGCAGTTCAACCGCTTGGAGAGCGTTTACATAGCGGAGCGGCTGGAGACTTCGCGCGCCACCGCCGATTTCTTGCGGGTCCAGCGAGAGTACGAGCAGGCCGAACGCGCCGCCCAGCGCCAGCGTATCCTCTATCGCGAGGGTGCCACGCCCCGCATCGTCTACGAGAAGGCCCAGGCCGAGTTTGCCGCCAAGCAGGAGGAGTATTTCACCGCGCAGCGCGTCGCCCGCCACGCCGAGGACCGGCTCGCCGGGCTCCGCAAGGAGCTCGAGGCTGCCCGCCGCACCGTTGACGACGCGCGCCAGGCAATGGAAGATATTGCCGCTGAGATGGAGGCCGCCCAAATCTTTTCCCCCGTCGCCGGATTGGTGACCGGCATGGCCGCACGCCAGGGCGAGGAGGTGCACGTTTCCATGGAGAGCCTCTTTCAGATCGCCACGGACCTCTCGCGCATGCAAGCCATCGTCGAGCCGCCGCCGCCTCAGCTCGCCCTCATCCGGCCCGGGCAGGTGGCCGAGATCCGCATCGCCGAGTTGCCCGGAGAAGCGTTGCCAGGGGTCGTGGGCGAAGTGACGGACCGCTCCGCCGTGATCGAGTTCGCCAACCCCAGCCCGCGCGTACGTCCGGGGCTGAGTGCCCAGGTCACAATCAAGGTACGATAGGAGTGGCGGCTGTTGCGCACCCGCCGGTGCGCCGGCGCCGTTCCCGCCAGATTCCAGGGAGCATCTTGGCAAGCGAGGTCATCATGGAATTCCTTGCAAACAGTCTTCTCGAGCTCGTCGTTCAAACCTCAACCAATCTGCCGCCGGACGTCCGCGCGGCGATGAAGGACGTTCTGGCAGCCGAGACGCCCGGCACCCAGTCCCACCAGGCTCTGAGCGTCATCGCCGCCAACATCGACATGGCTTATGAGGACGAAGGCGCCATCTGCCAGGACACCGGCATGCCCACCTTCCTCATTCGCTGCCCGGCCGGCGTCAATCAAATCCAGTTCAGCCAAAAGGTCCGCGAGGCCGTGGCCGAAGCCACCCGGCTCGGCAAGCTGCGTCCCAACTCGGTCGACTCCATCACCGGCAAGAACAGCGGCAACAACCTCGGACCCGGTACGCCCGTCCTCCACTACGAGCAGTGGGAGGAGGATGACATCGAAGTGCGCCTCATCCTCAAGGGCGGCGGTTGCGAGAACAAGAACATCCAGTACTCCCTGCCGTGCGAACTGGACCATCTCGGCCGCGCCGACCGCAACCTGGACGGCGTCAAGAAGTGCATCCTTCATGCCGTCTGGCAGGCCCAGGGGCAGGGCTGCGCGCCGGGCGCGATCGGCGTCTGCATCGGCAGCGACCGCGCCCACGGCTATGAGCTGGCCAAGTACCAGCTCTTGCGCACCCTTGACGACGTCAACCCTGATCCGGTGCTCGCCCAGCTGGAAGCCGAGATCATGGAGCAGGCCAACCGCATCGGCGTGGGGGCCATGGGCTTCGGCGGTCGCGCGACCCTCATCGGCTGCAAAATCACCGCCGCCAACCGCCTGCCGGCCAGCTTCTTCGTCTCAGTCGCCTATGACTGTTGGGCATTCCGCCGGCTCGGCGTGCGGCTGGACGCCGCCAGCGGCGCCATCAAACAGTGGCTCTACCGTGACCCGGAGCGGCCTGTCGAACGCATGGCCGCCGGCGAAGGCTTCCCGTTGACGGGCCGCGAGGTCGTCCTGCGGCCGCCACTCACTGAAGAGCAGGTGCGCGCCCTCAAGGTCGGCGACGTTGTGCTGATCACCGGCGAGATGTTCACCGGCCGGGACGCCGTCCATCACCACCTCATGTCGCATCCCCCTGAGGTCGACCTTGCCGGCGGCGTGCTCTATCACTGCGGCCCCGTCATGCTGAAGGAAGGCGAACGCTGGGTCACCAAGGCCGCCGGCCCGACGACGAGCATCCGCGAGGAGCCCTACGAGCACGAAGTGATCCGGCGCTACGGCGTGCGGGCCGTCATCGGCAAAGGCGGCATGGGCGCCAAAACGCTGGCCGCGATGAAGGAGTGCGGCGCCGTCTACCTGAACGCCATCGGCGGCGCCGCCCAGTACTACGCCCGCACAGTCAAGAACGTCCGTGGCGTTCACCACCTCGACTTCGGCATCCCCGAAGCCATGTGGCACTACGAGGTCGAAAACTTCCCGGCCATCGTCACCATGGACGCCCATGGCCACAGCCTTCACGCCGACGTCCTCAAAACCACCGGCGAACAGCTCGAGACCCTCCGGTCCGCCTGAGCCCGCCCGCCGGACCCAACTCGGTTTGCTAAAATCAGTACAGCCCATCGCGGCCAGGTAGCTCAGTTGGTAGAGCGCAGCCCTTAAGCGGTACTTGGGTGGAGGTCTATCGAGGCCGCGGCGAAACATGTCAGCAGTCTGCCGCACGTGTCATGAAATTGGGATGACTATCCGCCTACTCGTCAGCGCAGGCCTGCCGGGCGGCATGCACCGTGGTCGCGCTTGAGCCGGGGTCGGCAACCGTTGCAACTGAGGAGCCGGTGTTCGTCATCGCCCCACCTTTGATACAGGAGCCGGGCTCGGCGTCGAGATTACACAACACGCAACCGGCGCGGCTACCGTTGTAAAAGCGGAGGCTCATCCAACCGCTTCTGGAGTTCCCGGGCGCGATCGAGTTCGGCCTTGCCTTCCGCTCGCTGGCCGGCCTTGACGAGCGCCTGACCCAAGAGGTAGTGCGCAAGGTAGTTATTCGGATCCATCTCGATGGCCCGGCGGAGGACGGCCTCGGCGTTGCCAAGTTCGCCTCGCTGCAGGTAGCCCTTGCCGAGAAGGATGAAAGGTCCGCTGAATGTCGGATTGAGCCAAGCAGCCTTTTGCAGTTCGGGAATCCCAAGGTCCCACTGATTGCGGCGGGCGTACGCCTCGCCAAGACGGTAGTACGCCATGGCGAAATTCGGATTCACTGCGATTTCCTGATGAAGTTCCCTGATGCCTTCGTCGATCTCCCCAACGAAGACGGCGACGATGCCGAGCAAATAATGCGCCTGCGGGATATTGGGATCGAGCGTTAGCGCCTTCCGAAGGAGTTGGCGGGCCTTTTCGTTAAGCTCGTGTCGAACCGCCATTTGGCCGGTAAGCAGGTGCGCGGCGGCCGAAGTCGGTTCCACGCCGAACAGGCTGCTAAAGGCCCGGACGGCCCCATCCAGCTCGCCATGTAACAAAAACGCGTTGCCGAGCATGTAAGCGACCTCAACGTTGGCAGGCTGAACTTCAAGAGCCGATTCGAGCCACGGGATGGCGTCCGCGAAGCGACCTTGCAGATAGAGGCTTTGGCCCAGCATCCACGAGGCCTGGCGCCGGATTGTATCGGTGTCTTCAGCCCCCTCGACGGCACGCAGCAGCGCCTCGGAGGCATCCCCGTGCCGGCCCAAGTTAAAGGATGCGACGCCGAGCAGAAAGTCCCTCCAGGGGGATGGCTCGGCTGCCGACCGAAGAAGCTCGATGGCCTGTTGGTTCTTTCCCGCGCCGATAAGCTCGCGAGCTGAATCCAGGGCGGTCTGTGGGGCAGCCCAGAAGAGCAGCGCCAGAAACGCATGCATACACAGCTCAGTATATATATAATTATGTATATAAGATAAGAGCGGTGGCGCTTCGATACCGGATGCTCGCGGCTCTCCTTGCCAGCTCTGTGGCGTTCGGCCAGAGTGCGGCAAAATGGTTGGAAGCGGGCAGGCTGCGCAAAGCGCAAGGGAACGCCGCCGGGGCGATCGAAGCCTTCGAAAAGGCAGCGGCGCTATCACCGGGTTCGGCTGAGATTCAGGACGAGATCGGGTTTCTGTTGGCAGTCTTGAATCGCCGGGCGGAGGCCATCGAGCGGTTTGAGAAGGCTGTCTCGCTTGATCCTTCCTACGCGCCCGCACACTTCCATCTTGGCGTGGCGGCCTGGTTGGAGGGACAGTACACCCGGGCGATCCAGGCTCTCCAGGAGGCCGTCAGACTCAGGCCACAGGAGCCGGAGTTCCTCTACCGCCTGGGCATGGCCTTCTATGAGGTCGGGCACTACCAGGAAGCGAGGACACACCTTGAGGAAGCCGTCCGGAGAGATCCCAGCAATCCGGAAGCCTGGAATGAACTGGGTCTGGCGCGCCAACAGTTGGGCCAGAACAGCGAGGCCCTGGATGCG
>FWPU01004300.1_pt1 | contig 24398 bp, 14 predicted proteins | sample 2228361 | NCBI WGS metagenome assembly FWPU01 (sample SAMEA103939777, study PRJEB20133) | metagenome | reverse complement strand
GACCGTGGGGTTCTCCTTCGGGGACTACGACCCGGCCCTTCCCCTGGTAGTAGATCCCACCCTTTCCTGGTCGAGCTTCCTCGGAGGAGGAGAATACGACCAGGCCTTCTCTGTAGCAGTCGACTCTGCAGGCAGGCCTTACGTGGCAGGTTCGACTTTCTCTGCGGACTTCCCGACTACCGCCGGGGCATACGACACGAGCTACAACGGCGACTGGGACGTGTTCGTCGGCAAGTTGTCTGCAGACGGATCCTCCCGCGCCTGGTCGACGTTCTTGGGCGGTGTGGGGGTCGACGACGTCAACTCGGTAGCGGTGGACTCCTGGGGTGCGGCCTATGTGACGGGTGGGACCGACTCCTTTGACTTTCCCACCACTAAAGGAGCGTACGACAACTTATACAACGGTTCCTCCGACGTCTTCTTGACCAAGCTTTCCTCTGATGGCTCCAGCCTTATATATTCCACCTTCCTGGGAGGAACGGACTACGACTCGGGCAACTCGGTAGCGGTGGACTCCTGGGGTGCGGCCTACGTGATGGGCTTGACTTGGTCCCCTAACTTTCCCACCACCCCAGGAGCCTACGACACCTCACAAAACGGTAGGGCCGATGCTTTCTTGACCAAGTTCTCCTCTAATGGCTGCAGGCTTATGTATTCCACCTTACTGGGAGGGGGAGGCAACGACTGGGGCAACTCGATAGCGGTGGACTCCTCGGGTGCGGCCTATGTGACGGGTGTGACTTCCTCCTCTGACTTTCCCACCACTCAAGGAGCCTACGACACCTCATACAACGGGGTGTCTGACGCCGTCGTGACCAAGTTCTCCTCTGATGGCTCCAGCCTTATATATTCCACCTTCCTGGGAGGGACGAACCTCGACTGGGGCTACTCGATAGCGGTGGACTCCTCGGGTGCGGCCTATGTGACGGGTGTGACTTCCTCCTCTGACTTTCCCACCACCCCAGGAGCCTACGACACCTCATACAACGTTTCCGGCGATGCCTTCTTGCTGAAGTTCAGGAGTCTGACCTGTGCAGATACCCCCCTCGGAACCGACTACGCAGTGGAGGGCTCCACCCAGACAGGCTTTCAGGAGTGGCTGCTTCTCTCCAACCCGCATCCGGCCACCACAGGGCTTGCCTGCATAACCGTGATTACCGCATCAGGCCCGCAGGGGACCTACGCGTACGAGGTAGGGCCGCTCTCGAGGGTGTCGGTGCCCGTCCACACCTTGGTATCCGACCCCGAGATCTCTCTTCGGGTCGAATCGCATACGACCCCGATCTACTCGGAGAGGGCCCTATATGTCGACTCCGGGACCAGGAGGGGGGCGCACCTCGGGCGGTCCCAGCCCCTCTCCTCGTCGTCTACGACCTCTTACATACCCGAGGGCTTCACGGCAGGCTCCTCTGAGACCTGGATCCTCGTAGCAAACCCCTCGAAGACCGAGACCGCCACCGCCGACTTCTTCTTCCAGACCGGAGAAGGGGAGATGCCGGGCCCACAGGACGTCACGATCCCGCCCCAGACCAGAAGGACGATCAGGGTCGACGACTACGTTCCCGACTCCTACCTGGCTGCGACCAGGGTTGCGTCGGACAAGCCCATCCTCACCGAGCGAGCCTCGTACCTGGGTCACTCGGGGCTCTCAGGGGCGACAGCTTCGGTCGGGACTCCCTCCCTTGCCCTCAAGTGGCTCCTCCCAGAAGGGGCTACCTCGGGGCCCTTCGAGGACTGGGTCCTGCTTTCCAACCCTACCGGTGCCCACGTGAACGCAAAAGTCACCTTCATGACGAACTCCGGCTCATCATCCCCCCAGCTCTTCCACCTCATGCCCGGCCAGAGGATCTCGATAAGAGCAGACGACTACGTCGACTCCTACGACGTGGCTGCTTACGTGGACGCGGACAACCCGATAGCTGCAGAGAGGGCCCTCTATACGAGGGGGCATCCGAGCTACGGGGACACCTCCTCTTCTGCGGAGGGCCTGTCGGTGCTCTCGTGGGAGTGGCTCACCCCGGAGGGGGCGGCAGAGGGGGGCTTCGAGACCTGGACTCTCGTCTCCAACCCGAATCCCACCCAGGCCGCGGTCATATCCGTCGACTACCTGACCGAGTCCGGGGTCGTCCCAGGGCCCCAGAACTACACCTTGGGACCGAGGAAGAGGGTCTCCTTCAGGGCCAACGACTACGTGACCACCTACCACGCAGCAGCCAGGGTCAAGGTGGTCTCTGGTCCCGCAGTAGGGGTGGAGCACTCGGTGTACCCGCCCCCGGGCATGCTGGGTAGGGACGCTACCTCCGGCCCCGGCATTCGCATAGGGGGTGCCAGCCCGCTCCCATAAGGGGTGCCAGCCCGCTCCCGTAGGGGAGCAGCTGCAAGGGGGTTGTCGACCCCAATCTGCTCGCCCGATGGTTTTACTGGTCGAAGGGGCGGGGCGGGCAGATTGGGGCGTGGGACTGCCCTAGCTAGTACGAATAGAGATTTCCGTAGGGGCGCTTCGAGTAGGGGTAGAGCTTGACGAACTCGCCTGCCTCCACGGCCTCGAGGATGGGCTTGGGGTCTAGCGAGAGGTAGGTGCAAAAGCCCCTTACCAGATCCTGCATGCGCTGGAAGTCCTCGTCGGCCAGGTCGGCGAAACCGACTTCCTTTCCCACCCTGCGCTCGTCCACCGGCTGGCGCAGGTACATCACGCCACCGTGCATGCCGGTACCGCAGTAGTTCCCGACCACGGGCTGGTCGGCAGGGACCCCCAGCCCCAGGACGCAGATGGTGCCGCCCGCCATGTACTCCCCCAGGAAGTTGCCGGCCCTTCCCCCTATGACTATTGCGGGTTTCTTGTCCTGGAACTCCTTCATGTGGATCCCGACGCGGTAGCCCACGCTTCCCCTGACGAAAAGGCGGCCCCCCCGCATCCCGTACCCCAGGACGTCCCCGGCGTCCTTCTCGACCACGATCAGCCCCGAGTTCATGGTGTTCGCCGCGCCGTCCTGGGCGTCGTCGTGGCAGATGATGGTCGGGCCGTCCATGAAGACGCCCAGGTCGTTTCCGGGAACTCCGTACAGCTCGACGGTCAAGGTCGGGTCGACGAGGCCGCCGCAGATGTAGCGCTGCCCGCAGACGTCGTGGACGACGATGTGAGTGGCGCCCTCCGAGGCAGCCTTGCGTATCTGCTCGTTCAGCTCCCTGTAGTGCAGCCCCGAGGCGTCGATGACCGTCGGGGCGGCCGAGGCGGTCTCGTCGAGTACTGCCAAGGTCTACCTCCCGGCAGGCTTCACGCCCAAGATCTCGGTGGTCTGCTGGTCCAGGCCTACGGCACGGAGTCTCTCCCTGTTGCCCCTGAGCGACTCGATCGAGTTGATCCCCAGAGCGCCCATGAACTCCTTGATTTCCCGTGTCCACCCCCGTAGGAGGTTGGAGATGCGCTCGGCGCCCCAGTCCGGCGGTATGCGGTCGACGAGGTAGGGGATCTGAGTCGTGATCCCCCAGGAGCACTTGCCCGTGTAGCACTTCTGACAGAGCGTGCAGCCTACGGCGAGCAGCGCGGCGGTGCCGATCCCGACAGCGTCGGCCCCGAGGGCGATCGCCTTGACCGCGTCAGCCGACGACCTGATGGTCCCCCCGGCGATGATCGAGGCCATGTGGCGGATACCCTCCTGGCGCAGCCTGTCGTCGACGACTGCGATGGCGATCTCGATCGGGAGGCCTATGTGGTCCCTGATCATCGTGGGAGCAGCTCCGGTGCCTCCTCGGTAGCCGTCGATGAAGACCCAGTCCGCTCCAGCCCGCACGATACCCGAGGCAATAGCCGCCACGTTGTGGACAGCGGCAATCTTGACGCCCACCGGCTTGTAGCCAGTCGCCTCCTTGATCGCGTAGATCAGCTGGCGGAGGTCCTCGATCGAGTAGATGTCGTGGTGGGGAGCCGGGGAGATCGCGTCGGCCCCAACCGGAATCCCTCGGGTCTTGGAGACGTTCTCGTCGACCTTCTCGCCAGGGAGGTGGCCGCCGATGCCGGGCTTTGCCCCCTGTCCGATCTTGATCTCGGCAGCGACTCCCTTGTTCAGGTAGTTGGGGTCGATCCCCATCCGCCCGGAGGCTACCTGGACGACTATGGCGTCCTGGAGCGGGTAGAGATCCGGGTGGAGTCCTCCCTCGCCGGTGTTCATGTAGGTCCCGTGCTCGCGTGCGGCCATCGCCAGTGACTTGTGCACGTTCAGGGAGAGGGCCCCGAATGACATTGCCGCGAACATGATCGGGATTTCCATGACCAGGGGCTCCTCGGTGCGGCCCTTGAGCCTCCAGTGCCCGTCCTCGCGCCTTTCCACCTCCACCATGTCCGGGTGACGGCCGATGAAGGTCCGCAGTTCCATCGGCTCCCGCAACGGGTCTATGGAGGGGTTGGTCACCTGGCAGGCGTCGAGTACCAGGTGGTCGAAGATGACCGGGAGTGGTTTGTCGGCCCCCATAGCCCCCAGGAGCACACCGCCGGTCGCCGCCTGCTTCCAGACGTTGTCCCGGTAGAAGTCAGTCCAGTGGGCGTTCTCCTTGTAGGTCGTCTCGTTGCGCTTGATGGTGATCGCCTGGGGCGGACAGTAGATCACGCAGCGCTGGCAGGCGGTGCACTTGTGGTGGTCGGGAATGGGGCCGTCGTCGAACGTGAAGTCGAAGACGTCCCAGCCGCACTCGACGACGCAGTCACCGCACTTAGTGCAGAGGTTCTCGTCGATCACGACCTTGAACTCTGGTGGGAGCTTTGCCTCGGGCTTGCGCCCGACGGCGAGTACTCGGCGTGGCTTGGAGAGGTCTATCGCCATGGCTTCACCGCCTTTGCCTCACCCGACGCGGCCCTCGGCGAGGCCGACCTGGTCCGTCGTCGCGATACCGCCCGGCACCGCCCTCATCGGCGACCGAAGGATGGAAGCGGGGCGGGCACCCTGCATCACAGGACCTTAACCTCCAGGTCGGGTTGAGGGCGGACTATGTACTCCTTTAGGACCAGCGTCTTGGTCGGGCAGTAGGCGGCGCACAGACCGCACCGGATGCAGCCGTCGTCGTCGATGACGATGGAGGCGCGCTCTGCCGGAGCGATGGCGGGGAGCTTCTTGTCGCCCGGCTGCCCGGCTCTCGGGATCATCAACTCGTCCGGCCTCACGATGGTCCCGTCCGGCCTCACGAGGTCTATGGTGTCCTTGGGGCATACCTCGACGCAGGCCCCGCACAGCACGCAGGGGTTCTCGGTCTGGCTGACCTGGATGTGACAGAAGTAGCACCGGCGGGCCTGGGAGACGGCGGTCTCCTTGGAATAGCCGAGCTCGACTTCTGCCTCGAAGGACGAACGGTCCGCCAGAGCTATCACCGGCTGGTCTTCCCGGGGGGTCTCGTAGTCGACCATGTCCCGGGTGTATCCGGGGAGCGCCTTGGCTTCAAGCCACTTGGGCGGGGATTCGGCGCCTCCGAGGTATCGATGGATGCCCTCGGCGGCCTTGTGTGCGTCGGCCACCGCTTCGATCACGTTGGCTGCCCCCAGGGCGATGTCTCCGGCCGCGAACAGGCCCGGGTGACTGGTGATGCCCGTCGACTGGTCGATTCGGATGGTTCCCCAGCGCGTCACCTCGATCGGTACGTCTATCCAGGAGAGGTCCGGCTCCTGGCTGACCGCTGCTATGACTATGTCGGCCTCGACCTCGAACTCGGAGCCCTCGATGGCTTCGGGGCGGCGTCGCCCGGAGGCGTCCGGTGCTCCGAGACGGTTGCGGACGCAGCGCAGGGCCCTCGCTCGACCGGAGGCATCTCCTAGTACCTTCACGGGGGAGGCAAGAAGGATGAGTTCCACGCCCTCTTGCTGCGCCTCGTGGATCTCCTCGGGGCTGGAGGGCATCTCGTCCATGCCCCTCCGGTAGACCATCTTCACCTCGGAGGCTCCCAGGCGTACCGCCGAGCGCACGCAGTCGACGGCAGTGAACCCGCCGCCTATTACCGCGACCCGCTTCCCTGCGAGGTCGAGGGAACCCCCGTGGGCTCTCGCCTCCTCGGGGGCATTGTCTCCGAGGTTGACCTTTTCCATGAACCACAGGCCCGGGAAGACGCCCTGGAGCTCTTCTCCGGGGACGTTCAGGCGTACCGGCTTCTGGCATCCGGCGGCCAGCAGCACCGCGTCGTGTCGCTGGAGCAACTCGCTCACCTGCACGTCGGTCCCCACCTTGACGCCGCAGCGAATCTCGACCCCGTAGTCGTAAAGGTCCCGGATCTCCTCCTCGACGATCTCTCGGGGGAGTCTGTAGGCAGGGATACCCGCGACCAGCATCCCGCCGGGAACCGACATCGCCTCGTAGACGACGACGTCGTAGCCGAGCAGGGCCAGGTCCTGTGCGGCTCCCAGGCCGGCCGGTCCCGAGCCGACGATCCCTACGCTCATCCCGTTGGAGGGCTGGCGGTTGGGCATCATGTGCCGCCACCGCTCCGAGCGGAAGTCGGCAGCAGCGCGCTTGAGGGCCCGGATAGAGACGGGGTCGTCGTCGTCGGCACGCCTGCAGGCGTCCTCGCAAGGCCTGGTGCACACCCGCCCGAGCACCGCGGGGAAGACGTTGTAGATCTTGTTGAGCGCGTATGCCTCGTCGAAGCGGCCTTCTGCGATGAGCCAGATGTATCGCCTCGCGTCGGTGTGCGCCGGGCAGGCGGCCTGACACTTGACCTGTTCCTCTACGTACTCGGGGTCTATGCCCACGAAGGGGACCTTGCTGGCCGGCCCCGGAAGTCCGGAGCCGAGAGGATATCCTGGACGAGTCATGCGGCCTCGACCCCCGAACCTTCGGCCTGCGACCGGTCGTAGTAGCGGACAATCACCGGCTCGCCGGCTTCGGGCCGCCAGACCCTTTCCGGCTCCGGACAGATCGTCCTTATGGCGGCCTCTTCGCTTGCCACGTAGATGCGGTCCCCGTCTTCGGCTGCTACGAGCGGACGGAGCTTGATGCGGTCGTTGAGGGCCAGCATCCCGTCGCCGAAACCGACCAGAATCGCAAAGGGACCGTTTGCCGCAGCCGAGCCGTACACGCGCCTGAGGGTCTTGATGAGCTCTGCCTCCTCGGGGTCCATGTCCGCTAGGTCGGTCCAGAACGGAGGCGCCACCACCTTGCAAGCCAGCTCGATGGGCAACCCCTGCCTTCGGACCAGCAGGTCGAAGATGTAGGCGAGGACCTCGGTGTCGGTACCTAGGGCACAGTAGTAGCCGTGCATCTCCAGGTACCTCTTGTTGATGCCGTAGCTCGAGATCTCGCCGTTGTGGACGATGGAGAATTCCAGGAGGCAGAAGGGATGGGCCCCGCCCCACCATCCAGGGGTGTTGGTGGGAAACCTGCCGTGGCCGATCCAGATCGAGGCCTCGTACTCGTCGAGCCTGTAAAAGCGGGCCACGTCGCCCGGGAAGCCCACGGCCTTGAATCCGGCCATGTTGCGCCCCGACGAGATCACGTACGCCCCGTCGACGTCGTGGTTGATGGTCATCACGGTCTTCATCACAAGGTCCTCGGGAGAGAGGCGCAACGCCTCTAGGGCCTCTTCGGAAGGCCTGAGGAAGTAGCGGTACAGCATGGGGGCGTCGGTGATGGCAGGCACCGGCCTGGTGGGGATCTCCTCGACCAGGTCTGCATCGAAGCGGGAGAGCAGCAGAGCCTCGGCAGCCTCCTTCCCGCCGTCCGAGGAGTACATCAACTGGAAGGCGAAGTGGTCCGGGAAGTCCGGGAAGAGGCCGTAGACGGCGAAGCCTCCGCCGAGCCCGTTGCTCCGGTCGTCCATGCAGGCCATCGACCGCATGATCTCCTCTCCGGAGGAGCGTGCTCCCGAGCGGTCTATGTAGCCGGAAAGCCCACATCCGCCAAGGATGCGGAAGGGAGCCTCCTCCCTGTAGCGACCGGCATCGAAAGCGTCTTCTCGCATTTCCCCCGGCTATCCTCGTGCAATAAAAAACGCCCGAGCCGTCCGGCTCAGGCGTCGTTGCCCAGCTCTCTTGCCACCGTCGATACTAAGGGATTCCTAGGGGCAGTCCAAGGACTTTTGCGAACTTGTCACCCCCAGGGTTCCGTACGGCGAGGGCAGTTGCGCCTCGTCAGGTGCGCGATCTCCTGTGTCGGCGGAAACAGACGGGAGCGTTCGTCGGACCTGGAGAGTGCCGGGCACGAGCGATTCACAAGGCGCGGGATGGTGTGGCACCGGACGGGTGTCGGGGTGACGCGGAAAGGTCGTCGAGTTGTCCGCTTCGAAGAAGCCGAAATCTCGCAAGCCCTCCAGGGCGTCACCGGCCAGGGGATATCGGTCGGACGGCAAGAGGCGTGGCGGGGACCGAAAGCCGGGCGGGAGGCATCAAAGACTACCCAGGACGAGCCGGATACCGGCACTGGTTGCTGCGGCGGTGCTGGCTGCACTGGCCGTATTGCTGGTCCTGGCGTTCGCAGACGCTCCCTCTCGTGTGCTACCTGGCTACGCCACCCGGATGAGGGTGTGGCTTGGCGTCGCAGCTACTGCCTGCCTCGCCGGCGCAGCGGCTCTGGTCTCGGCGGGCGAGCGTGGCGACCGCTGGCTGGCGAAGTTGGCAAGGCGGCTCCGAGGGGACGTTGCGGCGACAAGAAGGCATCTGGCGCAGTCCGGCGGGGGCGACCCGGCGCCAGTGCTCGTGGCAGTCTTTGCAGTGACCCTGGTAGGAATTTGGCTGCGGCTGCGCTATCTGGGGCAGCCGATGCGCTACGACGAGGCATACACCTACAACTTCTACGGGCGGTTTCCGCTTGCCGTGTCCCTCTCCGCCTACGACTCTCCGAACAACCACCTCTTGAACACCGCGCTCATGCACCTCTCCACTGTCGCCCTTGGCGCCCGTGAGTGGGCCGTCAGGCTGCCGGCGTTCGTCTTCGGCTCGCTCATCCCGCCGGCGGTCTACCTGGCTTCCCGGTCTTTTACGGGTGCGGGCGCCTCTTGCATCGCCGCCGGCGCGGCAGCGGGATGGCCGGTGCTGGTCGAGTACTCGGCGAACGGGCGGGGTTACACAGCGATTGCGTTCTTCTTCGTCGCAGCTCTTGCATCTGCGCGGCTTGGAGCCGAAGACGACAGACTTCTCTACCGCCTGGGGCTGTCGGCAGCCACCGTCGCCCTGCTCTACACCACTCCGGCAGCGGTGTACGCGGCTGCAAGCGTCTGGGCGTGGCTCGCAGCTTCGGTGTGGTTGCAAGGCCGGCAGAGGCCCCGGGGAATGAGACTAGAGACGCTGCTGGGCTGCGGTCTGGCAGCTGCAGGTGCCCTCGCATTGCTGTATGCCTTCCCGCTTCTGGTCGGAGGCTTCGGAGCGGTGCTGGCGAGGGAAGACATAAAGCCCAGACCGCTGGGTAGCTACCTGGCAGAGGCCGGGGCGAACCTTTCCTCGATAGGCGGGTTCGTCTTCAGGTCGGTGCCGCTCCCGGCAATCGTGGCGTTCGCGGTTGCCGCAGCAGCGGGCGTGGTTCTTGTCGGGGCGAGGCGCCGGATCCTTTGGGACGTGCCGGCGGCAGGCCTTCCGGCGGCCCTGGCGCTCACCTTCCTCCAGCGGCAGTGGCCGTATACGAGGGTCTGGATCTTCCTCGTTCCGCTCCTGCTGGTCACGGCCGCCGCGGGGATGGACGCACTGGTAGGGTTCTTCTCATTCACCGAGACGAAACCTTCGCCCCGGTTCGCTTCGACAGGCCTGTCCCTCGCTGCAGTGCTGGTCGCCTTCGGCGTGGCCTTCGGGGCGGTAAGGTCGAACGCCATAGCCGAGTCCCCCGATACCGGCTACGCGCCGGAGGTCAGGGAGGCGACGAGGCACCTGGCGGAACGGCTGGGGCCCGACGTGACGGTCGTCGCCAAGGTCCCGGCCGACGCACCACTCATCTACTACTTCATTAAGGAGGGGCTGGGCACCGACTACTTCAAGCCCCGTCCGGCTCAGCGATACCTCGTCTTCGTCAACGACAAGGGTGAGGGACCGCAGCCGACCCTCGAGACCTTCGGCGTGAGCCTTCCCGAAGGCACGTCTCCTTCCAAAGTCTGGGAAGGACGCCGTTCGGCGGTGTACGAGATAACGGAGATCGTAGGGACCGGCTGAGGGTGGCCGGAGCGCGCACAGGCTCTAGAATGCGAGTCATGGCTCGCACGATGCTCGTAGACGGCCACTCGATCGCCTTCCGGGCTTTCTACGCGCTCCCACCCGACATGCAGACCTCCTCCGGACAACCGACCAATGCCGTCTTCGGCTTCCTGTCGATGCTCCTCAAGGCGGTATCGGATTATCACCCCGACAGGGTTGTGGTCGTCTTCGACCCCGCAGGAAAGACCTTCAGGGAGGAGGACTTTCCCGAGTACAAGGCACAGAGGGCCGAGACCCCCGAGCAGTTCAGAGCCCAGGAACCACTCATCAGGGAGGTCATCGAGAGCCTTGGTCTTCTGCAGGTGGAGGTGGACGGGTACGAAGCCGACGACGTGATCGCGACGCTCGCAGAAAAGGCGGCAGACGACGGAGAGGAGGTCTTCATAGTCACGGGCGATCGCGACTCGATACAACTGGTGCGAGATCCGCACGTGAAGGTCGTCTACAACCGGCGGGGGATAACCGACGTCGTCACCTTCGACGAGGCCGGTGTGCGTGAGAAGTACGGAGTGGAACCGTCTCAGTACGTGGACTACGCCGCCATGCGCGGCGATCCGTCGGACAACATCCCGGGCGTCCCGGGTGTAGGCGAGAAGACGGCTGCGAAGCTCTTGCAGAAGTACGGCTCGATAGACGGGATATACGAGCACATCGACGAGCTGACACCTAGGCTGCGGCGCTCGTTCGAGGAGAACAGAAAGGCCCTGGAGCGCAATCGGGAGCTGATGAGGCTGCGGTCGGACGCTCCCGTCTCGCTCCGGTTGGATGGTCTGGGGCCGCCTTCGCCGGACTTCAAGAAGGTCGAGGAACTCTTCTCGGCCCTGGAGTTTCGGACCCTCCTTGCCCGTGCCAGAGCAGTCTTCGGCGCAGAGGGCTCCGAGACCGGATCCGACGCGTCCCTCGAGGGAGAAGTCGAGGAGCTTGAAGGAGCCGAACTTGCGGGTCATCTGGACGCCCTGGTCCGCCAAGGCGGGAGCTGTGTGGTTGTGGCTCGAGAGGAGGCCGCGCCGGGCCGGAAGGGGGCCGCAGGGCGCAAGGCAATAGTCGGGGTACTCCACGAAGGCTCGTTTGCGGTCGCAGAGGTGGAGCGGGTACTCGAGCCGTGGGAGCGGGGGCGCCGATCGGAGCCTGCAAGCTCCCACCCCAAGAAGGACGGCGCCAGGGGCGGCGACGACGGCTTCCAGGCAGCACTTTCCCTCCTCGCGTCGAATAACGTGACAAAGGACGGACACGATCTGGTGAAGCTGGCCAGGCTGTTGGGACATGCAACCCTTGCCGGTGTGGGCACGGACACGGCAGTCGCCGCTTACCTACTCAACCCCGGGGTGGTCACCGATCCCACCCTCCAGCAAGTCGTAGAGGAACACGCAGGCATTTCTCTTGGCCAGCAGCGGCAGCAGGTGCTGCTCGTCGAGGCCGACGCCGAGCAGCTGGCCAGGGAAGCCAGAGCCGTGGCAAGGGTCGTACCGGTGCTCCGCAAGAAGCTCGAAGAGGCGGGGATGCTCGCTCTCTACGAGGAAGTGGAGCGGCCCCTGGTGTCCGTACTTGCCTCCATGGAGGCCGTCGGTATCAAGGTCGATACCGACTACTTGAAAGAGCTGTCGGACTCATTCGGATTCGATGCCCGGCGTCACGAGGCAGAGGTCAAGCGTCTTGCCGGCGAGGACGTGAACGTCCGCTCGACCCAGCAACTGGCCAAGGTCCTTTTCGAGAAGCTCGGCCTGCAGCCGGTCAAGTCGACCAAGACCGGCTACTCGACCGACGCGGCCACCCTCGAGGCGCTGCGTGACGAGCATCCCATAGTCGAGCAGATCCTGGCCTTCCGGGAACTGGAGAAGCTGAGGACCACCGTGGACGGACTGGCCGGGCTGGTCTTCCCCGACGGGAGGCTTCATCCTCACTACAACCAGACCGCGGCAGCCACTGGAAGGATAAGTTCGGAGAACCCCAACGTCCAGAACGTCCCCATCAGGACGACTTTGGGTCGGCAAATCAGGAAGGCATTCGTCGCTGAGGCCGACTGGAAGCTGATAACGGCTGACTACAGCCAGATCGAGCTGCGTGTCATGGCCCACATCAGCGGCGACGAGGGACTTCGCGAGGCGCTACGGGAGGCACACGACGTGCACTCGGAGACCGCGTCTCACGTGTTCGGGGTCGCCGTGGACGAGGTGACCGAGGAGATGCGACGGGCCGCGAAGATGGTCAACTACGGCCTGTCTTACGGTCTGGAGACCTACGGGCTTGCCCAGCGACTGGGGATCGAGAATGAGGAGGCTCAGAGGATCATCGAGAGGTACTTCGAGTCCTTCCCCGGGGTCAAGCGCTACATGGACGAGGTAGTGGCCCAGGCGAAGAAGCGGGGCTACACCGAGACGCTCTTCGGACGCCGGAGGTACATCCCTCAGCTGCGGAGCGAGACGTACCAGGTGAGGCGGATGGGGGAGCGCATGGCCATGAACGCGCCGATCCAGGGGACCGCGGCGGACATCATCAAGCGGGCCATGGTCCGCCTCGAGGAGAGGCTCCGATCCAGCAAGATGAGAGCACGTCAGATCCTGCAGGTCCACGACGAGCTGATCGTGGAGGCGCCCGAGGACGAGGTAGAGGCAGCGTCGTCGGTACTGGCCGACGTCATGACCGGCGCCGCCGATCTGGCGGTTCCTCTCGAAGTCGAGCTTGGGGTCGGCAGGGACTGGGACGAGGCGAAGTCCGAGGCCCGCCCCTGGGTGCGGGCCTAGGCCGCGGCAGCTACCGCCGCCCGAATCGCTCCGGCGACCCAATCATGGCCGCAGGCCTGGATCCGCGGCTTGCAGGGGGAGAAGCGCCGGATCCTCTATTGGATCGGGTAGCCGAGCGGCTAGGTGTTACCCTTTATTGTCCTTCTTCCGGTGTCGCCTCGCCGTTCCGGCTCGGTCTCGACCGATTCCCACCGACGCCACCGCGTCTCGGCCGGATGGCGAAATCCCAGGCGGCACTACGGCGGACCGAGGGTAGATGGAAGACGTAATCGACGCAGCAGAAGGTGGTACCGGCGTGGCTGAGACCGAGGCAAATCCCGCTGGGGCGGCTTCGTCCACGGGAACGATAGCGGCAGGTGGAGATGCGCCCGCCTTTCCTGTGGTAGAGCGGGACCTCAGCGGTGAGGAGCTCGAGGAAGCCTACGAGGCCAGCCTTCCCAGATTCAGCGTAGGCGACATCGTAAGCGGCACCGTCGTAAAGGTCACCCGTGACGAAGTTCTCGTCGACATCGGCTACAAGTCCGAAGGCGTTATTCCGGCCCGGGAGCTTTCCATCCGACAGGACGTAGACCCCCGCGAGATCGTCAAGGAGGGAGACGTCGTCGAGGCCCTGGTCCTCCAGATGGAAGACGAGGAGGGGCGGTTGATCCTGTCGAAGAAGCGGGCCCAGTACGAGAAGGCATGGGTGGACATCGAGAAGATCCGTGACGAAACGGGCGTGGTTGCCGGTCCCGTCATCGAGGTGGTCAAGGGCGGTTTGATTCTCGACATCGGGTTGCGAGGCTTCCTTCCTGCGAGTCTCGTCGACTTGCGGAAGGTGAAGGATCTCAACGCATACCTGGGCGAGATCCTCGAGTGCAAGATCATCGAGCTGGACCGGAATCGTAACAACGTGGTGCTGTCCCGCAAGGCATACCTCGAGGAAAACCAGCGGGAGCAGAGGAGTGCGTTCCTGGAAACGCTCCAGCCGGGCGAGCGGCGCAAGGGAGTCGTCAGCTCGGTAGTACCCTTCGGAGCATTCGTGGACCTGGGAGGCATGGACGGCCTGGTCCACATATCGGAGCTGTCCTGGCGACACGTCGACAACCCCTCGGAGGTAGTCAAGGTCGGCGACGAGGTCGAGGTAGAGGTCCTCGACGTCAACAAGGAGTCCCAGAAGATAAGTCTTTCGATGAAGGCCTGCCAGGAAGACCCGTGGGAGGTCTTCGCACGCGAGCATGAAGTCGGCTCGGTCGTCGATGGCCGCGTTACCAAGATCGTGCCCTATGGTGCCTTCGTCGAGGTAGCCGACGGGATCGAGGGCCTCGTCCACATCTCGGAGATGGCCCACTACCACGTGCAGCAGCCCCAGCAGGTGGTGTCCGTGGGCCAGACAGTCAAGGTCAAGGTAGTCGACATCGACCTGGCGCGCAGGAGGGTCAGCCTCTCGATCAAGAAGGCGTTCGAGGAAGTCGAGCCTACAGCAGCCGAGGACGCGTCGGCCGACGAGGAGTCGCAATCGGCAGGCGGGGATGAAGGGGGTGCGCCGGAGGAGGCTGCAGAAAGCCCCGATTCGGCTTCGGGGGCCGGGCTCGAGGAAGGGCCTGTCGAGATCAGCGCCGTTCCGCTCGAGCCCGAGGAGTCTCCCGCCGAGGTCGTCGAGGCCATAGCAGCAGAGATCGGCGAGGAGGCTGGGCTTTCGGATTGAGAGCACAGCAGGGCTACCCTCCGGGGCGCGCCCGTGGTTGCGCGAAGATCCGGCCGAGGTGAGTTCGGCTCTCGAGCACTGCCTCGCCTTCGCCGATTCGGTAACGCCGGTCCCGCCGGAATACGGCATGCCTCACGACAGGCTGGCCGCATTCATCGGCGCGTCAGGGTGGATCATCGCTTCCGACTGACGCCGTCTCCTTCCGGCTCCTGCAGCTGACAGACGTCATCGCCCGGCGAGGCACAAGAATTCCTTCGTGGTGAAGTAAAAGACGGAGGTTCAGTCTCTCTGGGGTGCTCAGGCGTCCTGGGCTGCGTACATGCGGGCGAACTCCATCAGTCCGGGTGGATTGGCATTGGCCTCGGGGTCGACCTCCACCTGCAACAGATATGGCCTGGGATTCGAACCAGTTACCGCTGTACGGGCTCGCTCGAGTGCCGAGGCAATCTCGTCGGGTTTTGACACGAGTTCGGCATCCCAACCCAGGGCCTTGGCAACCTCGTCGTAGCGGACCGCCAGGTGGTCCGTCCCGATCGTCCGGCCAAGCTCCAGCCGTTGCCCCAGCACCTCCATTCCCCACTTGTAGTCGCAGGCGACGACTACCACGACAGCGAGCCCGTGTCGGGCTGCGGTCTCGAGCTCTTGAAGGTTGAAGCCGAGAGCCCCGTCCCCGGTTACCAGGTAGACGAGGCGGTCGGGGAACGCTGCCTTGGCGCCCAGTGCGTACGGCAGGCCGGTGCCGAGGTGTCCGAAGTGACTGGTCCACAGGAGGGAGTCGGGGCGTGAGAAGGTGTGGAACATGTGGGCCCACATCGCCGTACACCCTCCGTCGAGGCACGCGATCGAGTCGTCGGGGAAAGCGGCCGCCACCTCCCGGGCGAGGCGAGCCGGGTGGATCGGGAAGGCGTCGCTGTTCCCGAAACCCTCCCGCAGCATCCTTCGCGCGGAGCGACAGAGGTCAACGCACTGTTGCGCGGCGGGAGCGGGCGCCGAGGCTTCCCCTTCGCGGCCTCTGCACCGCAAACGCTCGCAGAGAGCAGCGAGAGCGCTTCTGGCGTCCGACACGATTCCGATGTCGACGGGGCGATTTACCCCGATTTGCAACGGGTCCACGTCGATCTGGACCCACTTCTGGTGGCCGTACTCCCCCCACCTGGGCGGCCTTCCGTAGCCCAACATCTCGCCCACCGAAGTCCCGATTGCTACTACGAGGTCCGCGCGGCGAGCAGCATTTGTGCCACCAGGGGAGGCCATGATGACGGCTTGGGGGTGGTCTTCGGGCACGACGCCCCTGGCTCCCATGGTAGTTGTCACCAGTGCGCCTGAGGCCTCGACGACCTCCAGCAGCTCCCGGGAGGCGCCCGACCAGCGCACACCCTGTCCGGCAACGATTAACGGAAATGACGAAGAGGTGAGCTCGTCGACCACGCGCCCCAGCATCTCGGTGTCCGGAGCGGGTGGGGCGGGACGTGACTGCGATGGGCCCCATACCTGCGCAACCCTCGCGTCGGTTGATTCGCGGACGATGTCGTCACCGATCTCGAGGTACACGGGCCCCGGGCGGCCGGTGTACATGTGGCGGAATGCTTCTCTTACGTACTCCGGAATCCTCCTGGCATCCGGGATGGCACCGGCGAATTTGGTCGTCTGAGCGAATACGTGCAGTTGCGGCGTGAACTGGAACCGTCCTCGCCTGACGGATCTCGTTGCCCGGTCGTTTCGCTGGGTGGCGATCACGAGCAGGGGGATTCCCTCGGCGTAGGCGTTGAGGACTCCCGACAGCATGTTGGCTGCGCCGGGTCCGGTAGCTCCGACAGTGGCAGCGGGTTCGGTCGTCGCCCGCGCCCAGGCGTCGGCCATGTGAACCTGGGCGGCCTCGTGCCTTCCAGAGACTACTCTCATGCCGGCTGCCTCTGCTGCTTTCAAGATCGGCCCGAAGCCGATGTCAGCCAGACCGAAGAGGACGCGGACTCCTTCGGCGCGCAAGCACTCCACGAGGAGTTCGGCTCCCGTGATCGAGCTGCTATCAGACGAGGGGAGGGAGGATCCGACGGGGGCAATATCCGAGTCGCTCATCCGGACCTCCTGCCAGGTGGCAAAGGGGCGGCGGGGTCAGGCCCAGGGCACTTGGTCGGTATGCCAGGGCCGGGTCTTGGCGCGGGGCCTCATGACGGAGGGCCCTCTCGCAGCCTATACGCTCTAACAGGACGGCGCAATGGCGACATTGCACACGGCGCTCCGGCGCCGTGGGAGTCTGGGGCCCGCTTCGGCACGGGCGGCCTGCCGGACCGAGACCGTAGAATGCCGCCGGTAAGCCGGCACTGGAAGGCTAGTACTGGATGTATGTGGTCGGGCTGACAGGAGGGATAGCATCCGGGAAGAGCCTCGTCGCGTCGAGGCTGGCGGAGCTCGGGGCGGTCCTGATCGACGCCGACGTAATAGCCCGGGAGGTCGTCGAGCCCGGCTCACCAGTCCTCGAGCGCCTCGTGGAGCGCTTCGGGTCACACATTCTCGGAGCAGACGGGAGCCTCGACCGCCAAAAGCTCGCGCACGAGGTCTTCGGGAACCCACGGGCTCTCTCCGACCTCAACGCAATCACGCACCCAGCGATCGGAGCCGAGATCGCCAGGCGACTCCAGGATCTGAGGGACACCGACGCGGTCGTCGTGCTCGACGCGGCGCTGCTCGTCGAAACCGGGAGGGCAGGCTTGGACAAACTGGTGGTCGTGGCAGCCCGTCCGGAAACTCAGCTCAAGAGGCTGACTGAATTGCGTCAAATGGACGAGGCGGAGGCGCGCCGAAGGATCGAGTCGCAAGCCCCCTTGGAAGAAAAGATCGCGAAGGCAGACGTGGTTATCTGGAACGAGGGCACAGTCGAGGAGCTGCTGGCACAGGTCGACCGCCTGTGGGAAGAACTGCGAGCAGAAGCAGCGGAGGCAGCGAAAGCAGCGGCCAGCCGAGAAGCCGGCTGCCCCGACGAGGAGCGAGGCTGAGGACGATTTGAGATAAGGGCCGAGCATGGGCAGGGTCGAGTGGGTCTTCTTCGATGCAGGGGAGACGCTGGTCTCACCCCGGCCGAGCTTCGGTCAGGCCATAGCCGAGATCTGCGAGGCTGCCGGAGTTAGGCTTCTCGCGGAGGACGTCGACAGCGTGGCCGACGAGTGCTTCAGGTCGTTCCTCGACTTCCTGGCCATGGTCGACGAGGACCGCTGCTTCTCGGTCTCTCCCGAGAAGTCCCGGCGGTTCTGGACGCGCTATTACGCCCGCTTCCTCGAGAAGGCCGGGGCTCCGTCGGCGAACATTCCCGAACTGGCGGTGCACGTCTACGACGAGCTGTCCAGCTTCGACCGCTACGGAGCTTTCGAGGACGTCGAACCGGCCCTGGAAGCGGTTTTCGAAGCGGGCCTGGGAATCGGGGTGATCTCGAACTGGGAGCCCTGGCTCGACGAGCTCCTCGACTACCTGGGTCTGGGACGGTACCTCGAGGTCCGGGTGATCTCGGGTAGGGAGGGACTGGAGAAGCCCGACCGCCGGATGTTTCTGCGGGCTCTGCAGAGGGCGGGGGTCGAGCCGCAGGCGGCGGTCCACGTCGGCGACGACCCGAGGGCCGACGCCGAACCAGCTGCATCGCTGGGGATGACGCCCGTGATCATAGACCGGAGGGGCCGTCATCCCGAGCTCCCCTGGATCAGAATCCATACGCTCACTCGCCTGCCGGACGTACTGGGCATCGGGTGAGCCTCGACTTGGACGCTGGAGCGAAGAGAAGGCGGTGGATTTCGAGCTGAAAGCCCCCTTCGAGCCGGCGGGCGACCAGCCCGAGGCCATCGAGAAGCTGACACAGGGAGTTCTCGAGGGACGCCGCTTCCAGACCCTCCTCGGCATCACCGGGTCGGGGAAGTCGTTCACCATAGCCAACGTGATCGCCCGCTGCGGGCGTCCCACCCTGGTGATCGCTCCGAACAAGAGCCTCGCCGCCCAGCTGGCCGCCGAGTTCAGGGAGTTCTTCCCCGACAACAGGGTGGAGTATTTCGTCTCGTACTACGACTACTACCAGCCCGAGGCGTACATCCCGCAGACCGACACTTACATCGAGAAGGAATCGACGATGAACGACGAGATCGACCGCCTGCGGCACTCGGCGACCTCGGCGGTGCTGCACAGGCGCGACACGGTCGTAGTCGCCTCGGTCTCCTGCATCTACGGACTCGGGTCGCCGGCTGACTACGGGGCCCAGATGCTCTACCTGGCTCGGGGGGCGACCATCTCCCAGGAGGAGGTAGTGCGCCGGCTGGTCGACATCCACTACACCCGGACGCAGTCCGCGCTGGAGCGTGGGCGCTTCCGGGTCAGAGGAGACACCATCGAGGTCCAGCCGGCATACGAGGAGCTAGTACTGAGAGTGGAGCTCTTCGGAGACACGGTGGACAGGCTAGTCTGGCTCGACCCGGTGAGCGGGGAGGTGGTCTCCCAGCCCTTCGACGCCCAGGTCTTCCCCGCGACTCACTTCGTCACTCCCCAGGACCGCCTCGAGGCGGCGCTGGAGTCCATAAGGGCGGAGCTGGCGGAGCGCCTGGCGGAACTCGAGGTCCAGGGCAAGTATCTGGAGGCCCAGCGCCTGAAGATGCGGACGAACCACGACCTGGAGATGCTCGCCGAGACGGGGACATGCGCAGGGATCGAGAACTACAGTCGTCACCTGGACGGAAGGCCGCCAGGGAGCCCGCCTTACACGCTGCTCGACTACTTCCCCGAAGACTTCCTGGTGGTGGTTGACGAGTCGCACGTCACGGTACCCCAACTTCACGGCCAGTACGAAGGCGACAGGTCCCGCAAGGAGACCCTGGTCGAGCACGGGTTCAGGCTCCCCTCTGCCCTCGACAACCGACCCTTACGCTTCGACGAGTTCATCTCCAAGGTGGGCCAGGTGATCTTCATGTCTGCCACACCGGGGCCCTGGGAGCTGGAGCACTCCGAGCGTGTGGTCGAGCAGATCGTCCGACCTACGGGTCTGGTGGATCCCGAAGTTGAGATAAGGCCCACTCGGGGCCAGATCGATGACCTCGTCGGGCGGATCAAGGAGCGGGCCTCCGAGGGGGAGCGAGTGCTCGTCACCACGCTTACCAAGAAGATGGCCGAGGACCTAACACAGTTCCTGCTGGAACTGGGTATCAGGGTCCGCTACATGCACTCGGACATCGACACGGTCGAGAGGGTGGAGATACTGCGGGACCTGCGCCTCGGCCACTTCGACGTGCTCGTGGGGATCAACCTCCTCCGAGAGGGGCTCGACCTCCCGGAAGTCTCCCTCGTTGCGATCCTCGACGCCGACAAGGAAGGCTTCCTGCGCTCGGAGACCTCACTCATCCAGACGATCGGGCGGGCCGCCCGCAACGTCCGGGGGAAGGTGATCATGTACGCGGACCGCATGACGGGATCCATTCGGCGGGCGGTGGACGAGACCAACCGGCGTCGCCAAAAGCAGATCGCTTACAACGAGGCTCACGGGATCGACCCCCAGACGGTCCGCAAGAGGGTGCGAGACATCCTCGAGATGGTCAGGGGACCGGAGGCCTCCGCGGATGTCGAGCGGGAGGAGCGGCGTCTTCGGTTGGAGAAGGTCGTCCAGATGCCGGAGTCGGAGGTCTACCGGATACTGTCCTCCCTGGAAGAGGAGATGCGGGAGGCCGCATCCGAGCTGCGCTTCGAGGAAGCGGCGCGCATCCGGGACGAGATCAAGGAACTGAAGAAGGAGTTGCGAGAGGTGAGAGGGCTGGACCTCGGCCGGTTCGGAAGAACCGGCAACGTCACGCCGTCGCGGCGTCCCGCTGGTTACCGGCGTCGCAGCGTGTAGAGATCCTTGCAGGCCGGGCTCCTCACGCGCCGCTCGAGTCCAGCGTTTCGTCGCGGAGCGAGTCGGTGGGGAACCTTTCGGCGACGTGTCGCGAGAAGCGCTTGAGAACCATGTACAGACCGACGAAAGGGGATAGGAGCATGGAGATCGGGAGGGAGCCGAGCACGGCCGAGGAGAACCAGTCGAGTCCGGTCCCTCTGACCAGGGGGTGGGTCGCCACGAAGAAGAGGTACGGCACGGACCCGAAGAACCCGGTCCAGACCATGACGGCGCCCAGGCTCCTGCCCAGGGTGGGAGGTGGGCCGAGCAACCGCCTGCTCGCCGCGAGCGATACGGCGAAGCAAGCGACAGTCAAGACTGTCACGACTGCCGCCAGCTGCGTCGTTGTCACCTGCAGGCTCTCTCCTCGTCCGATACCGCCGCACTCGGTATCACCGCGTCGCCGGGCACCTCGAGCCCCATCAGGGGCGCGTCCTGCAGGAGGGCCGGAGGGTGGCCGCTAGGGTATTCCTCGATCCCGGGCGTCCGACTCAGCGCCCCTACGGGGTCGCCATCTACAACTCCAACCTTATATCGACCCTGGGCGACATAGCCCCGCAGGACGTCGAACTCCGCCAGCTGGCCCTGGCGGATCCCGGCGAGGTGTTGCCGGGGTGGCACGTGCCTTCCGGATCTCTCCCGAGAGCGAGGATCCCTCTGTTCAGGCCGCTTGCCCAGGCGCTTACGCGGACGGTGAGGGCGGCGGGCGATTTCTTATTCTTGCGTGACTCCAGCTCCTATTACCACGCGCTCGTTCCCGAAGAGGGGCTGGATGTGGATCCCGACCGCAGGATCGTCTCGGTGCACGGCCTGGACTACTTCGGAATCCACGGGCCGCCGCCGGGGCCGGAGCGAAATGTCGAGCGTATGAGGGACTACGTCTGCTCGTCGAGGGCGATCGTTACGACCACAGGGCACCTGGTCGAGCACATGGTTTCGGACCTCGGGGTGGAGCGGTCGAAGCTCGTAGCGATCCGGGGCGGGGTCGACCACACCAGGTTCTTTCCCCGCCCTGAGGAGGAGGTGGAGGAGGTCGTCTCCCGGTACTCGCTCCACCGTCCGTACTGCCTGTGCGTAGCCGACGCAGTGATGGGCGAGCACTTGATGGAACTCGAGGCGGTGGCCGACCGCATCTGGAAGAAGGAGAGGGTGGAGCTCGTTATCGTCGGGACCTCGAGGGGTCGGCGTCCGGGGGCCAGGCGGCTGGGCTACGTCCCCCGCGAGCAGCTGCCGTCCCTCTACACCGGGGCCGTCGCTACCTTGACGCTCTCTTCCTTCCACGGCTTTCCCCTGTTTGCTCTGGAGTCCTTGGCTTGCGGGACCCCTGTGGTAGCGGCTAGGTCCGAAGGGATGGTGGAAGCGGTGGGGGACCGGGCCGCGTACGTAGAGCCGGGCGATGTCCAGGGAGCCGCCGATGCCGTCCTGAGGTTCTCGGACAAGAGGGCCAGGCGCAAGGCATCCGGCGAAGGCATCGAGCACGCACGCGCCTTCTCGTGGTACAAGACTGCAGCGGCCACCCTCGACCTGTACCGGCGTGTCCTCGCTGGGCGCCCTGCAAGCGGCGACGAGGAGGGGGTAGTGATCTCAGGGGACGGTGCCGAGGACGAGAGTGGCGGTGCGGGGGAGGGCGGGGCCAGAGGAGGAAAGTAAAGGCGGGATTCAAGAAAGCACGGGGAAGGACCTGGCCCAGACCTGGACTCCTCACCGGGGAGCCAAGCTGCGCCATTTTTCTCGAGGACACCGATCCTCGGTAGAAGCTGTGCCCGTTGACGACTTAACCCTCCAGCTCTGTGATCGCCCCGTCTAGTTGCGCGAGGCTTCAGCCCGGGTCTGGGGTCTTTCTCTCGCTACCTTGTAGGGACAGCTCCTCTCTTCGGCTCTCCGGAGGACGAAGAATGCGCAGACGGAGGATTCGCACTCATCCTAAGATCTTGCCGGGACCAGGCCCCGCACTCCGTCCAGGGTCCCATCGACGACGACGAGCCTCCTTACGGTTCTCTCCTCTACTGTCGGGCTGCTCTCCCTCTCGTCGGCACCTCCTGCAGCGAAGGAGCGAGGCCTCGGCTTCCGATAAGACTCTCTCCAAGCCCGACAAGGACCAACGTCCCACTACGAGGAGTACCGAGCCCCCTCCACCGAGCAAGCAGAACACCTCCTTTCCAGACGTCGTCCAAGGATCGAGCAGAACCGGGGACAGGCAGGCCCAGCTGCCCGGTATGTGGGAAGGGCAAGGGGGTATTCGGTCTTCTTCGGGGAGGACTGGGTGGTATCGGCCTCGTGGCAGAGGTGGCGCTGACAGGAGCCGAGGAGGAAACCGCTGACCCGGGCCTTTCCGGCAGAAAAGAGAGGAGGTTTGCCCGCCTGGGGGTGAGGACGGGCTTCTCGGGCACCAGCCCTGTCTCCAGACTGCTGCCCCTCCTCCCCGAGCAAGGGGCCACTCCCTCATCGGTCTTTCCGGTCGTCAGAGGGGGCGCCCCTCCTCCCCGCGCAAGGGGCCACCACCTACCTGAGAAGCGGGGCGTTCTGGGTGAGGGAGCAGAGGGGCTACCCCTCCTTATGGTACGAGGGCATCTACGTTGGGGTAGACCGCCGCTTCCGCGACCAGGGGGCCTTCTCGCCTACGACTTCTACATATCAGGAGGAAAGGACCCCGCATCCACATCCCAGTCCTTCGAGGGGGCAGAAATCTTGAGCGTCGAGGAGAACGGCTCGCTCTCCGTAAGGACGTTCTACGGCAGGCTGCACCACACAGCTCCCCATGCCTACCAGGAGATAGAAGGGGAGAGGGTGGAGGTGGAAGCATCCTTCTACCTGAAGGACGACCACACGGCAGGCTTCACTCTTGGAAGCTACGACCTCTCCTGCCCCCCTGGTCATAGACCCGACCATCTCCTGGTCTACCTTCGCCGGGGAGGGAGCGGTGGCGATCGGGCGAATGCTGTGGTGGTCGGCTACTCGGGGGCCGTGTATGTAGCCGGTGGAACCCCTTGCACTGACTTACCCGCCACCCCGGGAGTCTACGACCAATCCCGCGCCGGAGTTTCCGATGCCTTTCTCGCCAAGGTCTCCCCGTCTGAATCCAACCTTCGTGGTCGACCTTCCTCGCGGGTGGCGAGGATGGCTATGCAATTTCCATCGCACTCGACACGTCAGGGGCTTCCCATGTAGCTGGGCAGACCACGTCCCCCGACTTTCCGTCCACCACTGGTGCATACGACCGCACCTACAACGGGATTCCAGACGCGTTCCTCACCAATGGCTCCTCTTACGGCGCCTCTCTTTCTTGTTTCAGCTTCATCCGAGGAAGTGGGTATGACTTTGCCAATGCCATCGCCGTCGACTCCTCGGGGGCTGCAGATATTGCCGGCCACACCTCGTCGTCCGATTTCTCGACTACCAGCGATGCTTACTACACCACCCACAACGGGCCCACCCACGCCTTCGCGACCAAGTTCGACCCCTCCCTCGGGACCCTTTCCTGGTCCACCTATCTCGGGGGAAGCCTCGGTGACGGTGCCTTCTCCCTGGCCGTGGACTCTGCAGGCGCGGCCTACCTGGCAGGCCAGACGGGATCCTCTGACTACCCCATCACCCAAGGCGCCTACGACCAATCCCACAACGGCTCCTTCGACGCCTTCGCCACCAAGGTCTCCTCCCTTCCTGCTACCATCTCCGGCACCTTCACGGGAGGCCAGTACGGAGCGGTAGCTGTATTCGATGCAACAGGGGCCCTGGTCACCTACGAGTGCTGCATTGAAGATCCTGCAGGCTCTTGGGAGGTAGTAGTCCCTGGCCCAGGTGTCTGTCCCGACTCGGGCTACAAGGTCCTCTTCATCCCGGGAACCTCCGAGCAGAGGTCTTCCTGGTATGCAGGAAAGCCCAACTGGTCCACGGCTGACTGCGTACCAGCTCCTGCCAGTGGGGTGG
>FWPU01006201.1_pt1 | contig 24400 bp, 16 predicted proteins | sample 2228361 | NCBI WGS metagenome assembly FWPU01 (sample SAMEA103939777, study PRJEB20133) | metagenome | reverse complement strand
CCTGGCAATCCTGATCGGGATGGTGGCCCTGGTAGCGGTGGGCGAGAATCTCGGCTCGCTGCCTGGGATTGGCCAGATCACGATGCTCAAAGCCGCTCTGGTGGCGGCCGGCTTGATGCTGGCCACCCGATGCTGCGGAGTGGTGGAAGCCCGCCGGGCGATCGACTGGCCGGTCCTGTTGGCCATCGGCGCGTCGTTTGGCATCGGTCGGGCCTTGGTGAAGACCGGAGCGGCCGAAATCCTCACCCACGGCATCACCGACGCGGTAGGCGGCAATCCCTGGCTTTCGCTGGCGGCGATCTACGGGGTAACGCTATTGGTCACCGAAGTGGTGACCAACAATGCGGCCGCCGCCCTGATGTTTCCATTTGCGCTGGCCACCGCCGCCCAACTCCATGCCAATCCCATGCCCTTTGTCATCGCCGTGATGATGGCCGCCTCGGCAGGATTTGCCACGCCCATCGGGTATCAGACCAACCTGATGGTGTACGGCCCCGGCGGATACCGTTTTAGCGACTACTTGAAGATCGGTGTGCCCATGGACCTGCTGATTATGGCCGTCACCGTGGTGCTGGCCCCACTGGTGTGGCCGTTTTACCCGGCACCATGAGCGGCCCGAAAGCCCGCGCAAGAAGGTCGGAGGGACCGCGAAACGGGGTAACCGGGCTTGGTGGCGCCGGATCTGCGGAGGAGGGAGAGATTTCCAGCCAGGCCGGGCCTGAGGAACGCCCCATCCGGCTTGCAATTCGGCGCGTCCGTCCAGCGGCACTCCACGCCCGCCTTTGTTCGTCCGGGCGGCAGTGCGGGAGTCGCGTCCGGCAGGGCATTAGTTGCTGGGCGGCGGAGCCAGTTGCAGCGCCACGCGGAGGCGGAAGGTGCCCCCCGAATCGACGGAAAAATCCTGGGTGAACGTGTTGTACCCCGCCTTCTGGATTTCCAGGCGATGCTGCCCCGGTTCCACGAGGATGGAGACGCGATCGTTGCGGGTCGTCCGGGTCTGTTCCAGCCGGTCGTAAGCGTCGAAGATGTTCACGGTGCAGCCCGGGGGGGTGATCTCCAAGACGAGCATCCCTTCGCGGAATCGCTGGCGAAGGATCACGCCGAAGATGAGCCACGTGACCACGGCTACGCCGGCCATGGCCAGACCGGTCAACAGCCGGCGGCGTCGCTGCCGGCTGCGGAGGCCCCAGGTCAGGGGCGAGGGACCAGGCTCGACCCGCTGCGGCAGAGGCTCGTCCAGCAACACCTCATCCAGCGAGGGGATCGGGGTCGGGCCGGAGGTGTCTTCGACCCATTCCGCCGGCAGGTCGCGGGCATCCTCGTTGGCTTTGAGGGCCACATAGGGCCCCGGCCCTTTGAGCGATGCCGGCGTAACCAGGCCCTGCAGGTCGCCAATCACCTCGGTCATCGACTGGTGGCGGTCCTTGGGCTTCTTGGCCACCATCTTTCGGAATACGGCTTCCAGTCCTTCAGGGATATCCGGCCGGACCTGGCGGAGCGAAGGAATAGGGTGCTCGCGGTGGGCCAACACCCGCTGGACGAAGGTTTCGCCCCGGTACATGGTGCGTCCGGCTAACAGATAGAACAAGGTGCATCCCAGGCTGTAGATGTCCGAGCGGTGGTCGGTGGCTTTCATGTCGATGGTTTGCTCGGGCGACATATAATCGACCGAGCCCAGGACATAGCCGGCCTGGACGAACTCCTCGGCTTCGGCCACGGCCACGGGTTGCCGCACGCGGGCCAGGCCCATATCGAGGATCTTGATCGTCCCGCGCCGGTCCAGCAGCAGGTTCGAGGGTTTGACGTCGCGGTGAATGATCCCCTGCTGGTGGGCGTATTCCAGGCCGCGGGCGGCTTGCAGGATGCAGGCAATCGCTTTGCCGGGTGGAAACGGGCCGTATTCCCGGACCAGGGTGAGCAGGTTCTCCCCTTCGACACACTCCATCACCAGAAAGTGGATGCCATTGGCCTCGTCGGCATCGTAGGCGGTCACGATATTGGGGTGCGAAAGGCGGGCGACCGCCTTGACTTCCTGCTGGAACCGCTGGACCGCTTCTTCGGAATCGACCATTTCGGGGGGGAGGACCTTCAAGGCCACGATCCGCTGCATCCGGCGATGCTGGGCCTTGAACACCAGGGCCATGCCCCCCCGCCCCAGCCGATCCAGCACCACATAGTTGCCCAACACCAGGATCCGGGTCTTCCCCTGGTAAAGGGCCTGGCACTGGTACTTGGTAAGCCGGCCGGCACGGTACAGTTCGCGGGCCAGATCGGCCGCCGTGGCGGGCCGCCGCGCCGACGGCAGGGCAGCGATAAACGCCCGCACCTCGTCGGCAGTCATCAAGCCCGACTGGGTCAGCGAGTCTACAAAGCTGGCCAAAGTGACGGCCATAGACGAGAAGGCCTCCGCGTGCACGTCCCATTGTAGCCGTCTTCTAGCCAGCCAGCAACGCAGCCAACTTGTTCTGCTGGTGGCCAGGGAATAGCATAGGGGGATGGGGGCTTGGGGGCACGGCGGCCGGAGGAGGCAGCTTCAGGATGGGTTGCCTTCTCGACGCGCCACTTTTGGGCCGTCTTCGGTCGTTTCCCAGCTCCCGGGGGCTTGCGCGCCGAAGGATGGCCGCGGAGGAAAAACCTCTCGCGGCAGACACGGGCGGAGACGGTTGGGCTTGGTGAAACGCGGCCTTGGATCGGCGCCCAGAATTCGGCCCGGAGTTTCCCAAAGGGGGAGGGGGATTCGCAAATGACGGCAGTCACGCCCGCAGGTCGGGAACTGCCTGGCGGTACGGGTCCGCCACCGGAGGACTTCTTCCGCCACACACCCGCCCAACAGTCGTTGTACTTGTTCCTTCTGGCCGGATTGCTGGCCCTGGCCGGCCTGGGCTATCCCCTCCTCCAGCAATCGACCTGGCGGGCTGATGCCGATACGCACGCTTTTTTGGAGATGGTGGGCGGGCTGGTGGGGCTGTTGGCCGGCCTCAGCTTCATCACCCGGTTTTATAGCCTGGGAGACCGCTTCCATCTGCTGGTGGGGCTGGGGTTTTTCGTGGCTGGGGGCACCGACGTGGCCCAGGGGTTGGTGCTTTTGGTAGGTTCGCATTCCGGCGCGGCTTGGTCGCTGGGCGTCTCGGAGCGGTTTATTCCGGCGATCGACGTAACGGGACGCGTGTTGATGGCGGGACTGCTGTTGTCGGCGCCGGCCGGCTCTCGCTGGCTGGGGCCGCCCAGGAACCCGCGGCTCGAGACCTTGTGGGTCACGCTGGGGGTCATCTTGCTGTCGGTGGCGACCACCACCGCCGCACTGTGGCTGCCCGGTCCAGAGTGGATCGTGCGTGGAGCCGCGTTGGCGCGGCCGGCCGACGTGCTGGCCGCCGCTCTCCTGGCCGCCGCTTTGGTGGTCTTCCTCCACGACTACCGCCGCAACCACGATCGGATGACGTGGTGGCTGATGCTTTCGATTGGCATCAGCGCGGTCGGCGAGCAACTGATGGCATTTTCGGGCAGTTTGCACGATGCGTTTTTCACCGCGGCGCACCTCTACAAGATCGTGGGATACGCTGTACCGCTTCTGGGATTCTCGTTCTTCCAGCTTGCGACGATCCTCGAGCAGCGGCGGACCGAGGCGGCGTTGCGGGAGAGCGAGCGGCGACTGCGGCAAATCATCGACCTGGTGCCGCACATGATCTTCGCCAAGGATGGCCAGGGGCGGTTCATTCTGGCCAACCAGGCCGTGGCCGAAGCCTATGGCACCACCCCCAGCGCCCTGTTGGGCACGACCGATGCGGATCACCACCCGCGGGGGGAGGAGCTGGAGCGTTTCCGCCAGGACGATTTGGAGGTGATTCGGACAGGCCGGCCCAAGTTCGTGCCGGAGGAATCGCTGATCGACGTGCATGGCCGGCGGCGGATCCTGCAAACCACGAAGATCCCTTTCGCCCTTTGGCCTTCGGGGGAGCGGGCTGTGTTGGGGGTGGCCATCGACATTACCGAACTCAAGCAGGTCGAGGCGGAACTTCGGTCGGCCCACGAGGAATTGGAGCGCCGGGTGGCCGAGCGCACCGCGCAACTGGCCCGGGCCAACCAGGAGCTGGCCCGGGCGAACCGGGAACTGGCGCAGGCCAAGGAGGCGGCCGAGGCGGCCAGCCGCGCCAAAACCGCCTTCCTGGCCAACGTGAGCCACGAAATCCGCACGCCCATGAACGCGATCCTGGGCATGACCGAGCTGGTGCTCGATTCGCGTCTGACCGCCCAGCAGCGCGAATACCTGACCATCGTCCGCGAGTCGGGCGAGACCCTGCTGGCGATCCTCAACGAAATCCTGGACTTCTCCAAGATCGAGGCCGGCAAATTGGCGCTCCAGGAAATCCCCTTCGACCTCCCCGAGGCCCTGGGCGACACCATGAAGTCGCTGGCCGTTCGGGCCCACGCCAAAGGGTTGGAGCTGGCCTGCGCCGTGGCGGCCGATGTGCCTGCGGTGGTCGTGGGCGATCCCATCCGCCTCCGCCAGATCGTGGTGAACCTGGTGGGCAATGCCATCAAGTTCACCTCCGAAGGCGAGGTGGTATTGGAGGTGTGGCGCCAAAGCGAAGACGAACAGACGGTCCTCCTGCACTTTGCTGTCCGGGACACCGGTCCCGGCATTCCCCCGGAAAAACAGGCTGTGATCTTCGATCCGTTCGAGCAAGCCGATACCAGCACGACCCGGCGCCACGGGGGAACCGGCCTGGGGCTGGCCATCTGCCGCCGCCTGACCGAGTTGATGCAGGGAGAGATTTGGGTGGAGAGCGAGCCGGGCCGGGGAAGCACGTTCCATTTCACCGCCCGGCTGGGGCGGGCGGCCGCTGTGGCGGCCCCGCCGCCGGCCGACCCCGGAGCCCTCCGCGGCACCTCGATCCTCGTGGTGGACGACAACGCCACCAACCGCCGGATCCTCCAAGAGATGCTGGCCCGCTGGGAGATGCAGCCGGTATTGGCCGCCACGGCCGCCGAGGCGTGGCAGGCCCTGAAGACCGCTGCCGAGTCCGGCCGCCCTCTGCGCCTCGTGGCCGCCGACGCCCACATGCCCGACGTCGATGGCTTCATGCTCGTCGAGCGCCTCCGCCAGGATCCTGCTCTGCGCCAGACGCCCGTGATTCTGCTCTGCTCGGCCGAGAGGCCCGGCGATGCAGCCCGCTGCGAAGCCCTCGGCGTGGCAGCCCTGGTTCGCAAGCCCGCCAAGAGCTCGGAACTGCTGGAGGCCGTGCTGGCCGCCCTGGGAATTCTCGTGCTGGAAAGCCCCGAAGCCGCCGGGCCGGCACGCTTGCCCACAGCGCGGCGGCCCTTGCGGATCCTTCTGGCCGAAGACAGCCTGGTCAACCAAAAGCTCACCACCGGCGTCCTCCAGCGCCAGGGGCACCATGTGGTGGCGGCCAACCACGGCAAAGAGGTCCTCGCCCTTTGGGATTCCCAGGGGCCATTCGACCTGGTGCTCATGGACGTGCAAATGCCCGAGATGGATGGCCTGGAGGCCACCGCCGCCATCCGCGCCCGGGAAAAGGGCACCGGCCGGCACGTCCCCATCATCGCCATGACCGCTCACGCCCTCAAAGAAGACCGGCAGCGGTGCCTGGAAGCCGGGATGGATGCCTATTTGGCCAAGCCCGTGCGGGCCGCCGAATTGCTGGAAACCATCGACCGCCTCGTGCCCAACCAGGAGATTCCCGCCGCAACACAGGTCCCCGTCGCGGCGGCCGACGATCTCGACTGGTCCGAAGCCCTTCAAGCCGTCGGCGGCGACGAGGAACTGCTTCGCCAGGTCGTTTCGGCCATTCTGGAAGAAGCGCCGCGGCTGGTGGCGGCGATCGGCCAGGCCATTCGCAGTCGCGACCTGGCGGCGTTGCGCCTCAGCGCCCATACCCTCAAAGGCTCGATCCGCTTCTTTGCCGGCAGCCGGGCCTACGCCACGGCTTTTGAAATGGAGCGCCTAGGCCAGTTGGGCAATCTCGCCGGCGCCGAGTCGCTCTTCCCCGCACTCCAGGCCGAAATGGCGCAACTGGCCCCCTCCTTGACCGCCTATCTGAATGCGCCTCAGGCCAGTATTTGACCGGCGGCCGCCCCCGCGCCACCACGCTCGGTCCCCACGGAACTCTGGGACGGCTACGGTATCCGCTGCACCAGAGGCGTCGCAAGCAGCGCGGGGGGCTCGTCGGCCGGAGTCTCCAACCCCGTGGCGAACCGCAGCTCGTTCATCGTCCGCTCGGTCTCGATCATGCTCGAGGCCACGTGGTCCACCTCGCCCGTGATGAACTCGGGCTCCTGGCGGTTGATGGCCATTTCGCTCAGCGAGCGGATCTTGTTTTCCAGCCGCTCGATCTCCAGGGCGATGAGCTGGAAATTATCGCGGGCCTTGCGAACATTCTCGAGGCGGTCGCGGGAGGTCTGGAGGCTGTCTTCCAGCGCCTTGCGCATCCGCTGGCGCTGGGGGTTCGAGTCGCCGGCCGAAAGGCGGGCAAGCCGCTGCTCGAGGCGGCGGATGTCGCTTTCAATCTCTTCTTCTCGCGTCCTCTCCAGAAAGCGGGCCAAGGCGTAGTGCGTGTACAGCAGCCGGAGATAGATCCACAGCAGGCGTTCCAGGCCGGCCGTCTGGAAGCCTTCCAGCGGCACGGTCTGGCCGAGCCCTACGGGTTGGCGAAGTTCGAGGGCGATTTGGCGGAGTTCGGCGCACTGGGTGCGCAGGGCCTCGAAGCGGCGCAGCAAGTCTCGCGGCAGGGCGGCGAGGATCCGGCGGGCCATGCGCTCGGCCGCCTGGGCCGCCTGGGTGCGGCTCGTCTGGGCATGGCGGGCATCCACCGCCGCCCGAAACTTCGGATGCGCGACGAGAAGTCCCAGGTAGGCCACCTCGCCGGCAAGGACCAAAGGGAGCACCACGTCGGCCCGGCCGCTCAACAACCCGAAGACGCCGGCTCCAAAAAACGCCAGCAGGTTCCAACGATTCAAGAAGGCGGCCTTCAGGTAGCGAACCAGCGGCACAACAGCCAATCTCCCATCCACGCGGGCCCGGTCGGGGCGACCGGGCACAGCGCCTGGCCCCAGCGGAGGCCGCCGGGGCGGCCCAAGCCTCTCGTTTCCGCCCCCGTTTGTTATTCTACCTCGTGCCCACGGCCCTTCTCCAGGCGCACGATGAGGTCCCGCAAGTGGCTGACGGTCTCCTGGAAGCGGGGCTCGCGCTGCATAAGGCGTGCAGGGCGGTCGGCCGGCTCGACCTTCAGTTCTTCCAAAATGGTGCCCGGGCAGGCGCTCATCACGTACACCCGGTCGGCCAAAAACACCGCCTCTTCGATGGAATGGGTGACAAAGAACACGGTGGCCTGCACCTCGCGCCACAGCGAGACCAGCAGGTCCTGCATGTTCATGCGGGTGACCGGGTCCAGCGCGCCGAACGGTTCGTCCATGAGGATGATGCGGGGCTTGAGGATCAGGGTGCGTGCGATGGCCACGCGCTGGCGCATGCCGCCGGACAGCTCGTGGGGATACTTGTCCTGGTCGTGGCGCACGCTGAGGCCAACGCGCTGGATCCACTGCCGGCCCAGCTCGTCGCGCTCCCGCCGGGGCACGCCCTGGCATTCCAGGCCGAAGGTGATGTTCTCGAGCACCGTTCGGTGGTCGAAACTGGTGTAATCCTGAAAGACCATCCCTCGGTCCGCGCCGGGCCCCGTGACGGGCCGGCCCAGGACCAGCACCTCGCCTTCCGTGGCCGGATGCTGCGGCGGCAATCCGGCGATCAGCCGGAGGACCGTGGTCTTGCCGCAGCCGCTGGGACCCAGAATGACGACGAACTCCCCTTTGCCGGGCAGGTCCTCGACAAAGAACTCCACGTCGCGGATGGCGGTGAAGGCCTGGGTGGTCCCCGCGTTGTAGGTCTTGCTGACGCGGCGGAACTCGACGACCCGGGGGCGTTGGGGGTCAACCGGCCGGGCACGATCCAGCACCTGCGAGATGCCGATCTGCGTGGCCGGCGGCGGAACCAGCTCGTGCGGGCCGCAGGGCACGTCGCTCATGCTCGCCCTCCCCTGCCGACAAATTGCCGCACCAGCGTCTTGGCGTCATCCCACGCCGCCAGCACCGCCTTAAGCAGCCGATGCAGGTAGCCCGCCCCCCCGTATTGATAGGGAAACAAGTCCCGTTGGATGGCATACAACAGGCGGTCGAGGGCCAGGGCCACCAGCGGGATGATCATCAGGATCAGAAGGATGTAGGTGCGGTGCCCGCCCCGCCCCTGGGCCATGTTGATGATTCCCCCCAGGCCGTAGGCGTTGTCGGTCTGCACCACCTCGGCCAGCATGATGTAGCCAAAGGCCAGGCCAAACAACAGCCGCAGCGAGTTGAAGATCCTGGGCATGGCCAGGGGCACGAGCACCTTGAGGATGATCTGCCGGCGCGAGGCCCCCAGGGTGTAAGCGGTGTCGATGTAGCGGCCGCTGACATCGGCCACAGCATTGGCTGTATCGGCGATCACAAAGGCCACGCAGGCGATGAAGATGAACATGGCCTTCTGGAGTTCGCCGTAGCCGAACAGGGCGAAGGTCAAAGGGATGACCGCGGCGATCGGGGCATTGCGGCCCCAGATGGTCAAGGGGGTCAGCAAGGCGTTGACGCGGGGGAAACAGCCGGCCAGCACGCCCAGGGGGACGCCGACGGCCGCAGCCAGCCCGAAGCCCAACACGACCCGCCGCAGCGTGCGGAGGGTGTTGCGGGTCAGGGCGGCGTCGAACCACAGGCCGGGGAAGTCGCGGAACGTCTCGCCGGGGCTGGGGAGGACCACCGGGCTCAGCCAGCGTTCTTCGGGGACGTCGGCTGTCGTGGCCCACCACCACACCAGACCCACGACCAACAAGCAGGCGGCCCCCAAGGCCGCGGCTTGCCACCAGGGGATTTCCCCGCGAAGGGGCCGAAAACGCCGCGCCCCAGTCTGCAACGGCGCCTGCGCAGGATCGTGCTCCGCCACCGATCGCGTCATGAGGCTGGGCTATTGGCGTTCGGCCGGATAAACCTTGATCTCCACCCGCCGGTTCTTGGCATGGTTGAAAGGCTCTCTCGGGTCGGCGGGGCGGTCCCAACCCATGCCGTCCACCACGAACCGGCTGGGCTCCAGGTTGTACTTCTGCACCAGGGCTTCTTTGACGGCATTGGCCCGATGCATCGAAAGCTGCCGCACCAGGTCCACGGGCACCTGGCCGCGCATCGAGCTATCGGTATGCCCCTCGATGACCACGCGGGCCGCCCCGAACTGGCCCACCAGGCGCGCGACCCCTTCCAGGACGTTATCGACGTTGGGGTCGTACAGCTCGCCCTCGGCCTTGGCCCCCTCCTGCTTGGTCCGCACCCGGTACAGGTTCCAGTCGTTGGGCGCGAAGTGGATCACCACGCGGTTGGTGAGGATTTCTTCCGACTCGGCGCGGATCTCGCCCACCGTCTTCGGGGCCAACTGGATCTGGTACTCGTCCTTTTGCGATTTGTACTTCTCCTCCTTCCCGAGCTTCTGGATGATGGAAAAATCCATCACCTGGTCGAACCGCACCGGAGTGTTCTGGATCGTGCCGATCTGGCGGTACAGATAGTAGGCCGAGCGCCAGATCCGCTCGAAGTTCGTGGGGTTGTTTTCGTTGAGGAAGAACTGGTAATTCTCGGCCCAGTTGGTGTTGTGCGCGTCGTTGAACATGTTCATGGCTTCGTCCGGCGGGATGTTGTAGCCGGCGGCCATGAGCTTGGCGCAGCGGGCCTTCTCCTGGGGCTTCTTCATCTCCTCCATGGCGTCGAAGATGCCGCGGACCAGGGCCTCGATGATGCCCGGGTGGTCCTTGGCGAAATCGGCGCGGGCGAACCACACGTCGGCGATCAGCTTGTTGGCCGTCTGCGTGGTCACCAGCATCCGGTTCCCCTTGACCTTGGCCAGGTTGTAGATATCGGGGGCCCAGGAGACAGCGCCGGCGATGGTTTTATCGGCGGCGAAGGCGGCCGCCGCCTCGAAGGCGGTATTCGTATAGATCATCTGCACCTCGGCTGGCTGCACGCCCCCGGCCACCAGCATGTTCAGGGCAAAGTACTGCGAAGGCGAGTTCTGCGCCAGCACGAGTTTCTTGTTGCGGAGGTCGGCCACGGTCTTGATATAGTCGCGAACCACGATCCCGTCGCCGCCGTTGGACCAGTCGATCTGCTGGTAGATGCGGGGCATGACGCGGCTGTCCTTGGGCCGCCCGGTGCGATCCACCATCCCATCGACAAACAAAGGCACCATGTCCAGGGTGCCCCAGCCGATGTGGATCTGCCCGGCCGCATACGCGGCAATCATCTGCGCCGGGTCGTCGATCAGCACCAGCTCCACCCGGAAATCCTTGCCGTCGGGCGTTTTCCACACTTTTTCCGGCTTGAACCCGTTGTTGGCCAGGATGATGGGGCCCCACCCCGCCCACACGTTCAGGGCGAAGCGCACCGTATTGTTTTCCAGCGGCTGGTAGGCCGAGGTGCCCTTGATCTCCGGCAGGCGTTCGGCGGGCCGGAAGGTATATTCCTTGACCGTGGTGATGGGGGCGGTGCCTTCGCCCGACTCGGCCTTCTGCCCGAGCTGCGCCGGGTCGATCTGCACCGGTCCGGGCTTCTGCCCCTCCTTCCCTTCGGGTGCCACGACGTCTGCCCGGTACACCGCAAACAGGATCAAACCGACGACCACCGCGGCCACGGCAATATAAAACGGCGCTTTGGGTTGTCCGGTCATGGCGATTCTCCCATCGAACAACGAAGGGCGACGGGGCACGGCTGGCGCGCGCCCTGTCGCGCCTCAGCCTCGGAACACGGTCTTCGGCCGGGCCTCCTGGAAGGCATAAATCATCTGCATGATGTCGTAGGCGGCCAGCTCGCACAAGAGGGCCGTTACCTTCTCGTGCAGTTCCGGTGCAAGCTGGGGCTCGATTTCCTTCATGAGCTGCACGACACGCGCTTCCTGCGCCTCGATCTCGCTTTTTTCGATCTTGCCGTCGCCCACGGCGGCCAGGAAACCTTCCAGTTGCTGGGCCTTCTGGGCGATCAGCGGATGCTGGCTGGTTTCGTCGAGCCAGGCGGAGGGTTGCGGAACGGGCGAGCGTTGGGCTTTCTTCTTAGCCATCGGCGTTTTCCCCTGCACAACCGGTGCGTTTTACGAGTCCTGCAACAACTGCCGCAGGGCCATCAAGCGTTCCTGGAGGCGGCAGCGGGCGTCCGGGTCGGCCAGGCGCTGGCGCCACTCGTCGGGGAGGAAGCTCAATTGGGTGCACTCCAGGACGGCAGCCAGTTCCTGGAGTTCTTTTTCCAGGCCCTGGGCCGAGGGGAGGAACTCGGTCAGGGCTTTTTCCAGGTCCGCGCGCGTGACCTGCTCCCGGCCGGCCGAAAGGGCCTCGCGCCGGGCTGCCAGCACGATGCTTTCGATATCGGCGCCGGTCAATCGCCGATCAGGGCGGACCGGCGCAATGGCGTCGGGGGCCAAGGGGACGCGATTCTTGCGGGCCATGGCCTCGAACATCGCCCGAATGTCCGCCTCCTCGCGGGGGTAGAACAGGGGGATGTGGACCTCGGCCCGGCCCTGGCGCTTCAGGTCGATGGGCAACAGGTCCGGGCGCGAGGTCAAGAGCATCCACACGATCTTGCCGCGGTAGCGAGTGTTGCCCATCTGGCTGGCGATCATCGAGAAGACGCGGGCCGACGTGCCCGAATCCCCTTCTGCTTGCCGGTTGCCCAGGGCCGCATCGGCCTCGTCCACGATCACCACGACCGGGCCCAACGAGCGGAGGACCGCGAGGACCTGCTGGAGGTTCGCCTCGGTCTCGCCCACGTATTTGGAGCGGAAATTCTTGAGCACCAGGCAGGGGATGCCGATCGTGCCGGCGTAGCACTCGGCCAGAAAGGTCTTGCCCGTGCCTACCGGCCCGCAGATCAGATACCCCATCGGCGCCGCATCGAGCTGGCCGCGGCTGAGCCGCTGGGCATCCTCGCGCAGCCGGCGTTTGGCCTCGGCCGAGCCCACCACCATGTCCAGCGTGTGCTGCGGCTCGATGAACTCGACCAGGCCCCGGCACTGGCGCTCGATCATCTCTTTCTTGAGGGCGCCGAAGCGGCGGGCATCCAGCGGCCGATCCTCCGTGGCCTGCGACACCAGCACCTGAAGGTCCACCAGGCCCAGGCCGTTGGACACTTCGGCCAGTTGGTCCAACGTAAACGTAGTCCGGCGAGCCAGCTCCTCGGCAGGCAACAAGCTTTGCAAAAAGCGGCGCCGCTCCTGGCAATCGGGCAGCGGCACCTCGACGGTGCCCACCTGGGGATTCTCGACCAGACGCTCGTTGACCTCGGCCATGCGGTCGGCAATCAGGCAAAACGCCATGTTCACCCGCTTGATATGCGGGTTCTGGGCCCAGTGAAGGAATTGCACCAGGCGTGCGGCATGGCCGCGAGCCAGGCTTTCCAACCCGCCGGCCGGCAAGAGGTATTGGGCATAATCGAAGACCAAGGCGACGCTTTTGCGCTGGCCGGGCGGGTCCACCAGGGTCCGCTCGATGAAGGCATCCAGGGCCACGAGCAGTCGGTCGGGGTCGCGGGGCCACGTGGCCGGGTCGCCCAGCCGCGCCGCCATCTGCTGCATCATGGCCCGGTGCCGGGTTTCATCGGCGCCGGCAACGGGACGCAGGCCGCGGCCCAGGTCATAACTGAGCACGATGTCCCACCGGCCAAAGACCTGTGTGCCCAGGAACTCCACGAGGCTGGTGTATTGGCGGCTGGCCGCTTCGGCAGCCGCCGGCGCTCCGTCGGCAGCCGGCGGAACGCACCGCACCAGGTCGCGGACATTGCCGTGCAACAGGAACATCGAGGTGGTGGCCGAGTAGTACTCGCCGGCCAGCTCATGGGCCCAGGCCGGATACCACTCGGGCAGCGCCGGGCCGCTCCCGGCGGGGAGGCCCATCCGCAGTTTTTCCGCACCCGCCACCCGGCTCACTGCGTTTGCGTCTCCGTCGCGGATTGGGCGGGGCCGAGTTCCTTGGCCGCTTCGGCCACGCCGGCCGTGGCCGGCGTCACCAGCCCGGCCTCCACCTCGAACTCCCGTAACGCCTGTTCGGCCAGGGCCTTTTCCATGGCCTCCTGGCGCTGGAGGTCCGCAATCCCCTCGCCCGAAAGGTCCGCCGCCACACGCACCTTGGCCCGGTGGAGGCTGATCTTGTCCTGAATCACCTGTTCGATCTGGCCGAAATCGGTCGTCACATCGAAATTGAACTGGCTGGCCAGTTGGGCCATCTCCGCCTCGGCCCGGCTCATCTTCAGCTCGGCATCGTACTTGGCGATCTTGTCGCGGACCTCGGCCAGGCGCTTCGCCGCGTGCTGGATCTTCGTGACGTTGTTGGTATACGCCGTCTCGTGGAGCTGGAGCTGGGCCTCGTTCTCGGCCAAATCCTCTTTGGCCCGCTGGAGTTCCAGGGCGAAGCGGGCCGCTGTCTCGCGGTCGCCGGCCTGGAGATAGGCCTTCACCTGCGCTTCCAGCCGGGCTACGTGCTCCTTCTGGTTGGCCACCTGCCGGCTGACCCGCTCCACCAAGGCCCGGTACTGCTCCAGGCCCTCGCGCCCCTCCTTGAGCTGGGCGACCGCCTGGTCGTACTCGTACTGCATCTGGGCGATGGGGTCCGCGGTCCAAAAGAAGTTGGCGATCTTGTTGATCTGGGCCATCAGCGACCGCCACAGTTTGCCGAGAATCATCGGCAGTCCCCCTGTGCATCGAGTTGGACAAGAGCAGAATACCTGCCATCCTGGCCGGCACAGCCTCTCCGGCATCAAATCGGCATTTTTCCACCAAGCTGCCGAAGCCGCATGATCGCCGGCAAATCGCACCCGCGCTGTATAACGAACATTTTCCGCCCCTGTCAACTCCCCCTGGCGATGGACTGCGATGGGTTCCCGAAGGGCAGCCTAGGCCGGGGGCCGTGCACTCCATCGTCTTCTTGCGGGCTTCCCGACCTGCGTTTGTCTGGAAAAACCCGCGGTTTCCGAAAGCCGCCCCTGTTGGGTGGGGGCGCCGCCGGCTTCCAGGCCGGCCGAGGTTTTCCCGCAACCCGTGCCACGCTGGCTCAGATAATTGTAGCGGCAAGGCCAGGTTCGGGCGGCCTTCGGCGTGGGAAGACTCCGACAGGGGGAGCCGGGTCAACCTTTTGCCAAGCCGGCAACCGTCGCAGGTTGCGGCTGTGCCCTGCCCCCAGCGCGGCAACGCCAAGGGCAAGCGGGCTGTGAAGCGGCGTACAGACCGCCGCCATGCGCTGTCCCTTAATCCCACGCAGGAGGTAGTCCGATGGCTTTCGACGCTTTCCTCAAGATCTCCACCATTCCCGGCGAAAGCACGGACGACAAGCACAAGGATTGGATCGAAGTCCTTCGGTATGGGATGGCGATGCGGCAGGTGGGCGCCGGCCAGCGGAGCACGGGCGGCGCGGCCACGGCCGGCCGCGTCAATCTCAAGCCCCTGGTGGTCCTCAAAGTCCTCGACAAGGCCTCGCCCAAGCTGGCTCTGGCCTGCTGTAACGGCGAGCATATTGCCGAGGTCCGGCTCCGGCTCTGCCGGGCCACGGGCGACAAAACCCCATACATGGAATACATCCTCAACGATGTGATCGTCGCCTCGATCACGCGCGGCGGCAACAACGACCAGGAACTCCCCCTTCCGCTGGAAGAAGTGGCGTTCGATTTCGGCAAAATCACCTGGAAATACACGCAAACCGACCACCGCACCGGCAAGCCGGCCGGCGAAGTCCAGGCTCACTGGGACCTGATCGCCAACAAAGGGGGATAATGCAGGGGTGGGCCTGACTGGCCACCCAAGGCGTCTGACTTTGTGCTCCGCCTGGGGGCGGCGCTGGGCTGCTCGTGTTAGCGCGGCACCTGGCGTTGGGTTTGCGTGGTTGCGGTTCGTATTGATGGCCGATCGGTCCTAAGGAGTGCTCTTCCATGCCCAACTTTTTCCCTCTTCACCAGATGCGGGGATTCGATGCCACGGCCACGCCGCCGTGGCAGATGGTTCCTTTAGGGTTTTGGCGGGAAGTGGGCCTGAATGAGGCCGCCGGCTTGACCCTGGCCAGTACGAATCCGGCGGTGGCAACCGCCGAGTTCGCTGCCCACGATCCAGCCGCATTGGTCCGCGCCGGACAACGCAAAGTCATCGTCCGCGGCCTCAAGAAGGGTTCGGCCTTCATCGAGGCCCGGCGGGGCACTTCAGTGGCCTGCCGCCTGGAGGTCGGCGTCAAAGCGTCCAAGACGGTCAAGGTGGCTTTCAACTTCGTGAGAGACAATGCAGGACACCGGACCCGCCGGGCCCTGGCCAGCACCGATAACCTGGTGCGGACCATGAACGCCATCTACACTCCGCAAACGTATATCCATATCGTCAAACGAACCACCCGCTGGGTGCAGGTAAACCGAAACCTTGGCCGCGTGGTGCGCTATTCGGCACATCTGGCCGGCGTGTCGGCTGCGCAACACGAATGGGATGAGGTCATCGCGCTGCGGGATAGCGCCGCGCATTGGAACGTCTTCTTCGTCTGGGAATACGAACAGGATGCCACGCCCTTCCGAGATCACACGGACGCGGGGAATCAGGGGGGCAACTGCCTGTTTGAAGACAGGGCCGGCCGAGAGGTCGGCGAGACGCTGGCGCACGAACTGGGCCATTACCTGGGCGTGGCCGATTGCTCCGACAACGCCCAGCAGGACTGGCTGATGTACGGCTACACGGACGTTCGCGGCCGATTCATTCCCAAGGACCATGCCAATACTATGAACCCGTAGGGGGAGCCAGAACCGATGTCTGCGGCGCAACGGGCGCCCCAATTGCGGAGGTGGCTGGCCCGCCTGGCCGCTTGTGGCCTGGCCGCCATGCTCGCCCTTCCCAGAGCAACTGCCCAACCGAAAGGGGACGCTGTGAGTGAATCGCACCCATCTGCCACGCCGCTGGCCGAACAATTGGACAGGGCCATCGCAGCCCTGCGCGAGGGGAATTACGAGCCGATTTCGGAGTTGACCGACCGGGCCAAAGAGTTGGTGCCGCTGCTGGCCCGGTATGCCAACGACCCCTCGGTCGAGGTGCGGCGCGAGATTGCGGCCCTGGTTCGTGCTGCCCAGAGTCCTGCCGGGGTGCCCATCCTGGTCCATCTGTTGGCCGATGCCGATGCCGAGGTGCAGCAGGCGGCTGCTGCGGGCCTGTACCAATTGGACCCGGCCGCGCTGGCCAGGCATCCGGCCGCGGCCAAGGCCTTGGCCCAAGGCGTGGCCGAGGGCAATTCCGCCTCGGCCCCGGCGGTGCTCCTTTTGGGCTATGCCCCGGCGGCAGTGGCCATCCCGGCCCTTCAAAAGCTCTCTGCCCAAGACGACACCAGCCGCACCAAGCTCGAAGACTGGACCCCCCCGGTACCGGTGCGTGTGGCGGCCGATGTAGCGCTGTCGCGCCTGGGCGATCCCCCGGCTCGCCGCCGGCTTCTGGAGGCTGCCAGCCAGCAGGACCTGGCTGTGCGGCAGTTCCTGTTGGGCGTGGTGCGCGACATCGATTCGCCCGAGGTCCTTCACGCCCTGGCCGCCTTTCTGGACGATACACGCCGCACCGGCACGGGGGCCCCCAGCGGTGCCGAGTCCCAACGCCGCCTGTGCGACGATGCGGTCAACGCCCTGGTCCAGCGCCTGAAGCTCAAAGTCGGTTTTCCGCTCAGCGAGGCGCAGCCCTACTCGGCCGCGCAGATTGAAGAGGTGCGCGTCCGCCTCCGCCAGGCCATTCCCCAGTAGGGACGGGCGGTGCGGCCAAAGCGCGGCCTGGCGCGACGCAATCGCCCAAACTCCGCCCGAAATGGCACCTTGACGAGGGCGCGTCGATGGGGCGGTTTTCCCGTGGCGCGACACGATCGCAGACCGTCGGCCCCTATTGGCCTTGCCGGGGCGAAGGCCGCATCCCCTTTCCAAGCCGCGGGGCAGCGTTCGGCTGGCCGAGCCGCCCGGTCGAGCGGTTCTCCAATACGGTCAGGCACGCCTGCCAGGGGACGTTCTTATGGGGGAAGATGAAGAAGTTGCCCATCACGATGTCCAGGTCGCCGTCGCCGTCGTAGTCCCCTACGTCGCCGGATGCGTGATACGGCAGGGCGGTTTCCAGCGAGTAGCGCTCAAAGCGGCCCGGCGCCACCTGGCGGATCCAGACGATGGTGTCCATGCGCGCCGCATCGGCCCAGGCCGGGTTGAATCCCGGAATGAACGCGCTGGAGGCCACGTCCAGGCGCCCATCGCCATCCAGATCGCCCGGAATCGAGGTCTGCGCACCGGGCAGGTGGGTGATGCGATGCCACGTCCAGGGGAAAGTGCCGCGGTTTTCCAGCCAACTGATACCATGATATGGCCGGGCAATGGCCGGAAACTGGAACGCATCGCCGTGGTTGAACAACAGGTCCTGCCGGCCGTCGCCGTTGAGGTCCACCAGCACGATGCCCGTCGAGCCCCACCGAGGATGCGGCGCCTTGTAGATGAGCTGGGGCTGGAAGCTCCCCCAGCCCCGGTTGAGCATGGCCAGCACTTCTTCGTGCTCTTGGGCCAGCAAGGCCAAAAAATCGGGGTGGCCGTCCCCGTCGATATCCACCACAGGCACGTCGATGGTGCCGTTGCGATAGTCCAGCGGTACCGGGTCGAACTGGGGGTGGGCGTAATCCTGCGTGGTATTCTCCAGATAGAGGATCATGCCGGTCGAAAGGTTTCCGAACACGGCCACCACCAGGTCCAGGTCGCCATCGCCATCGAAGTCGGCGGCCTGAACGTCGTTGACCCGGCCCAGTCCGTCCACCAGGGTGAGGGCCTCGAACCGCTCGTCCCCCCGGTTGCGAAGCCACACGACCGAACCCTTGTTGGTATCGACCGGCCAGAAGTCGCCCAGGTTGGCCACAAGGATGTCGCGGCGGCCGTCGCCATCGAGGTCCACCACATGGGTCCGGCTGGGATGGGGGATGCGGGCGAGGATGCGGGCCGGCTGCTTGCGCTCTCCAGGGGTCCACAGCACCACCCGCCCGTGCCCCATGTCGGAAATCAGCACCTCCGGCCGCGTGCCCTCGGTCAAGCGGACGAACTTCACGCAGGAGACAGCCGCCGGCGCCGGGATTGCCTCCAGCGTGATCAGGTGCCGGGTAAACTCCAAAGGCGAAGGTGGCGAGCCTAACGCATCCTCGGGCAGCACCAGGTCTTCCGGCGCCCGCGACGACCAATACTCGATCGCCGCCTTCATGGGCGGGATGCGGTCCGGTGGCTGGGGGCGCGGGCCGCGGGCATAGCGGTACATTTGCCGGATCTTGGCCGGCCACAAGCGCCGCGGCTCCACGTCCGGCGGCGGAAGCACGTGGCAGGTGGAACAGAACCCGCTGAAGGTCCCCTCGGGGTCCGGCACAGGGCGATCGGGCTCCGGGTCGAGCGGGGTGCGATCCTCGGCGAAAATCTCCCGCGGAAACTCCTTGGCATACTTGCCGAAGGGGCTATTGCGGAGCATCTCGGCCAGGGGGTCCGCCGGGGACTGACGAGGAGCTGTCTGGGCGGCGGACGCGGCGGGCCCCGCCGCGGCGGGTCGAGCCATCTGGCCACCCCGGGCCGAAATCCGCCGCAAGGCCAGCGCTCCGAGCACCGCCAAACCCAAAACCACTGCCAGCGCGCCCAAACCCAGCGCCCAACCGGCGGCCTGCCGGCGGGTGGACGCCGCGCTGGGGGGCGGGCCTCCCGGAGGGACCGGTTCCTCGCCCCGCGGTTCGACAACCTGGCGGCGCAACTGCCCCAGTCGCGGTACCGGTACCGACCGCCCGCACAAGCAGAGCACTTCGCCCCCGGCCATGCCCGGTTCCACCGCAATCTGCCGGCCACAGGCACAGGTTACATGCAAGACGCGCGCTCCTGAAAAAGGCGAGCCCCGGGTTCAGCGGCGGCCCGCTGGGGTTTGCGAGGGGCCCCCGGCCGCCCGACCTTGCCCCTCGACCAAGATGAGCAAGCAATCGACCGGCGGGCGGTCCCAGCGCTCCAAGCGGCCGCCTGGCCACCGGACCGTAATGTGTTCGACGTTGTCGGCTGGCCCCAGGCCGAAATAAAGCCGCGTGCCGAAATGGCTTTGGTAACCTCGCCCGCTGTGCACCTCGTCCACCCAGCGTGTTCCGCCGGCCTGCACCTCGACCCGGGCCCCCACGCCGTCGCGGTTGGCCTGCGTCCCCTTGAGCAGAAGCTGGAGCCAGTGGTGGCCGGTCCCCGGCGAGATGTTCCGCGTCAGCGTGGCCGGACACCGCGAGTTCAGTACCACCACGTCCACGCGGCCATCGTTATCGAGATCATCCAGGGCCACGCCCCGGCTGCTCCATTGGGGGGCCAGCCCGTCGCCGCACTGGTCCGAGATGTTCACGAACCGCCGCCCCCCGACGTTCCTGAGCACGGTGTTCCGCACGTAATACGACGTGGTATCGTCGAACAGGTGGACGTTGTCGTCCAGGTGGCCGTTGGCCACATACAGATCGCGGTAGCCGTCGTTATCGAAGTCCGCAAAGCCCAGGCCCCACTTCACATGCGGGTACAGGCCGGCCCCCGCCCCCGTGCTCCGGGTAACGTCTTCGTACATGCCGGCCCCGAGATTGCGGTATAGCGTGGGAAGTTCTTTGGAATAGGCGGTCTGGTAGAGGTCGATCAGGCCGTCGTTGTCGAAATCGGCCGCGTCGATGCCCATACTCCCGCGCTCCATGCCGTCGATGTTGAAGGCCACCCCGCAAACCAGGGCGGTCTCCTTGAATTTGCCGTCGCCCAGGTTCTCGAACACGAAGTTCCGCCGCAGGTCGTTCATCACCACGATGTCGCTATCGCCGTCGTCGTCGTAGTCCAGGCAGATGATTCCCATGCCCGTCCCGGAGTACTCGGCGATCCCCGCGTCCCGGCTGACATCGGCGAAGGTGCCATCTCCCTGGTTGCGGAACAAAAGGTCGTGCTCGGGATCGAAATCCTTGGGCCCCGAATACCGTGGAATGCCGTCGACCACGGGAACGCGGTTCTGGCTGAAAGTGAAGCGCATATAGTTGGCACAATAGATGTCCAGATGGCCGTCACCATCGAAATCCAGAAAGCTCGTGCCGGCCCCCACCTTGCGCTCGGCAGGAATGTCGCGCCCGGTGGCCACCTGGGCCTCGGCGGTCGCGTCGGTAAACGTTCCGTCCCCGTTGTTGCGGTATAGCACGTTGGGCCCGAAGTTGCTCAGGTAGATATCGGGAAGGCCGTCGTTGTTGTAGTCGCCGATGGCCACGGCCAGGCCATAACCCGTATCGCCCACACCGGCCTCGGCCGTCACATCGACGAACCGCCAGTTCCCCAGGTTCTTGTACAAGCGATTGGTGGGAGGCGTCGTCGCGCTCGCGCCGGGCAAGGGGGCCCCGTTGACAAAATAGATATCCACCAGGCCGTCGTTATCGTAATCGAAGGTGGCCAGGCCGGCCGACATCGGTTCGATCACGAACCGCCGGCCGCTGCTGCCGTCGGTATGCACGAAGTCCAAGCCCACGGCGGCGGTGCTATCCATCAGGCGGATGGGCGACGGTTCCGCCGGCCGGGCAGAGCGGGGGAAACCGGCCAGCACGGCCAGAAGCGGCACCGCCGCTGCCGCCAGCCGCCAGACCCGAAGCCGGCGTCGATGGCCCGGCCACCAGGCGGCCGGGGCGCAGCAATCCGTTTCCCGCCGCTTGCGCGGGGGTTTTCCCCACACTGCGTGCCAAAGCCGCCTAGGGCGGACTTTTTTCGAGCTGTTCACGAAACTTGCGGAGTTGCGGGTTGCCGGGATCCAATTTCAACGCCTGGTCCACCGCGGCCAGGGCGCCGGAGCGGTCTTTGTTCTCTTCCCGCGCTGCGCTGAGCAACATGTAGGCCAGCACACTCGGGCCGCGCTGGACGGCTTTTTCGGCCAGTGCCGGCGTCTCGGCGATCTTCCGCCGCGATTGCAGGAAGAACTCCACCAGGCTCAGATAGCCGTCGGGCGAGTCCGGCGCCAACTCCACCGCCTTGCGGAACGCCGCCTCCGCCCCCTCCACATCGCTGATGCGGGCGTGCAACCGCCCCCGCCGAATCCAGTAGGTGGGGTTGGCCGGCTCGATGGCCAGCAGCTCCTCCAGTTGCCACAACGCCGACCCGATGCGGTTCTGGCGCTCGTAGTAATCCAGAAGCGCCTCGCGGCAAGCCGTGGATTTGGGAGCAATGGCCGCACCACGCCGCCAGTGCGCTTCGGCCTTGCGCGGATCACCGAACGCCAGATGGACATTTCCCGCCGCCAGATGGTACGAGGCCGCAAGCTGCACCTGTGCCTCCAGGTCGGTATAGGCGCGGCTCTGTTTCCGTTCCTCCTCCAACTCCTTCTCTTTCATCGCCGCGAACTTCTCGCGGTACGCCTTGGCCTCCTCGCGCTGGCCCAGCCGGGCACACACCAACGCCAGGGAATGGTAAGCGGGCGTATAGTTCGGGTCGATCCGCACGGCCTCGAGATGGCTTTTCTTGGCCTCGGCCAGCTTGCCCAACTCCAACAGCGTTTGCCCCAGCCAATAGTGGCTGTCGCCGGATTGCGGCAAGCGCTGGACGTATTCTTCCGCTGCCCGGCGGGCTTCTTCGGGCTGCGCGTCGCGCAACAGCACTTCCACCAGCAAACTGTGGGCCCGCGCCAAACCGGGGTCCAAGGCCACCGCTTTGCGCAGATACTCGATCGCCTTGGCATGCTCGCCCTGCGCGGCCGCCACAATGCCCAACCCGTTGTATCCGGCCGCAAACTTCGGATTGACCTCCAGCGACTTCTGCCAGCACCGGGCTGCCTCGGCACTCCGCCCATGCCGGTTGTAGATGAAGGCCGCCACTGCGTATGCCTCCGGCCGATTGGGCAAGTCGGCCATCAGGCCCGCACAGGTGGCAAACGCCTCCTGGTTGAGCGCCTCGACGGTTCGGGGCACTTCGGGGCTCAGCCCCAGCAACTCGGCGGGCGAAAGGAGGTCTTCGGGCACCGCCCCACGGCCCGATCCGCTGTCTGGCGGAGATGCTTCCGCTACCTCCGTTTGGGCCCCGGCCGCTTTGTCCACACGCAGACGCCACGGCTTGACCCAAAGCACCCCGCCGGCTAACGCCGCTGCCACCACCAGGGCCAAGACCCCGCCCTTGGCCCAGCGGCTTGCCGCCGGGCGAGCCGGCTTGGATTCCAACGTCAAACTCATGTTTCCCGTGCGAGCAGCGATGCCACCAACCCCAAGCCTTTCCCGCGACTGTTGCCAACGATCATCCTTTCATCTTACGGCCGGCAGGCGGGCGCCGCAAATCCTCTCTGCCAGATCCCTGTCGGCGTTGCCGCGGGGCGCGACGTGATCTACCACACCCTGAAGAACCCGCCGGACCAGCAAGAAGCCGGTCACCCCGCCGGAAGACGGTAGACTTCTCGGCTGCGGAAGCGCGGCCGGCCCGGCCCCCTTTCGGCCAGCACCGCTGCCCCGTGCCCAGGCCCCGCATTACCTCTCACCCGTCACCTCTCACCCGTCACCTCTCACCCGTCACCTCTCACCCGTCACCTCTCACCTGCCACCTATCACCTGTCGCCTATCACCTGCCACCTATCACCTGTCGCCTATCACCTGCCGCCTATCACCTGCCGCCTATCACCTGCCGCCTATCACCTGCCACCTATCACCTGCCGCCTATCACCTGTCGCCTATCACCTGCCGCCTATCTCCTGTCGCCTATCACCTGCCGCCTATCTCCTGCCGCCCATGCCCCATCATCCATCACCTGCGACTTGCTTCCCGTCACTTCCGCCTAACATCGCGGTCACCCCCTCTTCGATGGCCTTCATTTCGCCAAGGAACTCGCCGGTAATCTCTTCGGCGGGCAGCCAGATGGTCTGCGTGCCGGGCAGCCGGTGTTCCGGGACAGCCACGAGGTGCTTGAGCGGCTTGTAGCAGAACCGCATCTCGGGGATGCACTCGTTCAACGGGTAGTGCATAGCCGGCCAGCCCCCGTGGGGCAGTTGATTGTCCAGGAAGGTGAACAAGGCGACCCGCTCGGCGACGCGATATGCCCGCTCGATGGCCGCCGCCTCGGTCGGCTTGTATTTGACCAACACGCGGAGCAGCTCGCCCGCTCCCCAGCCCACCTTGCATTTGGAGGGCCAAAGGTAGGTATCCAGCGGCATTGCAGCCTCGAAGTCCAACAGGGCCAGGGCGGCATCGAGATACGGCTGGGCCTCCTCGGCCGAGGCGCCCCACCGGTTCCGAAGCGTGTCGTACAGCGTCGCCAGCCAGGCCATGGCTGTGCCCACCTGCCAGAACTCCTGTTTCGGACTGTTGCGGTCCACCAACCGGGAGAGCCGCTGCCCCGGCCCCGCCTCGGTCACCAGCCGCCCCTGGCGATCGACCTGGGTAAACAACATGCCGGCCGCCATGTGGAGCCGATTCGCATCGACCCAGCGGCGGACGAACTGGCCAGCCGCCATCGCCTCGGCCCGCAGGTCCAAAGCCACCATCAGGTGGCCGAAAAACGTGGTATTGAGCACCCCCAACGTCGGCTGCTCCTGCGGATGCCGGGGATCGTCGCCGATATACGCAAACACGCCCCCCGACCGGTGCTGGTACTGAAGGATGCGATCCAGCACCTGCGGCAGCCGAATCACCGGATGCCCAATCCACGCCGCCACTTTGCCGAACGTCAGCACCCGATACACCCGCTGCATGTCCTTGTACTCGGGCGGCTCGTCAGGGAAGTAGAAGTCGCCGTTTTCGCACAACGCATGGTGCTGGGCCCAGTCGAGCAGCCGCGCGATCAGGGCGTGCTCCACCCCGGCCGCATACATCCCCCACGACGCCTTGTGCATGTAGCTCAACAGGGGCTCCCGGCAGATAGGCCCGCCAGGGGCCACCCGACTGGCCAGAAACCGGCCCCCCTCGCACAGCGAAACACGAAGCGCACGCAACAAAGCCTCAGGTTCGCAAATCCTCCAGTCCATCGTTTTACCAACCTCCACAGCATAGGCCAGGTCCACAAGTACACGCCCCGGGCCCCGCCTTCCCCGCGTCGAGCGAATCGCCCCAGCCAGGCCCGGCCTATTATGGCACCGGCAACGCCCGGCGAGTATCCACCACCGAAGACCCGAAGGGCCTGGCACCCTTGTGTCCAGACGGTCTGCAAGCCTGGGGGACATAACCAGAGCGAAGCGATGGCCGTGGCCCCTGCCACGCCCTTCACATTCGTTCAGGGTGCCACCCAACGTAGGGTGGGTGCTTTGCACCCACGCGCAAAATGGTGAAGCGTGGGTGGAGAGTTTGCAGCGGACCGGGGTTATTGGGAGCCGCCGGCGTGAGCCGGCGGTGGA
>FWPU01006200.1_pt1 | contig 24401 bp, 28 predicted proteins | sample 2228361 | NCBI WGS metagenome assembly FWPU01 (sample SAMEA103939777, study PRJEB20133) | metagenome | reverse complement strand
CCTTTCCGCTAAAACGGAGAAGAAAAAAACCAAAACCACAGAGGACACAGAGAACAAAACCAGAGAGGACACAGAGAAGATAAAAGAAACTGATTAAAAAGATTAAAAGATTATAAAATTGAATTTCAGTGTCAGAAAATCTCTGTGCTCTCTGTGGTTAAAGAAATTTTAATTTTGCATTTTTATTGACCTTTAGCTAAAGCTGAGAAGGAAAAACAAAACCACAGAGGCCACAGAGAACAAAAACAGAGAGGACACAGAGAAGATAATAGATACTGATTAAGAAGATTGAAATATTAGAAAATTGAATTTCAGTGGCAAAAAAAATCTCTGTGTTCTCTGTGGTTGTAGAATCTGTGCTCTCTGTGGTTAAAGAATTTTTAATTTTGCATTTTTAATTTTTAATTGTAAAGTAAAAATCTTCCATCCGCTCCTCTTTTTCAACAGTCACTTGAAAAAGGGGATTGAGGAGGATTTTTATTGGGATATCAAAAAAATGGGAACTAAAAGATTGAGTAAAAGGAAATTTAAGGTTTTTCTATTTTTTATTCCATATTTTCTATTCTCTATTCTCTGCATTTATGGCTCAGAAAAATCTTCTTGTGATTTTTTGAAAATTGGAGTTGGTGCAAGAAATATTGCTATGGGTGAAACAGGAGTAACTTCTTCAGATACAAACAGTGTCTACTGGAATCCAGCAGGATTAGCATTAATTCAGAAACCAGAAATAACTTTTATGTATCAGAAACATTTCCAAGATATTTATTATAACTTTCTTGCTGGTGCATATCCAGGCAAAATTGGAACATTATCAGCAGGAATATATTATCTTACTATCGATAAATTTCAGGGATATGATGGAGATGGCAATGAAACAGAAAAATTATATTCATACGATTTTTTATCTACAATACTTTATAGCAAAACTTTTTTTAAAGATAAACTCTCACTTGGTATAGGACTAAAACACATTCAAGAACAACTTGCTAAAAAACATACAAGCACATTTGCATTTGATTCTGGTGTAATTTATTATATGCCAACAGAATATGGGGAATTAAGAACAGGACTGTCAATTCACAATATTTTTGGTAAGATAAAATTTTTTGAAGAAACATTTTCTATTCCTGGGATTTTGCGATTTGGTATAAGATATAATCTCAATTTTAATGAAATTTATAAATTTGAATTTACAATTGAAACTTCTTTATTTGGAAAAGAAAACTTTAACTTTGGTTCCGGGATAGAATGTTTAGTCAAGGATATATTTGCATTGAGAATTGGTTATATTACAAAATATACTGGTTTCAGAGCAGGAATAGGATTTGTATTCTCAAACTTTATATTCGACTATTCATATTCTCCATATGGAGAATTAGGTATCTCACATAGATTTTCTACAACAATAAAATTTGGCAAAATTCCTTATGAAAAAAAACAAGAAATTGACAAACTATACCAGAATGGATTAGATCTCTATAATGAAAAAAGATATCTTGAAGCAATTTTTGAATTCAACAAAATTCTTGAAATAGACCCATTACACCAGGATGCATTCTATATGCTAAAAAAGTGCAATGAAAACATAAACAAATAATTTGACAATTCTAAATTATTTTGATATTCTTTATTGAAATATGAAAAAATATATTGAAATCTCAATAGTTTCAATTGTACTCTTAGTTATTATCTATCTTCTTATTAACTGGACAATTAAGGGAATAGTTCATTCAAAAAAAGAAATAATAGTCCCAAAAATAGAAGGGAAAACCCTTTCAGAAGCAGTGGAAATTCTTTCACTCGTAGGACTTGGAATTATTAAGGAAGCAGAAGAATTTAATTCACATTTACCACCTGATACAGTTATAAGACAAATTCCTCCTGCTGGAATGACAGTTAGAGAAGGTAAAATCATAAAAGTAATACTCAGTAAAGGTAGCGATTTAGTTTTTGTTCCTGATGTAAGAGATAAAACTCTGAAATTTGCAGAACTTGAAATAAGAAAAAGGCAACTCCAGGTGGGGAAAATAGAACAGATATACTCGTTGAGATTTGATAAGAACAAAATAGTAAACCAAATACCTGAACCTGAAAGCATAGTAGAAAAAAATACCTCTATAGACCTAATTATTTCTTTAGGAAAACCTCCTGAAGGTATACTTTTGATGCCTGATTTTATAGGCAAGAATCTAACAGAAGTAAATAAATGGGCAAAAGAAAACAATATAAATTTTGAAATTATTGAGAGAAAACATGAAACATCTTCTGAAGAAATTGTTCTTGAACAAGAACCACAACCTGATACTATTTTAACAATGGATACAAAGATTGTTATAACTGTTCCAAAGAGCTCTTATATACCTGAATTGCTAACAGAAGAAAAACCTACGAGATTATTTCACTATGAAGTTCCTCAAGGTTCAAAAGAAAAAAAGATTAGAATAATTTTAATCGATTCTAATGGAGAAAAAGAGATATTTTCTGGCATGAGAACTCCTGGTAGTAAAATAGATATTCCATACACTAAAGAAGGAAAAGCAAAAATTAGAATTTTCTTAAATGATATTTTAATTGAAGAAAGGGAACTACAGTGAAGATTGTTCCATCAATACTTACAGCAGATTTTTCATGTCTTAAAAAAGAAATTTCATGGTTTGATAAAGCAAATATAGAAATGGTGCATATTGATGTAATGGATGGACATTTTGTTCCAAATATAAGCTTTGGTCCATGGATTGTTAAATCAATTAGAAAATATACAAAAGCGCTTTTTGATGTACATTTGATGATAACTGATCCTGAAAAATATGTAGATGTCTTTGCTGAGTCAGGAGCAGATTATATAACATTTCATATTGAAATATTCAAATTCAAGACCGACATCAAACCAGAAGCAATTATTAAAAAGATCCATAAATTAAATAAAAAAGCAGGAATTTCTTTAAATCCTGATACTCCAACTTTAAGTATTTATCCCTATTTGCCAGAAATTAACCTTATTCTTGTAATGAGTGTTTATCCTGGTTTTGGAGGACAAAAATTCATCACACAAACATTAAAAAAAATAGAAATGATAAGAAGACATATTGATTCAAATAAATATAAATGTCTCATAGAAGTTGATGGCGGTATAGATGAAACGACAGTATCACAAGTTGTTTCAGCAGGAGCAGATTTAGTAGTATGTGGTAATGCAATATTTGGTAAAAAAAATCCAATAACTGCTTATCAAAAATTGCTAAAAATTGTAGAAAGTAAACATTGCCCAAATATAAAACTCAGTTGACAAGAAAGATTTTTTAATATAGAATATTTAAACACAGTTAAAATACATCACTAAAAACAGTGGCTGTATAACAGATTAAAGCCACTGATAATCACATAAGAAGATTTGTAGTTACAGACTTGACTGGACTTAAAATGTCTGGCAAGCTAGACAACTACTTACTTGCTTACTCACTTTTTGATAATCTCTCCCAGCTACTTTTTGAAAAAGTGGGCCTGAGGGAGATTTGTCTCCCATTTGTAAAAGGGAGTCAGAGTGGATTTTCTGAACCATGTCTTCTCTGTGGTTCAGAATTACAGAACACTAAAAAGGAAGGAGGGAATAATAGAGTGGCAGTACGGATAAGATTAACAAGGGTAGGTCGACCCAAATGTGCTTTCTATAGAATAGTTGCCATTGACTCCAGGAAAAGAAGAGATGGCAAACCAATAGAAATTTTGGGCCATTATGACCCTAAAAAAGAAAAAGACAAAATCAAACTCAACTATGATAGATACTCCTACTGGCTTAAAGTGGGAGCGCAACCATCTGAAACTATCTCTTCGCTGGTGAAAGAGTATTTAAACAGCGAAACAACTACCTAATAATGAGCAAAAAGGAGGCTAACTATGAAAGATTTATTACTTTACATTGCTAAAGCATTGGTTGACAATCCTGAGAAAGTGGAGGTCAAAGAAGTTCAAGGAGAAAAATCAACAATTCTAGAACTAAAAGTGGCTGATACAGACCGAGGTAAAATTATTGGAAGAGAGGGAAGAATAATTAAATCTATCCGTACTATAATAAGTTCTGCTGCAGCAAAATTAGACAAAAGAACAACCGTTGAAATAGTAGAATAAATTAAAAAGGGCAATAAAGGTTTTTTTTGAAAAAAATCAAAAATCTTCATCTATTAAAAGTCGGATATATACAAAAACATCATGGTATAAAAGCAGAACTATGTGTTTTCTTATATAAAAATTTCATCTTACAAAAAAATGATAATATCTTTTTTGAAAAATCATCAAACCTTTATGGCCCTTACAAATTAAATTCAATCCGAAAACATAAAAATTTCTGGCTTATAAAAACTGAAGAATTAAAAGACATAAAAGAAGTTCAAAATCTTTCAGGGGCAAGTATTGGTATAAAAATAAAAAAACTGCCTTCTAATTTCTTCTGGATAGACGATATAATAAGTTGTTCTGTTTTTCTACAATCAGGTAAAGAGTTGGGGAAAGTATCCTATGTACTTAAAACTGGTGCTAATGATGTATATGTAGTTACTACACCAGAAAAAACAGAAGTTTTAATACCTGGTATTAAACAAATTATAAAAGATATTGACATAAAAAACAAAAAAATAATAATTAACCCAATAGAAGGTTTGATTGAATAACTTTCATTAAAGAAATGAGAATAGATGTGATAACTATATTCCCTGAAATGTTTGCTGGATTTATAAATACAAGCATAATAGGTAAAGCAAAAAAAAATAACCATATAGATATAAAAATCCATAATTTAAGAAACTATACAACTGATAAACATAGACAAGTAGACGATAAACCATTTGGTGGTGGCCCAGGTATGGTTCTAAAACCAGAGCCGATATATAGGGCGCTCAGCTCTTTTCTTAAAGAGAAATCAGAAAAAGAAATTATATTTCTTACTCCACAGGGAGAAACATTTACCCAGGAAACTGCAAAAATCTTAGCATTAAAAAAACATCTAATTTTTTTATGTGGTAGATATGAAGGAGTTGATGAAAGAATAATGAAATTTGTTGACAGACAAATATCTATTGGCGATTATGTTCTTACAGGCGGAGAAATTCCTGCTATGGTAGTAATAGATGCTGTTGTGCGCCTAATACCAGGAGTAGTAAAAGAAAAAGATTCAGTAATTTATGATTCATTTTTTGATGGCCTTCTGGATTATCCTCATTACACAAGACCAAGAGTATTCAAAAAAATGAAAGTTCCTGATATTTTACTTTCTGGAGATCATGAAGAAATTAGAAAATGGCGTCTAAAACAGTCACTAAAAAATACACTCTTAAAGAGAAAAGACCTTCTCAAAAAGAAAAAATTAACTGAAGAAGAAAAAAATATTCTAAGAGAAATAAAACTCGAACTAAAAAAGGAGAAGAAAGATGAGTAATAATTTTACGGAATTACTTACAACAGAAAAAAAGAATTTCCCTGATTTTTCTCCTGGAGACACAGTAAAAGTTTATACCAAAATTCTGGAAGGCGAATCTGAAAGAATTCAGGCATTTGAAGGAATTGTCATAAGAAAACATGGAAGTGGCCTTGATGCAACCTTCACAGTCAGAAAAGTTTCATTTGGAGTTGGTGTTGAAAGAATTTTTCCGCTTTATTCTCCAAATATTGAAAAAATTGAAATAGTTAAAAAGGGCTCTGTTAGAAAAGCAAAACTTTATTACCTGAGAAAAGTTGTAGGAAAAATGGAAGTTGACACGCAGACATCTCCTTTAACAAAAGAAAAATAATGTCTTTTTTTAGTTTTGACAACAAAATAAGGAGAAAACATCACATATATAGCAGGTGTTGATGAAGCAGGAAGAGGTCCACTTGCAGGCCCTGTTATCGCTGCAGCAGTAATCCTACCTGAAAATCTAATAATAAAAGGTATTAGAGATAGCAAATTATTAAGTGAACCACAAAGAAAAGAACTATTTGATAAAATATGCTCTCTTGCAATCTCTTATAGTATAGGAATTGTAAGCAATAGGGTTATAGATTCAATAAATATATTCAATGCAACCTACAAAGCAATGAAAACTGCAGTAAAAAAACTATCCATAAAACCAGATTTAATTCTTGTAGACGGTCCTTTCAAAATTCCAGAAATTGATATACCACAGAAATCAATAATTTCTGGAGATAAAAAAAGCGCAAGCATAATTTGTGCTTCCATCTTAGCAAAAGTCACAAGAGACAGAATTATGTACAAATATGATAAAATTTATCCTCAGTATGGATTTTGTAGAAATAAAGGATATCCCACATTAGAACATAGAACCGCATTAAAAAATTATGGTCCAGCTGAAATTCACAGACAAAGTTTTAGAATAAGATTCCCATGAAAAACTTTAGACAAAAAATTGGAAAAGAAGGTGAAACCAAAGCAATTGATTTTTTGAAAAATAATGGCTATCAAATTTTAGAAACAAATTATAAGACAAAGTTTGGTGAAATAGATATAATTGCAGAAGAAAATAACGAAATTGTATTTATAGAAGTAAAAACAAGAACAAACAACTCATTTGGAGTTCCTCAACTTGCAGTTAATTCGAGAAAACAGAATAAATTAACAAAAACAGCCCTACATTATATAAAGATAAAAAACATTTATAACAAAAACTTCAGATTTGATGTTGTAGCACAAATAAACAACCACATAGAACTAATAAAAAACGCTTTTTATTGTAATTCTAAGTATAACTTTTGATATTAAAAAAACCATATATGCTTTCTAAAGTAATATCTGCATCATTTCATGGGATTGACGGATATCTTGTAACAGTTGAGGTTGATATAAGCCCGGGATTGCCTTCTTTCTCAACTGTTGGACTTCCTGACCGTGTGGTAACAGAATCAAAAGATAGAGTGAGTTCTGCAATAAAAAATTCTGGCTTCAGTTTTCCTACCAAAAGGATAACTGTAAATCTTGCACCAAGTGATATAAAAAAAGAAGGAGTTGGATTTGACCTCCCTATAGCAGTTAGTATTCTTTCAGCCTGTGGAACTGTAGATAAAGAAGCGGTTAGAAAATATGTAATAGTTGGACAACTTGCACTTGATGGAACACTCAGACCAACTAAAGGAATACTCCCAATATCTCAAGCAGTGCCAGATGATATGGAAGGAATAATAGTTCCATATGAAAATACACAAGAAGCAGCAATAGTAGGAAAAACAAAAGTTTACGGAGTAAGGAACTTAAGAGAAACAGTTGAATTCATCAATGGAAACTTAAATATTACCCCAACAGAAATACAGAAAGAGAAACTTTTCAGTGAAAAACTTGAATATGATGTTGATTTCTCTGATGTAAAAGGTCAGAACTTTGCTAAAAGAGCATTAGAAGTTGCTGCAGCAGGTGCGCACAATGTTCTTATGATTGGACCTCCGGGAACAGGAAAATCAATGCTTGCAAAAAGAATTCCAACGATACTTCCACTTTTGAGTTTTGATGAAGCAATTGAAACAACAAAAATTCATTCAGTTGTTGGCTTTTTACCTGATGGAAAAGCACTTATTTCTATAAGGCCTTTTAGGACCCCACATCATACAATCTCAGATGTAGCACTTATAGGTGGTGGCTCTTATCCAAAACCAGGTGAGGTAAGTTTAGCGCATAATGGTGTTCTTTTCTTAGATGAACTTCCAGAGTTTCATAGAGATGTTCTTGAAGCATTGAGACAGCCACTAGCAGACGGAACAATAACAATTTCAAGAGCACACAGCTCTTTAACTTTTCCAGCAAATTTTATGCTTGTTGCTGCTATGAATCCCTGCCCTTGTGGATTTTATGGGCATCCTGAAAAAGAGTGTATTTGTAATTTATTTCAAATACAAAAATATCTTGGAAAAATTTCAGGCCCTTTACTTGACAGAATTGATATACATCTGGAAGTTCCTGCATTAAAAGTAAATGAAATAATTTATGACAACTCTTATAGTGAAACTTCTAAAGAAATTAGAAAAAGAATCGTCAAAACAAGAGAAATTCAAAAAGAAAGATTCAAAAAGCATAAAATATATACAAATTCAAAAATGAATTCTAAACTAATAAAAAAATATTGTGTCCTTACAGATGAATCAAAAAATTTATTGAGCAGTGCAATAGAAAAATTTGGACTTTCTGCTCGTGCTTATGATAGTATTCTAAAAGTTGCAAGAACAATATCTGACTTATCGGAAGAAGAAAATATAGGTCCTCAGGCAATAGCAGAAGCAATACAATATCGCTTTCTTCATAAAAAACTTATATGAAAAAAACTTATATTCCAATACTTATTCTTGCAGGAATAATTATCTTTATATTCCTTTATTACGGCATAGACAAATGCGGACTATTTGATGTGGATGAAGCCATATATGCAGAAGTTGCAAGAGAAATGCTTGAAACACAAAACTATATTGTACCTTATTATAATTACCTGCCTTATTATCACAAACCTGTTTTATATTATTGGGTTTTAGCTATTAGTTATAAAATTTTTGGTATAAATGAAGTTGGGGCACGTATTCCAAGTGTATTTTTCAGCTTTTTGCTTATAGTAGTAAGTTATTATTTTCTAAATCTATTATTTGACAGGACGACTGCAATTTTCTCTTCTATTGTCCTTACCACAAATCTTGAAACACTAATTATAAGCAAATCTGCACTTATGGACTCATTGCTTGTTTTTCTAATTTCAACAGCAGTATATTGTTTCTTTTATGGGTATTTAACTGAAAGAAAAAACTTTTATTTTGGTTTTTATGTATGTTCTGCATTAGCAACACTTGTGAAAGGTCCTGTAGGTATCGTAATTCCTGCAACTATTGTTTTTCTATTTCTTATTTTTACAAGAGAACTTCCAGAAATAAAAGAATTAAACATTGTCAAAGGTAGTATTATTTTTCTACTCATAGCATTGCCATGGTATATTGCAGTAACTCTAATAACTAATGGCGATTTTGCAAAAGAATTCTTTATCTACCATAACATAACAAGGTTCAGTCAACCATTTGAAGGACATTCAGGAAGTATGTTTTATTATATCTTTATTCTGTTGATTGGACTCTATCCATGGTCTTGTTTTCTTCCAGATTCTTTAATAAAATCTTTCCTCCTTATACGAGAAGATAAAAAGTTACTATTTACTGTTATATGGCTTTTAGTACCTTTTGTATTATTCACAATAGGAAAAACAAAATTACCAAATTATATATTCCCGGTCATTGTTCCTGCTTCTATAATCATTGGAAAATTCTGGAAAGAAAAAAATACTTCTTTAATTAGTTTAATTATTTTTATCTCTTTAACTTGTATTTTGAGTCTATCTTTTGGATACACGGATAACCTTATAGATATAGCAAAACAAAAATTTAATCATCCATATCTAGAACAAAAAATTACTCTTGGAGAAGGACCTTTAATTCTTTCTTTTGGACTTTTATTTTTCATGAGTTTAACATTGTTCTTTATAAGAAAAAATTTTAAAATTGTTTCTTTCTGTATATTAAGTATAACTATGATTTTTTTTAATTTTGTAAGCATGTATTTCATTGTCCCAAAGGTGTGGTACTATATACAAGCAGGACTATATAATCTATCAATAGAAATAAAAAATAAAGTGCAGGAAAATTATAAATTTATAATTTATGACTTACATCAACCAAGTATAATATTTTATTCACAGAAAAAAGCAGAAGTTCTCTCTAAAGAAGAAATAGAAAGACTTAAAAATTGTATGATAAATCATAAATACAACCAGATGAAAACATACATCATAACAAAAAACTCTTTAGTTAGAAAAGTTAGTAAAATAGATAATAAACTTAAAATTCTAAAAAGTGAAGGTGGGTATTCTCTTTTAAGCAATTAAATTATGAAAAAGTTATATTTCATCATTTTTTTGTTGTATTTTTCTTTTGCTCATTCTGAAAATATAATAAACAAAGGCAAAGCAATCGTTAATGAAATAGATAACAAAACATTTATCGCAATAAACCAATCAATTGAATCAAAAACACTTGACTATTTTATGATAGGAACAACAATGCTTGGCCATGGACTTGTTTTAGTGCCAATTGTAGGTATGATACTTTTTTTACATAATAGAAATACCTTCAAAGTTAATTTTATATTTTTTATACTGATATTGATAACAGGAGGAATTATTGTTCAAATCCTAAAATTCAGTATTAGCAGACCAAGACCAATAAATAGATTCCCAAATATAAAAATTATATTTGAACTGTTAAAAGAAAACAGCTTTCCATCAGGACATACACAAAGTATATTCACTGCTGCTGTGTTTTTAAGTAAAAAAATAAAGAATTTTAAATGGATATTTTTTCTCATAGCTATACTTGTTGGTATAAGTAGAATCTATATAGGGGTACATTTTCTAAGTGATGTTATTGCAGGAACATTAATCGGTGTATTTATAACAGAATCAGCTCTTTATATTTTTAGAGAGAAAATACCTTGACTTTTTATCATATATTTGGTAATAATTCTTTATAAAAAAGGGGGCAGTTATGAACACTAAAAAAATGTTTTTTGTGTTATTTTTTATTTTCTCTTGTAGTGTATTACTATCTAACCAAATTTCACATGTGGTAATAAAAGGTGATACTCTTTGGGATATTGCAGGAAAATACTACAATAATCCATGGTTCTGGGAAAAAATATACCAGGCAAATAAAGAAGAAATAAAAGACCCACATTGGATCTTTCCAGAACAAGAGTTTATCCTACCTGAACTAACTGTAGAAAACACAAAATCTTTACAAGAAACAACACCACCAGAAGAAACAACATCAAAAGAAAACCATGAACCTCTAAACAAAGAAAAAATTTCTGAAATTTCTCAAGAAGAAGTCCTTGCTGAAAAAGGAATACCATCTGAACAACTAAAGATAAAAGAACGACAAATTGAAAGTTTAATAGACATTGTGCCATTAAACCACAAATTTAGCGGAAAAATCGTTAGTTCTAAAGAAGACAAAATTCTTATTTCACAAAATGACACTGTATTTGTTGATATTGGTTCAGCACAAGGAGTTAAAAAAGGAACAAGATGCTATGTGTTAAAGAAAAAAGGTAAAATAAAAAGCGACAAAACAAAAAGATATATTGGATATAAAGTTATAAAGCTTGGCATAATTGAAATTATAGATGATATAAAAGAAAATAGTTCAACAGGTATTGTTTACAGGTCTTATGAGCCAATCTCAAAGGGAGATTATATACAAATAATAGAAGAATGAAAAAACTTATTGTCTTTGCAATAATAATATTTGGACTCTACTATTTAATAAAAAACTTACCTGCTTCAAAATTAGATAGATTTATTGATTCTCATCCAGAATGGAAGTGGACCATACCATTTGAATATTATCTTGGTGAGCTTTACTTAATTTTTGGAAAATGGGATAAAGCAATTCATAGATTTAAAAGAATTGTTAAAAAATATCCCGAGGACTATAAATGGGCACCAAAAGCACAATATGCTTTAGCAAAAACATACGATGATTACGGAAATAAAAAAGAAGCAATAACAGAATATCAAAAACTTATTGATTCATATCCTAAATCAAAATATGTTGACATTGCAAACAAAAGAATTGCTATCTTAAAGTAATTACTCATTCCTCAAATCCTAAAATTATCTATAAAGGAAAAACAATGAACTTAACAGAAACACAGGCAAATGTTTTATTAAATATGATTCCAGAAATAGGACCTGTAAAAGCAAACAGATTACTTTCTTATTTTGGTTCAGCAATAAAAATTTTTCAAGCAGATATAATAGAAATAAAAACTATAGCAGATATAAGTAAAGAAATTGCAGAAAAAATTCTAAGGAGTAAAAATTATTTTGATGTAACTTCTGAATTTGATAAGGCAAAGAAATTTGGTGTAAAAATAGTTACATTAAGTGATAAAGAGTATCCTGCTCAATTAAAAACTTTAAATGATCCACCTGTGGTTCTTTATATCAAGGGAGATGTCACTGAACAAGATATTTATTCAATTGCAGTTGTAGGAACAAGACACCCAACTGAATATGGAAAAACAGTAACTGAAAAATTGACTATGCAACTTATAGAATTAAATATAACAATTGTAAGTGGACTTGCACGGGGTATAGATACTATTGCTCATAAAACAGCAGTGAACTCTAAAGGAAGAACAATCGCTGTACTTGGGAACGGTTTAGATATCTATTATCCTTGTGAAAATCGCAAACTACAAGAAGAAATTTCAAAGACAGGAGCAATCGTAACTGAATTTCCTTTTGGAACTCGTCCTGAAAAAAGAAATTTCCCAAGGAGAAACAGGTTAATATCTGCGCTTTCACTTGGATGTATTGTTATAGAAGCAGCAGAAAAAAGTGGAGCTCTAATTACAGCGAAATATTCTGCTGAACAAGGCAAAGAAGTATTTGCTGTTCCAGGAAATATTTTTTGTAAATATAGCTGTGGTCCTCATATGTTAATAAAACAGGGAGCAAAATTAGTTGAAAATGCTAAAGACGTAGTAGAAGAAATATATTTCCTTGCTGAATGGATTAGGAAAAAAGCAAAAAATGATAATACTGATTCTAAAAGAGACACTCAAAACTATCAGCAGATTACTCCAATTGAGAAAAAAATTCTTGATATATTAAAATTATTTCCAGATGGAATAAATATTGAAACACTTCATAAAAAAATTAATCAACCATTCAACATACTTTCAGAAGGAATAATTTCTCTTGAAATAAAAGGTGCTATAAAATCTCTACCTGGAAAAGTATTTATAAGAATATAAATTTAAAATGGGAAAATCTCTGAATTTAGTAATAGTTGAATCTCCAACAAAAGAAAAAACAATTTCTAAATTTCTGGCTGGCAAAGGTTTTACTGTCAAAAGTTCCTACGGACATGTTAGAGATTTACCAGAAAAAGAATTAGGGGTAAATATTGAAAAAAATTTTCAGCCAAAGTATATAATTCTTTCTCGTGCAAAAAAAATAATTTATCAAATAAGTAAAATATTGCCAAGTGTCAAAGATGTATATTTAGCAACTGATTTTGATAGAGAAGGAGAAGCAATCGCATGGCATTTAGTTGAATTATTAAAAATTGATGATACTAAAGCAAAAAGAATAACATTTCACGAAATAACACCTGAAGCAATTGAATCTGCTCTTAAGAAGCCAAGAAAAATTGACATAGCTCTTGTTGAATCACAACAAACAAGAAGAATTCTTGACCGTCTTGTTGGATATAAGCTTTCACCTCTATTATGGAGGAAAGTAGCAAAGGGACTTTCAGCAGGTAGAGTGCAGTCAGTAGCATTAAGATTTATTGTTGAAAGAGAAAATGAAATTAAAAATTTTAAGCAACAGGAATACTGGACAATTCAAATAGAAGTTAAAAAAGACCAGAAAAAATTTCTATGTGAGCTTATATCAAAAGACAAAGAAAAATTTCAAAAACAAATAACTTACAAACTTTTTGCTGATGAATATAAAGTAAACTTTTCAAACATAAACTCAAGACAAGAATGTGATAAACTTGTTGAAGAATTAAAAACATTAAATTATAAAGTCACAAATATTGAAAAGAAAAAAATAAACAAAAGTCCATCACCGCCATTTGTAACCTCTTCTATGCAACAGGACGCCTTCAGAAAGTTAGGATTCTCTTCTGAAAGAACAATGCGTATAGCACAAACACTATACGAAGGAGTAAAACTTGATAAAACAACAATTGGACTTATAACATATATGAGGACAGACTCTTTTTCAGTAGCAAAATCAGCACAAGAAGAAGCAAAAAAATTTATTATTGAAAAAATTGGGAAAGAATTTGTACCTGAGAAACCAAGAATCTATAAAACAAAAGTAAAAGCTGCACAGGAAGCACATGAGGCAATAAGACCTACAAGCGTCTATCGTGAGCCGGAACTTATTAAAAAATACTTAACTGAGGACCAATTTAAACTCTATAAACTTATATGGCAGAGATTTGTTGCAAGCCAGATGTCTTCAGCAATATATGACCAGTTAACAGTTGAAATTACTGGAGGAAATTACAAATTCAGAGCAAGTGGTAGAACTCTTATTTTCCCAGGGTATTTAAAAATCTACAAAGAAGAAGATAATGACTCAGAACAAACTAAAATTTTACCTGAACTTCAAATAGATGACCAATTGGAATTAACTGATATTATACCACAACAACACTTTACCGAACTACCGCCGAGATATAATGAAGCAAGTTTAATAAAAACACTTGAAAAATATGGAATAGGAAGACCCTCAACCTATGCTCAAATTCTTTCAACTATTCAAAATCGCAGATATGTAAACATTATAGAAAAGAAATACCATCCTACAGAAATTGGTATCATAGTAAACGACTTATTAAAAGAATATTTTAATGAAATTGTTGACATAAATTTTACTGCAGAAATTGAAAAAAAACTTGACGAAATTGCTCAGAAAAAAAATACCTGGATAAATGTTCTAAATGAGTTTTATAAATCATTTGCCACAAAACTAAATACCGCTGATGAGAAACTACAGGAAAGAAAAAAATCTGTTCTTACAGATAAAAATTGTCCTTTATGTGGCGCAAAAATGTATTTAAGATTTAGCAAATTTGGCAAATTTTATTCATGTTCAAAATGGCCAGAGTGTAAGGGAAAACTAAATGAATAATATCGAAATACTGGCAAAAAAGTTTATAATTTCTTTAAGGCAAAGAAATTTATCACTCAATACAATCCGTGCATATGAATCTGATATAGAAGAATTTAAGTATTTCATTATCAAAAAATTTGGCGGAAATATCAATTTTGAAAACTCTGCAAAGATAATATTAAGGTCATATCTAACTTTTCTTAGTGAAAAATCAAAATCAAGAAATCCATCAACGATTGCGAGAAAAATTTACTCTTTGCGTTCTTTCTTTAAATTTTTAGTATGTGAAGGAATTGTAACCAAAAATATTTTTAACTATATAACCGCTCCAAAAACCAGAAAAAAATTACCTGTTTTTTTAACAGAAAAAGAAATGAAAAACTTACTTGATTTTCAAAAAGAAAAATTTTCGTTTGGCCTGCGTGATCAGGCGATATTAGAGCTTTTATATTCCTGTGGATTAAGAGTAAGTGAACTGGTAGCATTAAACACACATGATATTGATTTCTTTTCAGGAATACTTCGCACTATTGGGAAAGGGAATGAAGAAAGAATAATACCTATTGGAGATACAGCTTCAAAAGTGCTTTATAAATATATGGATTTCAGAAAAAAAATTGTTAAACCAAACGAAAAAGCACTTTTTATAAATTATACAGGCAAAAGAATAACTGACCGCTCAATAAGAAAAATTATAGATAAGTGGGTAAAATTAACAGCAATAAAAAAACATATCTCTCCGCATGTGATAAGGCACTCTTTTGCTACACATATGCTCAATGCTGGCTGTGACCTCAGAAGTGTCCAGGAAATGTTAGGACATAAAAATCTCAGCACTACACAAATTTATACCCATATAACTACAGAGCATCTAAAAAAAGTATATGAAAAAGCGCACCCAAGAGCATAATTTTATAAAAATGGAGGAGATAATTTGGAAGAAAAAATCCTTCTACTTATGGAAGAAACTGGATGTGATGAAGGAGAAGCAAAACTTGCTCTTGAACTTGCAAACAACAATTTTGAAAAAGCAATATCTACGATAAAAACTCTACTTAGAAATATTACTGTCATTAAAGGGAAATTTCATATTGAAGAGAGAAATCTCTACGGTCTTTTTATTACAATATTTGATAAACGCTCTAAAAACCTTATAAGACTTACCACTGTAGTATCTTATAATCCAGCAATCTATGAAACAAATCTTCAATTAGACTGGTATATAATTGAAAAATCAATATATAATTTTCGCCTGAGTAAAGGAAGTGCCCCTTGGTTAACTCGTGAAATAGAAACACAATTTACAAAAGGAATTGATTCAAAGAAAGAAAAATTGTATAAAGCTATAATTGATGATGATAATGAAAAAATTTGTAAACTCTTCAGTGAAAACTTCATATATAATGATTTAAAAATTCAAATTGTAGTAGAAGATATCAATCTAGCTCAATATCAACAAGAAGATCTATCAACCGGTTATAAACAAACAAACTTTGGCACAGAACTCTTAAATATAGACAAAAAAAAACTTTACCTTGAAGCAAAAATCTGTGAAGACCAAAATGGCAAAAAAGCAAAATCATTATTAAAAAATGAAATTGTATTCGCAAAAATTGTAGACAACAGGGAGATTGCAAAATATCTTTCAAGATTACTTGGAACAAAAGAAATGGAATATATTCCAACCCCTGTAGAAGATATTAAAAAATCAGGGCATGAGCTCTTAATAAAACTATATTTTACTCCTGGGATAATAGGACTTACCAAATTAAAACCGTCTACACGAATAAGTGTAGCAAAAGAGAATCAAAAACCCTTCTGGAAGAAAATATTTGGTATAAAATAATTGACTTTTCTATGAGAAAAAGTTATAATAACCTTTAATGAAGAGATTAAGAAAAAACTATATCAAGTCTAACTTAATACTTGATTTAACTCCAATGGCAGACATGGTTCTTTTACTATTGATTTTCTTTATGCTTTCCTCATCATTTTTAGTTGAGCCAGGAATAAAACTTAAACTACCAAAAACAAAAACTACTGAAATCCAGGCAGAAAACAAGATTATTATATCCATTAAAAAAACAGGAGAAATATTTCTCAATAATAGGGAAATTAAAATTGAAGAACTTGAAAATGAATTAAGACTGCTATTACCTCTTCAAAAAGATAGAGTTGTTATAATTAGAGCTGATAAGGACTCAAAACACGGAACAGTTGTAAATGTCCTAGATAAAGCAAAAATTGCAGGAGCAGAAAAACTCGCAATAGCAACAGAAGCAGAAACAAAATAAAATTGTATAAAATTGCAACATCTGGAGGAAAAAAATGAAAATTTTAGTAATTGATGACGATTTGGAAACTCATGAAATGCTTAGTGTCTTTTTTCAGAGTTTAGGGTATGAACATATTCAATCTACAAGTGCAAGTGATGGAATTAAACAATTTGTACTTTCTGAACCAAATATTGTACTTTTAGATATCCGTCTTCCTGATAAAGATGGAATAGATGTATTAAAAGAAATCAAACAGATTAACAAAAATGTCCCTGTGATTATGATAACTGGATATAAAGAAGCAGAAAAAGTGATTGAAGCATTCAGATATGGCGCAACAGATTGTCTGTTAAAACCTTTTAATTTTGACTATATGAAAAATCTACTTGAACAAATAAAAACTACTATAGAATAAAAAATTGGGGACAGAGAGATTTGAACTCTCACGGCTCTTGTAGCCACCAGGTCCTGAACCTGGCGCGTCTGCCAGTTCCGCCATGTCCCCAGAGATTAAAATATATAAAAATTTTTTGTGGATGTCAATAAAATAGTAGTCAATAATCGTAAAGCATATCATAATTACGAAATACTTGAAGAATATGAAGCAGGCCTTGTTCTTAAAGGTGGAGAAGTAAAATCATTAAGAGCAAGTAAAGCAAGCCTTCAGGACAGTTTCTGTAAAATCCAAAATGGTGAGATTTTTATTTATAACATGCACATTGCTCCTTATGAATACACAGGGAGTTTTAAATATTATCCTAAAAGACCAAGAAAATTACTATTACACAAAAATGAAATAAATAGATTACTCGGAAAAACTACCCAGAAAGGTTTGACTATACTTCCTATTAAAGTATATTTTAACAAAAGAGGACTGGCAAAAGTAAGTATAGCTCTGGCAAAGAGAAGAAAAACACACGACAAAAAGGAATATCTAAAAAAGAAGGACTTAGAAAGACAACTCCGCCAGGAATTCAGGATTTAGAATTTATGTTGGAGAGGTGGGTGAGTGGCTGAAACCGCCGGTCTCGAAAACCGGTTCTCCACAAATGTGGGGACGAGAGTTCAAATCTCTCCCTCTCCGCCAAATAGGTAGATGCAGGGTTTAGCCTGCGCAACCTAAAAGGGAAAATTCTTCTCTTGAATAGAAAACTCTCATGAAAAAGGTATTTTTTGTCTTATTTTACTTAGTATTTATTTCATTAAGTGCTTTTTCAACAGTCTCTATATCAACTTTTGTAGTTGACGGTATCTGGAATAATGAAAATGTTATAATTCACAATCGTGTTCCTATTTTCACATGGGAGTACTCAGGAACAATAAGTAGTTTTACTATAAATATAAGTTCTGAAAGTTATCTTGTTGACAATTCAACCTGTGCTATGTGGTTTATTCAGGAAACAACAAGTTCAGAAAAAGTAAGTTTGATAAATCTTGGAAGCGGTAATTTCAGAGCATCAATAAGTTATAACTCAGATAATAAAGCAAAAGATTTATTTATCAATACCACTTATTACTGGAAATTTACTGCATTTGGAGAAAATATAGAATCTCTGCAAGGAAAATTCATAACTATAATGTCAAGTATAACACTCAAAGGAACAAAATATGACTTAAAAATTGACTGGAATAATCCTTTTAATCCTCTTCTATCAGGTGAATCAGGGAAAACTAAATTCAGATATATATTAAAAGGCGAGGATATCAAGAAAAACATAGTTATAAAAATCTACAACATCATTGGTGAATATATTGCTACCGCAAAACATTTTGCACCACAAGAAGGCGAATACTATCAGGCAATATCAAACATAGAATACACTGCTGAATGGGATGGAAGAGACTGGCAGGGAAATCTTGTGCCATCAGGTATTTATTTTGTAAATCTTGAGATTGAAGGAGAATCAAAAGGAGTTACAAGAAGAGTTGTTGTAAAATACAAATGAAAAAAATATTATATTTTTGTCTTCTTATTTTTCTGCCAATTTATTCTTATAGTTCACTTGAATTTTTAAGAATTACTCCAGGAGCAAGGCCATCAGGAATGGGCGAGTCATTTGTTGCTCTTTCAGACGATTTAAATGCTGTCCATTTTAATCCTGCAGGGCTCGGTTATGTAATTCAACCTGAATTTCAGACAACTTATTCAGTCTGGCTTGCTGACATGTACTATGGTTTTTTGGGATATATGCATCCCTCAAGAATAGGAACATTTGCTTTGAGTGGAATCTATCTTGCAGGTCCTTCTATAACAAGAATTGAAAATGGCAATATAAAAGATACATTTTCTCCATATTCTTTTTCAGGAAATTTATCCTACGGCAATAAAATTTCAAGAAATCTTGCTATTGGATTAACTCTAAAAAATGTTCAAGAATCACTTGATACTGATTACCGTGCTTCTGTTTTCTTTGGTGATGCTGGTTTTATATACAGAACAATAAATGAAGTATTTTCGTTTGGATATTCTGTAAAAAACTTTGGAGAGGAGTTTAAATTTTCTGGCTCAAAAATAATTGAAAAACCACTAATAGAACATTCTGCAGGAATAGGATTAAAATTCAGTATGCCTACGCAATATTCTGACATAAATATATCACTATCTGCTACAAAACCAGAACATGGAAATTTAAGTTATGAAATTGGCTTTGAACACTGGGGAGCAAGAACTCTTGCTTTAAGATTTGGGTATAGATATCCTGTTGATGAAAAAATTCGCGAGTCAATAGATAGTTTATCTTACTGGAGAGCGGGCATTGGTCTAAACATGAAAGGAATTGGAATTGATTATGCTTTTCAACCTGTTTCAACTGTTGGAGACACTCATAGAATTTCTCTTGTATTAAAATTCATCGGCTGGAAAATAAAACCAAAAGAAATTAGAGCACAACTTAAAGTTGACCCACAGATTTTTTCTCCAAACGGAGATGGCATAAAAGACGGAACATTTTTTATACCTGAAATGGATGAAATTGAAAAAATTAAATCATGGCAAATTACAATAAAAGATACTACTGGATTAACTGTTCAAACTCTTGGTTCAAAAGACACAGAAGAAACTATACCTAAAATCATTCCATGGGATGGAAAGAACCAAACTAAAGAATTTATCACTGAGGGAGTTTATAAAGTTATTTTTGAAGCAAAAGGGAAAGATAAAATAGCAAAGTCAGAAGCGGTTGATTTATTGGTCGATTTAACACCTCCGGAAATGAATCTATCTGTATCCACTCACACTTTTTCACCAGATGGGGATGGTATATTTGACCAAACAACATTTTATTTTGTCTTGTCTGATACAAACACAATTGATAGATGGCAATTAAATATTACAAATACAAAAAACAAAACAGTAAGAACATATAAGTCAAGTGAAAAAGATGCAAACCTCTTTTTTGTTGAAAAAGAATTACTCTGGGATGGGAAAGATGATATATATGAAGAAGTTGTTCCTAACGGAGAATATATTGTTACACTAACTGCTTTTGATTTAGCAGGAAACAAAACCTCAACATCAACTGTAATTAATGTCTATATTCCAACAAAAATTAAAATTACTGAAATAAAGGATTTATTAAAAGATATAGAGGTAACAGAAGCAGAAATTGGACTCAAAGTTACATTATCTTCTGATATGCTTTTTGACAAAAACAATGAAATAAAAGATTCAGGAAAAATTAAACTTGATAAAGTAATTGGACTTAAAGTTACATTATCTTCTGATATGCTTTTTGACAAAAACAATGAAATAAAAGATTCAGGAAAAATTAAACTTGATAAAGTAATTGAACTTTCACAAATGTATTCTGAAAACAAAATTTTAATAGAAGGGCATACAGACAGTGTTGGTTCAAAAGAAAAAAATATAAATATCTCAAGTAAAAGAGCATGGAATGTTTATAGTTATCTTGTAAAAAATGGAGTTAATCCTGCAAGATTAACTGTAAAGGGACTTGGGCCTGACTTCCCAGTTGCTTCTAATAAAACAAGAAAAGGTAGAGCAAAAAATCGCAGGATAGAAATAATAATATTGAAAGAATAAATCAATCTGTAGTTGCTCAATTTAAGGAGAGGTGCCCGAGTGGATTAAGGGGTACGCCTGGAGAGCGTATGTAGTGATAAACTCGCTACCGTGGGTTCGAATCCCACCCTCTCCGCCATAAATACATCTCCTGAGCAAAAACCAATTCTGGATTATCTAAGGTATAAAAATTTCAAAAAAATAAACCACAGAAAAAACATATATAAGTGGTTAAAATAGGTAGCGGATAACTGTATTTTCTGCTGAAAATTAAGCTTTTAAATTTTTAATTGTTATACAAAAACAAGTTTTGCTCACTATCTACTTATCCGCTGTCCGCTTATCAGCTATATTTGGAAAGTGTATTTCTAAATAAAAATCTGTGAAAATAAAACTATCTCCTTATCAGATTTTAGTTATTGGATTTGCTTTAGCAATACTGTCAGGAACAGTTCTTCTTATTTTACCTGTCTCATCTTCTTCTGGAAAATCAACAAATTTTATTGATGCTCTTTTTACTGCCACTTCTAGTGTCTGTGTGACTGGTCTAACTGTAGTAAGTACAGCGACACACTATTCTTTATTTGGGAAAATTGTTATTTTAATTCTAATTCAAATAGGTGGCCTTGGTATCATGACTTTTTCTACTTTATTGAGTTTGTTGATTGGAAAACAAATCACATTGAAAGAAAAAATCATCCAGGCAGAAGCAGTAAATAAATTAACTTTTGGCAATATCGTTAATTTCACCTTATATATGTTTTTAATAACACTTATTTTTGAAAGTATAGGAGCAATATTTTTATCTCTATGTTTTATTAAAGAATTTGGTTTATTAAAAGGTATATTTGCAGGAATATTTCATAGTATTTCAGCATTCTGTAATGCAGGACTAAGTATTTTCCCTGCAAACTTTACAAATTATGTCCACAACTTACCGGTAAATCTAATAATTACAACTCTGATTATTTTTGGAGGAATTGGTTATATAGTGCTAGATGACATCTATTATTATATAAAAACCAGACGAATTTCTGTGCATACAAAAATTACAATTATAACAACTCTTATTTTAATACTATGTGGAACAATTGTAATATTTTTATTAGAAAGGAACAATCCATATACTATAGGTAATTTTGAAACAAAAAACAAAATTTTAAGTTCATATTTTTCTGCTATAACCCCAAGAACTGCTGGGTTTAATACTCTTGATTTCAGTTCAATGAAAACTGTCACTTTATTTTTTATAATGTTTCTTATGTTCATAGGTGCATCACCAGGTGGCACTGGTGGTGGTATAAAAACAACAACTTTTGCTGTAATATTCTTATCTATTCTACAGGTTCTCAAAGGAGAAAAACAACTAAATGTCTTCAATAGAAAAATCCCAGAAGAAATAGTTAAAAGGTGTTTTACACTATTTTTTCTTGCAATTTCATGGATTTTTGTAATTTCTTTTATCTTATCAATTTTTGAAAATCAGGATTTATTTAGAATATGTTTTGAGGTTATTTCAGCATCAGGGACAGTTGGATTGTCAATTGCAAAGGGAACAGATTTAAGTTTAAGTTCTATGTTCTCATGGTTTGGTAAATTGTTAATTTTGATCACTATGTTTTTTGGAAGATTGGGACCTCTTACAATCGGTTTAGCAATTGCATATAAAGAAAATGGAATAACATTAAAATATCCTGAGGAGAAAATATCAGTTGGTTAAAAAAGGACTAATTATAGTTATATCTGGACCATCAGGTGCTGGGAAAACAACAGTATGTAAAGAAATATTAAAAAAATTAAAAAATACTGTTTTTTCTATATCTGTAACTACACGAAAACCAAGAAAAGGAGAAATCAACAATAGAGATTATTTTTTTGTATCCAAAGAGAAATTCATAGAGATGATTAAAAAAAATCAGTTTATAGAATGGGCAATTGTACATAATAATTACTACGGAACTCCCAAAAAATTTCTAATTGATACAATAAATTCTGGAAAAGATATAATACTTGATATAGATGTTCAAGGTGGAAAAAAAATTAAAAAGATTTATCCTGACGCTATATTTATATTTTTAATGCCATCCTCATGGAAAATTCTTGAACAAAGAATAAGAAAAAGAGCACAGGATGATGAAAAAACAATAAAAACGCGTCTGAAAAATGCTAAAAAGGAAATTTCTTTCATATATGATTACACTTATTTTGTAATTAATGACAGATTACATGAAGCAGTCAAAAAAATTATATCAATAATTGAAGTAGAACATAGAAAAATAAACAGGTTGAAAGAGGATATAGAAAAGATAAGGAGGTGCTAAAATTGGAAGAGGATAAAATCACTAAAAACCCATCTGATGAAAAAAAACTTGAAGAACTGCTACTCGACACAAAAGTTGAAAAATACAAACTTGTTCCACTGGCTGCTCGTTGGGCAGAAGAAATAAGAAACAAAGAAGAATATAAATATTTAACTTTCAATGAATTACTTGAAATTAGTTTAAAAGATATTTTGTCGGGAAAAGTTTCAATCGAAACAATTTCAAACTTACCTGATAGAAAATTACAGAAAAAACAAGAAAAGACGGAAACAAAGAATGAAAAGAAAGAAAAAAACAAATAAAAAAATTATAATAGGAATTTGTGGAAGTATATCTGCCTGGAAAATCTGTGATTTAATTAGAAAATTGAAAAAAAACAACTTTGAAGTGAAGTGTATTATCACTGAAGCAGGTGAAAAATTTATAACTTCTTTAACTCTTCAAACTATTTCTGGAAACAAAGTGTATAAAGATATGTTTGAAGAAATTGTTAATTATCAACCCCAGCATATCTCACTTGCAGACTGGGCTGATTTAATATTAGTTGCACCTGCTACAGCAACAACAATTGGCAAATTAGCACACGGTATTGCGGATAATTTATTAGTCGCAGTGATTATGGCAACTAAAGCACCTGTTTTAATTGCTCCCGCTATGAATACAAATATGTGGCTAAATCCAGTAAACCAGAAAAATGTTAATACATTAAAAAATCTTGGCTATAAATTCATTGGACCAGTAACTGGAGACCTAATCTGTGGTAAAAAAGGCATAGGACATCTTGTCCCAGTTGATACCATATTTAATAAGATTCTTGAAACCATTTAAAATTCTTATCACATCAGGCCCTACCAGAGAGTACATTGACCCAATTAGATTTATTTCTAATTCATCAAGTGGTCAAATGGGATATTCTCTTGCTAAAACTATACTAAAAGATAAATCAAAAGTTAAGATTATAAGTGGACCTGTTCAGATAAAACCGCCAAAAAATGCTAAGACAATTCTTGTAACAACTGCAAAAGAAATGTTAAGAGAAGTAAAAAATAATATAAAAGATGTAGATATATTTATTTCA
>FWPU01006199.1_pt1 | contig 24403 bp, 17 predicted proteins | sample 2228361 | NCBI WGS metagenome assembly FWPU01 (sample SAMEA103939777, study PRJEB20133) | metagenome | reverse complement strand
AAGCAGACCGTCTGGTTCCGGGCGTCTGTCTGGCGGGTCAGGTTGCCCGCGGCATCGTAGGCGTAGCTCCACGCGCCCATGTCCGGGTCCGTCATCTGGGTCTTGCGGCCCAGCCGGTCGTAGACCACCTGGGTGTGGTTCCCGGCCGCATCCCACACGTCCGTCAGGTTGTCTTGCACGTCGTAGGCGTAACGAGTACGGTACTCCTGGCCCCAGTTGGGATAGGTTCCAGTGGACTCGGATATAGTTTGCAGACGGCCATAGGCGTCCAGACTCCTACGGACAAAGTGCTGGTTAGCGTCTATGACATACACCACCTCCCGACCGCCGGCAAAGTCCGGGTCGGCGTCGTTTCGCTCAACGCCATAGATGTAAGTAGTAGCAGTGCCATCCGGATGCACAACCTGCTTCACCCGCCCCAGGGCGTCGTACTGGTAGCTCGTCTTGGGCTTCCCGTCGAGCGACGTCGTATCGTACCCCCAGAACTCCGCGCTGCCGCAGGAGTAGGTCGCCTTGAAAGGCACGTACTCCTCCTTGACCAACCCGCGCTCATCGTAACGGGTGTTGGTCACGATCATCTCCGTGCAGTCCGTCTTCTCAGCCTTGGTCTGCACGGCACGCCCCAGCCCGTCGTAGAAGTACAGAATCGGCCGAAATGCATTGGCGTCGTTGTGCTTCTCCCGGTAGTCCACCCGCACCTTCAGCGGCGGCACCACCGTGCAGGGCCCGGCGGTGCAATAGTCGGTGTATTCGACCCTCACCGTCGGCTCGCTGGTGTCGTAGGGCCGGTACTCCTCCGTCATGCGGCCGAACACGTCGTACTTGTAGGTCGTGGACACGCCGTTGGGGTCGGTCACCGCCTCTACCTTGCCAAAGTACGCCCCCGGCCCGCTGGCGCTCGACCCGTCCTCGCTGGAACAGGCGCTGACGCCCGACCCCGGCACCCCGTAGTACTGAGTCTGGGTCTTGTGGTCCAGGGCGTTTTTGACACACACCGGGAAGGCATGAAAGATGGGATCGTAGTACGTCGTCGTCTTCCACGCGGCGTTGCGCGGGTCGATCACCTCCTGCTGGTTGCCGTAAGCGTCGTAGCGGTAACCTGTCGCCTGGTAGGTTGATCCGTCCCACGCGTCCACCTGGGTCAGCAGGCCATAGTCAGGCGAGGCATCCCAGGCCTTGGGTGTGGTGCCGCTCAGGGGGTAGCCCGTGGTGGCATCGTAATGGTAGCGCGTCTGGGCCACCTTGCCGCTGCCGTCGTCCCCTACTTTGATCCCAGCGTACACCGTCTCCTGCGCCACCCGGTTGACAATCCAGGCCGACTCGTTCGGGTAGTACTGGCGGTGGACCGTCCGCTCATCACCGCTGCTGGGCGAGTCCACCTCGGTCACCGACACGTTGTCCACGTAGATCGTGCCACTACCCGCCTGGTACTGCAAGTACACTCGGATTGTACCGCTCGTGTTGTACGCGGCGGGATATTCCAGCCTCACCAGTTCCCACTCCGTGCCAGGCTGCTTGTAGGCACCATACACGTCGTTCGTGCTGCCGTTGTTCAGCCGCAGCCGGAACTGGGCTGTGGTCCCGGCCGTCGCCCGCACCCACGCCCACACCTCGTAGGTCTTGCCGCTGATCACGGTCACGTTCTGGTAAGCCGAGCGGTCGGTGCTCCCGGTCATCCTCAACTGCCTTCCGTCCGCACTCACATCCGCGCCTTGGGGGGTGACGGTCCAGTTCTCCATATTTAGAAAGCCCGGGTTCTACACCGTCGCCGCTGCGCCGTCCTGGCGCCCGTAGCTCACCTCGGCCCGCACGTTCCCGTACTTGTCTGACAGGAACAGCGTCCGGTAGCGCAGTGAATTTCTGTGGATGGTGTTTGACTCCACCAACACCACTTGGTAGGCGTCCACGCCGATAGGCCCCTGGGCATAACCCCAGGTGTGCTCCACCCGGCGGAGTTCCACCCACGTGCCTGACTGGTACTCTTTCCAGGTTACCTTCTTTGGCCGCCCATGACGCGGGTCGAAGCCGCCGTTGGACTCTTTCTGGTGAAACTCGGTGATTGTCTGGGCGACCGGCTGCCACGTCGCGTCGTACACCGTCTCCGTCGTCTGCGCGTGGCCATAGAACTCCTCGCGGTCGTTGCTGCCTGTCTCACCCAGGTAGGCGTAGCCATAGCGCGTCACCTCCCCGCTGAGTCCATCCTCGAAGGTCCGCTGCGTCACCCGGTAGCGGTAGGCGTTCCTTTCGACGCCGTCTTTATCCTTGTAGTCCCATCCTGTGTCGTAACCCTGGTAGGTGAAGTTGACCTTACCACCATAACCGTTGTCGATCCTGGTCAGGAACTTGCGCGTGAGGTGGTGATCGCCCCCGTCGACGCTCCCATCATCGTTCCAGGCCTTGTTGTAGATGAACTCTATCGCCGGCAACTCGTAGCCGTTTCTCGCCACGGTCCGGATCCGTTTCAGCGTCAGCCACTCCGGGGGAGTATCGGTATGCCAGGCTGAAGGGTAGTACTCCAAAACGTAGCGCTGCACCACCTCGAGCTGGCCGGTCGCGTTGTTCCACGCCTGGATCACGATTTCGTCCAGCTTATCATCATAGAAGCGATACTGGTCGCCCCCCACGTCCCACCAACCACTGTCATAGTCGCCACGCGACCCCCGCGTGAAAGTAATCAAAGTCTTCCCGCCATTGTATTCGATCTTGTCCGGGTACACCGCCGTGACGTACTCCGCCTCGTTGTAGCAAGCGCCATTCTCCGGGTCACTAGGATCCCCATACTTGGTATACCTTTTCTTCCGCTGGTAGTCGAAGTCCACGTGGTTGCCGCTCGTGTCCTCGATCCGCGACAGGTACCAGCGCAGCGTAACGTACCGGGGCTTGTACTTGTTGGTGGAGGAGCACCCACCTGGATCCGGCATCAGCCAATTGACAAAGTCCATGCGATGGTCATTCTTCAGACCAAAGATGTACTTCGTGCCATCCGGAGCGGTCGCCGTCCACTCTCCCTGGCTTGACCCGCCGGTCTTTTCCAGCCGCCACTCGGGGGCCGTCTCCGGGTAGTAAGTGTCGGTCCCACTCACCTTCACCAACTTGTCGGATACACCGGCCATGGTCAGGTAGTAGTCGTGCGTGCCGTAGTCTATGAGATCCCCCAGCGGGTCGTCATTCGTGTCCCGCACGATGTAGCCAAAGTCCAGCGACCAGCCTTGCCCAACCCAGCCCGGCTGGCCTGACGGGTGCTCGCGGTCTCGCATCTTGCCTGACGCCATCCGTTGGTCGGCGATTTGCCCGCTGGAATAGCGCAGCGTCAGCTCCGGCACCAGTCCCCCGGCCCCGAGCGGCACATACAGGGGGATCTCGTAGGTCGCATCACCCGTGAACTGGCTCACCTGGGCACCCATCAGCGACGGGATGACCTCAGGATCGAAGTGGCCACTCATGTCCGTTGAAGCGCCTTCTGCCCCAAAGAGCGAGAAATGGTCCGTCTGGGCGGTGATGGTCCGCTGGGTAGTGTCTACCTGGCTCGATAGCGGCACCCACTGGCCGCGCGCCTCATCGAACCAGACGATGCGCAAGCCAGTGGGGTCCAGGCGCCCCACGTCCTCCTCGGTGTAGCGCACGGTCAGGGTCACCGGTTGGCTGAACCGGCTCACCGACCGGCCGTCTTCCCTCCACGCCCCCAGCTCAAAGACGTAGAATCTGGTGCTGGTCACCTCTTCAGGCCGCGCCACGTAGCGCATCTGCACCAAGCGCTCCACCGCCCCAGCCGGGAACTCCACCCGCAGCCGACCGTTGGGCGTCTCCAATACCCCTCCCTGGGGCGTGATCAGCGCCTGGCGCGCCACCGCTACGCTAGCCTGGGCTTGCAGGGGCTCAGCCAGACCCCACCTCTCACCTCGGCCCGGTTGACGATCAGGTCCTCCCGCACGTCCCCCCTCACCCGCGCTTGGAAGCTGGCCTGTTGGCTGTCCGAGGCCAAAGCGGAGACCTGCCACACGAAGCGGCGGGTCCGAGGGTCGAAATCTCCAGCCGTGGCGCTGCCAGGCAGGTAAATCAACCCGTCGGGCAGGGTGTCGCTCACCGTCAGGCCGCTCAGCACCCCCTGCCCCTGGTTGGCCAGGCTCAGGGTGTAGGTCAACAGGTCGCCGGGGAAGACGACGGTGGGCGAGACAGCCAGGCTGAAGGCCAGCCTGGGGCGTGCAGGCGCCCCAAGGGTCGGCGTAGGGGACGGCGACGCCTCAGGTGTGGGCGTGGGAGACGGGGACGCCGTGGGCGTCAGGAACACGAAGGCCGTGGCTGTGGGCGTGGGAGAGGCGGACGCCCCTGGGGTCGGGGTGGGCGTGGGCAGGATCGGCTCCACCCAGCCTTCTACGGCCACCCTCGCGCTGGCCCGGGCTAAGTTCTCACCGCCAGCCCGCACCTGGGCCTCGACCTGGATCAGGTCCGGCGCATCGTGGGTGACGTCCGCCTGGAAGGCGGCCCAGAAGCAGGCCCCCCCTTCAGTCCCCCCCAAACTTGGGGGGGAAGGGGGGCAGGGGGCGCAGGCGGGCAGGAGGGCAGCTCCCAGATGAGGCGCTGACCCTCTGTGTCGTACCGCCCGTCCCCCACGGCGGGGTGGGGAACGTAGAACAGGCCCTCGGGCAGGCTGGCAGTGATGGTCAGGTCGGTCAGGGAGATAGCGCCTGTGTTGGTGAGGCTCAAGGTGTAGATCAGCGTGCCGTAGCGCCGGGCGACCCCGGGCCAAGCGGTCAGGGTGAAGGTCAGTTGGCGGTTGGCGATCCCGCTGTCTGGCGTTGCGGTAGGGGTGGGCTCAGAATTGGCCGGGGCGGCATTGACCGGTTGCAGGTTGAAGGTGAAACCTTCAACCTGCCACGCGGAACGCTCCACCACGAGCCCCAGGAGCAGGGCCAGGACCAGCGACAACAGGGCCAGCCAAAGGATGCGGGGCAGGCGGCGAATAGAGTTTCTCACGGTAGTACCTCTCACCCCCCGTACATCGCCACCATGCGCTCCCTCAGCGGCAGTTCCAGCAACTCCTTGATCCGCCAGTCACCGCTCTTGCCCCACCTGCGGGGATTGTACTCGGGGAGCTTGAGGGCGGCGCGCTTCTTGTCAATGTGCTCCAGCGTGCGCCGCACCATCTCATCCGCGTCCACCACGAACTCGATCTTCCCGCCGTACTTCTCCTCCCAGCCCTTGCTCAGGATCTCCGTCACCACCTCGCTGCCTTCGACGGGGTTGGTGACGCCCATGATGACGTAGGCGCCCGAGCCGGCGCAGTAGCTGGCGATGGCCAGGGCCTTCTCGCTCATCCACTCCGGCGCCAGGCCCACGGCGGGGATGTCGGCGATGTCCTCACCCAGGCCGCCTTCGCTGGCCATCTGGCTGAGGACGGTGAGGATGCGGGTGTTGTCCACGCAGGAGCCCATGTGCAACACCGGCGGGATGCCCACAGCCTCGCACACCTCGCGCAGGCCGGGGCCGGCGTACTCCATGGCCTCACCCACCAGGAACCCGTACTTGGCGCTGGCGATGGCGCCACAGCCCGTCTCCACCACTAGCACGTCGTTCTTCAGCAACTCGGTCACCAGGTGCTTGTGGGTGGCGTCCTGGGTGGTGCGCGGGTTGTTGCAACCTACGTCGGCGGCCACACCCCGGATGCGCCCGGCGATGATGGCGTCGTTCAGCGGCCGGAAGGAGCCACGATACGTGCCGCCCAGCATGTAGTTGATGTACTCGTGGGAGAAGCCCGGCACCACGTCCGCGGTCACCTTGGGGATGCGTACCCCATTGCGGTTGGGGAAGTTGTCAATGGCCATGCGGACGATCTCCCGGGCGATGTCCAAGGCGCGATGCTCGTCGAACTCCATGTGGGTGGCGCCGGTGATCTTCACCTTCGGGGAGGTGGTGATGACCTTGGTGTGGAACTTCTTGGCCACTTCTGGCAGGGCCTGCATGATGCATTGCACGTCCACCACCATGGCCTCGACCGCCCCGGTGGCGATGGCCAGCTCCTGGTGCAGGAAGTTGCCGGCCGAGGGCACCCCCTGGCGCATGAGAACCTCGTTGGAGGTGCAGCAGATGCCGGCTAGCTGGATGCCGGCTGCGCCCTTGGACTTGGCGTACTCGATCATCTCTGGCTCATGAGCCACAGCCACGATCATCTCGGAGAGGGTCGGCTCGTGGCCGTGGACCAGGATGTTGACGTGGTCCTCTTTGAGGACACCCAGGTTGACCTGGGACACCAGGGGGCTGGGGGTGCCAAACAGGATGTCGGAGATGTCCGTGGCCAGCATGGAGCCGCCCCACCCATCGGCCAGGGCCGCGCGCATGGCGCCGTCCAGGATGTGCTCGGCGTCCTGGTCGTCGCCCATGTGGGTGCGGTGGAGCACGTCCACCACCTCGCGGTCAATGCCCCTGGGGGCCACGCCCAGCCTGCGCCAGATCTCCTGGCGCTTCTTGGGAGCCCGCTTGAGGTAAATGAGCTCGCCCTTCTGCTGGCCGAACTGGGCGATGGCCGTGTTGGCCACGTCCAGGGCGATCTCCTCGAGCTGGCGGCCCTCGGTAGCGATGCCCATGTAGCCGGCTACCCTCAGCAGCTTGTAGGGGTCGCGAATCTGATAGCCCTGGGCTTCACCCAGAGCCACAGCCTGCAGGGTGAAAGCTAGATCACGGCCGTGATCGGAGTGGGCTGACGAGCCGGCCGCCACGTGGCGCGCGAAGTTGCGGGCCGTGATGGTCTCCACGGTGGCACCGCAGACGCCGGTCTGCCCTTCCTTGACCACACGGCATGGCCCCATGAAGCAGTTCTTGCAGCACAACCCATCTGCTCCGATGGGGCAGGGCTTCATCTTCTCGGCGCGATCAAAGGCCGTTAAGATGCCCAGCTCGTCGGCATACTTCAGGACCTCGACCGCGGCCGGGTCAACGCTGCGCTCTCTCACGTCCTTCACCATTCTCGAACTCCTTTCAGGGTAAGGTTGGTCTGGTCCCGCTGCATACCCTACAGCATCCAGCGGCCGACTGGCGTCCGCCTTGAGCCGGTTTTCGGATAGGCATTTGGAGCCCATCGCAAAAACCACTTAGACGGCCTTTCCAGGCTAGCGGAGGTGGGTTGGAAAGCTCGGCTCACCTCAGTACCTGCGGAATTCACCTGACAGGGCCATATCCGCCGGGTTCGTCTGCGTCAGCCGCTGGCCCAGGATGTCCCAGCTTCGCGCGGGAGGTTGCCACTCGGCCAATTCCGGCGGCACCACACCGTCGCCCACGGCGTAGCCGGCGGCATCCAGCGCCTTGACCAGCTCCTCCTGGCTGATCTTCGTGGGGTCGAAGGTCACCTCGACTTCTCGAAAGGCGGCGCTAGCCAGAATGTCTTCCACGCCGGGCAGGCCCGCCAACACTTCGCGCACGGCAATAACGTGATGGTCACCGTACATCTTGGGTATCTTGAAAACTGTTCGCTCCATGAGGTGACTACCTCCTCGTCTGTGACCTCGGTTGTGGTTACTAGCGTATGGCCTCAGTGCATAGGCATTGACATTATAGCACGGCAAAGTCCAAATTTGGTCCAAAAATGGTCCTGATTGGGTCCCAGCGCCCACCCTTAACTCAGGGCACGCACAGCCAGGGGAGTGAAGGGGGCTAACCCTTCACTCCCCTAGGGTTGGGTATGCACACGGGCAACGGGGTACCCTGCCTCAGGATGCCGCTAGAAGAGGCCGACCACCCGGCCGTCCTCGTCCACGTCCACGGCCATGAAGGCCGGCTTGGACGGCAGGCCGGGCATGGTGCGCATCTCACCGCACAGCGGGTAGATGAAGCCCGCGCCTACGCTGGCCCGCACCTCGCGGATGGGCAGCCGGTAGTTCTTGGGCACGCCCTTCCAGTTGGGGTCGTGGGACAGGGACAGGTGGGTCTTGGCCATGTTGATGGGCAGGTTGCCGAAGCCGGCCTCCTCGTAGGTCTTGATCTGGGCATCAGCCTTGGGGTCGTAGTCAACACCGTCAGCGCCGTATACCTTGGTGGCAATGGCCTCGATCTTCTTCTTGATGGGCCAGTCCAACGGATACAGGAACTGGAAGTTGGACGGCTTCTCGCAGGCGTCAACTACGGCCTCAGCCAACTCGATGGCCCCTTCGCCGCCCCGGGCCCAGTGGTCGCTCATCACAGCAGCCTCTGCGCCGGCTTCCTCGGCGGCGCGCTTCACCAGGGCTATCTCGGCATCGGTGTCGTGCCAGAAGCGGTTCACTGCCACCACGACCGGGATGCCGAAGAGCTTGGCGATGCGGATGTTGGCTGCTAGGTTCTCACAGCCTTTCTCCAGCAGCTCCAGGTTCTCCTCGGTGTAAGCGGGATCCAAAGGCCGGCCGGGCACCACACGCGGACCACCGCCGTGCATCTTGAGGGCGCGGATGGTGGCAACCAGAACCACGCAGTTGGGGATGAGCCCGGAGTAGCGGCACTTGATGTTGAAGAACTTCTCCATGCCGATGTCAGCGCCGAAGCCGGACTCGGTAACCACGTAGTCCACCAGCTTCACAGCCACCTTGTCGGCCAGGATGGAAGAGTTGCCATGGGCGATGTTGGCGAAGGGACCCGCGTGGATGAAAGCCGGCTGCCCTTCCAGCGTCTGCATCAGGTTGGGCATGATGGCGTCCTTCATGAGGACGGTCATGGCACCGGCCACACCCAGGTCCTCGGCCGTCAGCGGGTTACCGTACCTGTCCAGCCCGAAGACGATGCGGCCCAGGCGCTGGCGCAGGTCCTTGAGGGCCGACTTGTAGTCATCACCGGAGACCAGGGCCAGGATGGCCATCACCTCGGAGGCGACGGTGATGTCGAACCCGGACTGGCGCGGGCGGCCATCCCAGCGGGTGCCCAGGCCGATTATGACGTTGCGCAGGGCGCGGTCGTTCACGTCCACCACCCGGTTCCAGGTGATGCTGTAGGGGTCTATGTTCAGCCGGCGCAGGCCCATGTTGGCCAGTTGCTCATCGCTGAGCCGGTCCTCGTGCATGATGCGGGCGTCAATAGCCGCTGCCAGCAGGTTGTGGGCCGCGCCCACAGCGTGAATGTCGCCGGTCAAGTGGAGGTTGAAGTCCTCCATGGGCACAACCTGGGAGTACCCGCCACCCGCTGCACCGCCCTTGATGCCGAAGGTCGGACCCTGGGACGGCTGGCGGATGCAGCACATGACGCGCTTGCCAATCTTGCCTAACCCCTGCGTGAGACCCACCGTGGTGGTGGTCTTGCCCTCTCCCAGAGGTGTGGGCGTGATGGCCGTCACGTCAATGTACTTGCCCTGAGGACGGTCCTTGAACTTTTGAATCACGTCCAGGTGGACCTTGGCCTTGTACTTGCCGTAAAGGTCCAGGTCTTCCTCGTCGAGCCCCAGCTCCTTAGCGATCTCGACGATCGGCTTGAGCTTCGCTGCTTGGGCGATCTCCAAGTCGCTAGGCACAACGGTGATCGTTGCCATGCTCGACACTCCTTTCACGAGAATAATGTATTCAGGCCAGGGCGCACATCACCCTCAGTATATCACGGCAAGGTCCAAATAAGGTCCAAATAAGGTCTAAGGGTGGTCCTAATGTCCGCCAGCCACCGAGATTGTCCCTACTCGCGTGCGGCCAGCCCCAGGCGCACGAAGAGCCACGGTCCGCCCAGGGTCACCCACAGGCCCATGACGGCGTAGCGGGCGAAGCGAAAGGCCGGGCCGGCCGGCAGCACCATCCGCAAGCCCATCCACAGCCCGAAGAGCACCACCAACCCCAAGACCAGCTTCCCCACCTGCTGAGCCAGGCCGCCGCGCGCGTCGAAGCGCACCCACTGGCGCTCCCCTACCGCGCCCACGCCCAGGCCCATGAGCACCGCCATGTCCCGCAGGGCCGCAGCGCTGAAGGTCAGGGCCAGCAGGCCCAGGGGAGCCAGGACGGCGATGACCAAGGTGATCCCGGGTCGCACGTACATCTGTTCTGCCACCCTCATGCCCACCAGTGCCAGCAGGAGAAATACGATGCCCATGAGCCAGCCGCCAATGACGTCGTGGGGGAAGTGCACGCCCAGGTAGATCCGCGAGAACCCAATGGCCAGGGCCAGGAAGGCCGCCAGAGCCCAGGTCACCGGGTTGCGAAGCTGGCTGGCGAGGTAGCCCCACAGCACGGCGGCGTTCTGGGCGTGGCCACTGGGGAAGCCCGGCGAGGTCTCCTCCCGCAGCACGGCTATGCGCGGATCAGAAGGGCGCGGGGTGGCGAAGAGGTCCTTGAGCAGGCCATTGGCGTAGTCGTTGAGGAGGAAGGCGATGGCCAGGCGCAGCCCGATGGGTCGGCTGATGCACCAGAACATCAGCGGCAGGAAGATCAGGTAGAACTCCTCCTCGCCCAATAGCGTGAAGCCAGTGAACACCCCGTCCAGAAACGGGTTGCGGAAGGATTGCACCCAGAGGATGAAGGCCGTTCCCCAATTGATCAGGCTGTCCATGAAACTATACCTCCCGAGCGCTAGATTCATAACGAAGAACGGAGTACGCAGTAGGCTCGTAGTTCGAAAGTATCCGGAAACCCCGCTATCCGACGGCGTCCTCGGGCGACGGCAATGCCGTCGCGCACCCCGGGGCGCGCCTGTGCGTGCCAGTCCCTGGCACAGGGGTCGCAGGGACGCGGACGCCCCCTCCTGAGCGGTTTCCGGATAGGCACTTCGTACTGCGTATTCCGTCAGGCTGCACGATCTCCTTGCGAGCTATCCCAGAACAACAGCGTGATCACCTGCCGGCTGCGCACTGTCGCCTCCACGCTCCCGTCGGGCCGGATGGGCAGCTCTTCCAGCGGCGTCTCATCCAGTCGGGCCAGCCGCGCCGCCCCTGGCCGCCTCAGCAGGCGCAGGCGGGCTGCCACCGGCTCCGGCCCCAGGTTGCAGCAGCGCACCAGGAGGGCATCGCCCTCTTCGGCCGGCTTGATGGCCGTCACCACCAGGTCGTCGGGTTCAACTTGCAGGAAGGCGGCCTCGGCCGGCAGCCGGCCTGGCCCAGGCTCCACCACCACGCCCCGTAGCGGGGCGTTAAAGGCGTGGGCCTCCCGGAAGGCGGCGCGCCAGTCGCCACTGTGAGGCACCAGGGCGTACTCGAAGGCCTGTCTGCCCGGACACTGGGCCTCCGGCGTCTCCAGGGCGTCTCCGGCCGGCCCGTGCCGGGTGCTCAGGTCGCCTCGCGAAAGCCACCCCACGCAGCGCAGCAGGGTCAAGGCCAGTGTGTGTCCGTCCGATCCGGGGATTACTTCGTATTCCGGCAGGCCCTTGTTGGCCAGGAGCAGCCCCACCGGCAAGCGCTCACCCTCACCCGCGGTTGAGACACGGTTTGGCTGAGGCCCGCGTGAGCGCTCGTCAACCTGGCTGCCCCTCAGGTCCACGAAGGAACGCTGGGGCTGGGTGGGGGCCGGCACTTCCACCCAACCCGGCCCCGCTTCCTCAGGGCGTATCGGGCGCGCGATCACGTCCCAGTGGCCCTCGGCCCACGCCCGGTCAGCCTGGATGGGGGTGGGGAAGTGGACCCGCAGCCGGTGGTCGCGTGCCCGGTTGTCCACCGTGGTGCGCACGTCCACCCGCCGCACCCCGGGCGACAGGCTGATCTCGCTCACGATGGGCACGTCAACCAACCGATGGCTGCGTCCCGCTCTGTCCGCTGTCAGCGACTCCGGCAGGCGGTAGAGGAGGGAGACGCGCAGGGTCTGCCGGGCAGGCCCTGGCTCCACCCACGCGATGGCCGGCGGCGCGGCCGGGCTGCTGAGCAGGTGGTCCTCCGGGGGTGGGTCGTAGTTGTACTCGTCGCCCCGGTCGCCGCCGTCCACGAAGCGATTGAGACCCCGAAAAACCACACCCGTAGCCTTGTGAGTGATGGTGAGGGTGCCGTCGTCTGCGTCCACCTCCACCACGTAGAACTCGTTCTCCAGCCGGTTCAGACTTTCGAGGTGTGCGCAGACTTCGGAAGTCTGGGAATCGCCTGCCTTGCGCACCCAGAAGGTCTTGTAGCCGAAGCCGGGCACGTCCCGGGCCACCATGGTGAGCTCGATCGTGGGGGCGGTTTGCGCCTGGACGTGGAAACGGGCGATCCCTTCGTCAATCAGTTGGCGGATGGTGTTCCGGGCCCCCTCCAGGCGCTCCAGGTCCGGTTGCCCCTCGTGTGAGAGGGTCACGTCCAGGTGGACCAGGTCCCCCTCCCGGCGCAGGCGCAGGTCGCGGATAACCATGTCGAAGACCTTGCCGGTGACCATCACGCCCATGGCCTGAGTGAGAGTGAGGGGGTCCAGCTCCATGGAGGCCACCACCTCGCCCTCATCGCGGGGGCGTATCTGATAGGGGACCGGTTGGTCGCTCTCGTCCACTACGCTGATCCCCCTCACCCCGGCCGGCAGTTGCAGCTTGACGTCCACCACGTCGGTCCGGGGGCCGGTCAGCGGGTTGAAGACCACGACGGCGGCCAGGGCCTCCGGGTCCTCGGTCTGCACCTGCCGGGCGATGGCCTCCAGGCTCTGCCGGGTGACCTCCTCGCCGATCTGCTCCACCCAATCGAACCGGGGGACCATCTCCCGATGCACCTGGTCCACGCTGCACCCGCAGATGCTGTCGTGGGGGTGGTTCTGGAGCAGATAGCGCCAGGCGAGCTGGAGGAATCGGTGATCGGGTATCAATGAATCAGGTATTGGCGCCAGTGTGCAGAAGGCGGTGAAGGGCTCGGCCCAGGCCTCCAAAAGGGTCTGGCAGGCGGCGTTGCGTTGCTTAATCCACATACGGGTGGAGAGGACCCCCTGCAGCAGGTGATGGCGCTTGGGGGAGCGGAGTTCGCCTTTGACGGTCCTGAGTCCTGGGTCCTCACGCAGGACCAAGGATTTCCTGACGGCTTCGATGTATCCAGGCAGGGTGCTGTGGATGAGCCGGGCGTCATCCAGGTGCTGGTTGGCGTAGCGGATCAGGGTCGGCAGCTCCGGCATGGGCTCCATATGGTCGGTGCCGTTCATGAACAGCAGGTTGGGGGTGGGGGCGTGGGGCGCCAGGGACGCGCGCAGCTGGTGGATGGCTTGCACGAACTCGTCGGGCTCTTTCGGCAACCAGGCGGCGTTGTCGTAGCCGTCGCGCAGGTAGCAGAGGAGCACCGTGCTGCCATCGGGTGCCTCCCAGATGACCTCGGTGGGTTCGTCACTGAGGCCGCGCCGCAGAGCGGCCGCGTCCATCCCAAAACCCCGGATGAGCTGGGGGAGCTGGCCGATGTGACCGAAGGTGTCCGGGATGTAACCGACGGGCATGGGTTCGCCGAAGCGCCGGCACACCTGCCGACCCATGAGCAAGTTGCGCACCAGCGCCTCCGGGCTGACCAGGAACTCATCCGGCAGCACGTACCACGGGCCGATGAGCAGCCGGCCCCTCTGCACGTGAGCCTTGATCTCGGCCTCGCGCTCTGGCCGCACCTCCAGGTAGTCCTCCAGCACGATGGCCTGGCCGTCCAGGGTGAAGTGGCGGTACTCAGGGTCCTTCGCCAGGATGCGCAGGAGCCGGTCCACCAGCCGGACGAGCTTCAGTCTGAAGAGCTGAAAAGGGAGATACCACTCACGGTCCCAGTGGGTATGGGAGACTAGGAAGAGTTGTTGTTTCACCTGTGTCCTCCTGCAGGCTTTACTGACAGGGCAGATCGCACCGCCAACCGGTTGGCGGTGTCACACATTCTACCAGCTTTTGCCCGGCTGCGCAAGGGGGTCAATCTCCGGTCGGGCAACTAGAAGTCCCTGGCCGTCGCTTGCACGCCGGGGGCTTGCAGATAAGCGGGGACGCTACTGGGGTGCCAGCGGGAACACTTCAGGCCTGGTGTACGTCCTCCGTCCAGCGCCTGAACGAGGGAGAGCTTGAGGCGGTGATAGACGGGATCGAGCCCGTGAACACAGGCGACTTCGCCCAGCCGCACAAGCCCACCAACACCATCGCTGAGAACGCGGCCATCCTGGCCCGCTACGTGGAGGCGGTGCGCCGGACCACGGGCGCCCAACGGGTGGACCTGGTGGGCCATAGCATGGGCAGACTCATCTCTCGCCACTACATCGCGGCACTGATGTCCATGGTGGAGCGCCCGGGCTTGCCCACCGTCCCGGCCGTCAACCAGCTCTACATGATCAGCACGCCCAACGCCGGCTCGCCCTGTGCCATCCCGGCTGCCAGCCTGGGCCTCTACCCGCCGGCTACCACGGAGATCACCCCGGCCTACGTGCGATACATCTTCAACCGCGAGATCAACGATCCTCGGGATGTGCCTTTCTTCGTGCTGGCCGGCGACCCGGTGCGGGACTACGCTGCCCTGGTGTGCACGCCCGTGCCCACCGATGTCTTCGTGTCGGTGGCCAGCGCCGAGGGTGCCATCCCGGTGATCGCCACGGAGCTACCGGTGCGCCACGGCGAGCAGACCAGATCGCCGCAGGTGTTTGAGCTGCTCTTCCGCAGCCTCTCCCGGGGTCCGGACGAATACCCCATCCCGCTGCTCATGGAGCCGGCGCGACCGCTAGAAGAGATGGCGGGGTTGCAGATTGCCGGCCTGCACAGCGGAATCCTGGCGCCCGACGGGGGCGTAACGCTGCCGGTTCTCTATGCGCCTCGGCCGGGCGACCTCTGGCGATCAAGTCGCGATGCCAACGACGTTGCTAGCGCCTTGAGAATCAGGGTGGCGTAGCTGCCCGGCGGCAGGCTGAAGCTCAGAGCGAGGCGCCGTCGGCCCGGGAACTCGTCGTCAGCGGCCTCATCCTCGATCTTCACGTCCTCCGGGAAGACCAACAGCGCTCGCTGCCCCCGCGTCAGGTAGGCGTTCTTCAACACCCGCGCCTTCAGGTCGCCCTGGGTCAAACCCTCTGCCTGCAGCACTGCTTCGGCGGCTGCTTTGAGGTCCGTGTCGGCAAAGGTCGCCCGCAGGTGGGGCAGCGGGATGGTGACCTGTGAAAGAGCAGCCAGCAGGCCATCGGGCAGATTGCGGTACACCGGCAGGCGGACGCACGCGATTTGCAGCCAGGCGACCGGCAGCCCCGCCGCCTCTAGCCTGCCGGCCAGGAACCGGCCGGCGATGCGGTTCCAGAGGAAGCTCTGATAGGCGCTCAGGTAGAGGGAGAGCAGGCGCCGGGGGATGAGGTTGAGGGCGCGAAGATGGTCATCCGGGTGGTCCTTGAGGAAGGTGAGGACGCTGCGGAAGTTGGAGGGCTTTGGGGCGAGGTCGAAGAGGGCGGACCAGTCGCCCCAGTGCCGGGCGGCGAAGCCCTTGAAGGCGCGAATCTCGGGTGGGTCACCGGCCAGCGGCTCCGCCAGGTACGCCCGCAGCGCACCCTCCACATCCCGCTGCAGGACCCGCTTGCCGATGAAGTCGCCGGCCGCGGTCATGGACCCGAAGCGTTGCTCGTCGAAGTAGTTGGGGACGCCAAAGCGGGTCACCTCATCCAGCCGGGCCTTGACCCCGGCCACCCCGCCCGGGGCCAGATCGCGCAAGACGACGGTGAAGCGGTTGCCGCGCAGGTCGGCCGGGCGCAGGAAGCGATGGGCGTAGCCGACCCGCTGGGCGACGAAGCCCCGTCCCTCGACCACAGGGGGGCCGCTGCCCTTGACGCTGGCGTACTGCACGGCGATGGCATCTTTGTCCTTCAGTGCCGGAAAGTTCACCGCACCGCGAGGCCTGCCCAGAGCCTTGGCCAGATGGACCTGCACCTGGAGGGTGGTCACGCCTTCCTTGCGGACCCGATACACCGCGTACGGGCCGTGATCCCCCAGCGGGACGGCAATCTGTTCCTCGACGAGGAAATCTGCGGGCCGGAATTTGTAGCGCACGACGAACGCACTATTTAGGAATCTTCCAGCCACTCGCGGAGGCGGGTCTTGAGCCTGGATTCCAGCTTCCTGCCGATGGCGTCCCAGCCCTCATCCGGCTCGGCGCCGGCCCAGCTGGCGAACAGTCCCCGCACCCTAGCCTCGACGCGATCGCCGATCTCGTCCCAGTCGGCATCCGCGCCGCTTTCGACGCCCGTCAACTCCGCGATCTGAGCCCGGATGCGGGCCTCCATCTTGCGGCCCACCTCGGCCCAGTCGTCATCGGGCCCGGCGCCGGCCCACCGGCCAACCACCTCTTTGGCCCGGCTCTGCATCCGCTCGCCGATCTCGGCCCAGTCAGCGCCCGGCGTCGCCCCCACCCACGACGCCATCTCCATGCGAATGCGGCCCTTCACCTTTTTGCCGATGGTCTCCCAGTCTTCATCGGGCTCGGCGCCGGCGAAGCGGGCCATCTCCTGGCGGATCTGCGCCTCGACGCGGCGCACGATTTCGTCCAGGTCCTCGCGGTCAGGTCGCCTCTTCCCTCCTGCCATGTCAGACCCCCGTGTTGTTCCTGCCGCCCGTCTCGTTGGGCTACTCGGCGATGAACCCATCATCCATCCGGCGCACCCTGCCCTCGGCGATGAGCCCATCCAGGTGCTTGCGGACCATCTGGCCTTCCCAGTAGCGCAACAACTCCTCGGCGTAGGGGTAGCCGCCGTAGAATGGCGACAGATCAACCAGCTCCTCCAATGTGCGTTTCGTTGACAGCAACGCCAGCAGCTTGCGGTCACGCGCCTCGAACACGTCCAGATACCGCTGCAGATGGCCCTCCACGTCGTCGCTGATGATCCCCTTGTGGCTGGAGGCGATCACCTTGGGTCGCAGCCCCATGAGTCGCCGGATGGAGGCCTTGAAAGCCTCCACGTCCGACTCCCGGTGTCCATACCACGGCCCGAAGGAGGTCAGGTCAATGTCGAATGACAGGAGCACGCCGTGGCGCGGCTCGAAGAGGCAGGTGTGATCGGCGGTGTGGCCGGGGGTGTGGATGGCCACCAGGGAGAGGGACCCAAAGTCGAAAGTCTCCCCATCACCATAGGTGTGTGTAGGCCGGGTGCTGCGGAAGCCCATCGCCTGGGACACGAAGTGACGCCACGTGGCGGCCAGGTGGCCCGGCTCGGTGAAGCGCTCACCCAGGAGCTCGAAGCGGCCGAAGGTGCCCGCCGTGGCCTCCGGCGCGTACAGTGGTACCCCGTCGAAGAGCCAGCAGCCGGCCGTGTGGTCCGGGTGGGCGTGGGAGGCGATCACCCGGTCCATCCGGCGGCGCCGCAGCGCCCGCAGGGTCTCGATACCACACCCGGCGTCAATCAGTGCCCACTCCTCGCCCTCCACCAGGAAGGAGTAGGCCAAGGGGAAGCGTCCGCCGCCAGGACCCGACACCATGTACAGGCCGGGCACGATCTGGACCAGCTCCACGTCCGCCATCAGGCCTCCTCCTCACCAAAGGCCAGGGCTTCGGCGCGCTGGGTGACCTGATGGTAGGCTGCCCCCAGGCTGGCCCGCAGGTTGATGGGCGCGAACGATGGCTCCCCCAGCCGCACCAGCAGGCTCAGGGGCACTTCGGGGGCCTGGGGATGGACCTGGAACTCTTCGAGGGGCTGGCTCAGGTGCCAGAAGGCCTCTGGATCTTCGGGGAGGGGGGCCGGGGCGGTCTCCTCGGCCGGCAGGGCGGTGGGATCAGGTCCGGCCTCCTCCTCTTCTTCGGCCACGGTCCGGCGGGCGCGCAGCCCGGCCAGCACCTGCTCCTGAGTGCGGCCTCGCAGGCGGAACAGCATGAAGGGGTCGTCGTCGAAGGCCTCACCGAGCAGAAAGTAGACGGCAGCGATGTGCTTGCAGGGGTTGGCCCAGTCAGGGCAGGAGCAATCCGTGTCCAGCTCTCCGGCCGAGGTCGGGAAGAGGCTGGTGCCGGCGGCAGCGAAGGCCTCCTCGATGTCGGTGGGCATCTCCCCGGCCAGGAGTTGGGCGGTGAAGATGGCCTGGTCGGCCAGGACGTCCAGCACCCGCTCCCAGGTCTTATCATCGAGGGGCTTCACCTGGATGCTCACCCGGTAGGGTGTGGGGTGCGTGCCCTGGACCCGGGCGGTGATGGTGCCATCGCGCTCCTGGATGTCCATCACCTGGCCGCGCCGGGCGTAGTTACGGCCCCGGCTGAGCCGTTTGGGGTCCATGATGCGGCGCAGAGCCTCAATCCAGCGCTTCGCCCACCAGCTCTTGCCGATGGCGCCGCGCTGGCTGCGGGCCTTGATGCCTCCCTTCACCTGGATGGGGCGGGCCGGTTCGTAGCGTGGGTACCACCAGGACATGGATCTCTCCCTAAAGCCTATCCGGAAACCCCGCTATCCGACGGCGTCTTCGGGCGACGGCAATGCCGTCGCGCACCCCGGGGCGCGCCTGTGCGCGCCAGTCCCCCTGTGCCAGGGACTGGCGTGGCACAGGGGTCGCTCAGACGCGGACGCCCCCTCCTCTTGAGCGGTTTCCGCATAGGCACTAGGCCGTTATAGAAGTCCGGTCCTTTTTCAAAGTCGCCTAGAGGCAACAAGCCCCCAACGGCTTCTCCCAGAGCCATTGTCAGTACCTGAGAAAAGTCGCTCAAAAGGGGCGTCCCCGCCCCGTCCGGGTGGCGGGGACGCCACCCGAGAGCAGGAATTTCTCAACCACTGATTGTCAAAGGCTGCCAAACAACAAAGCCTAATCCCCAATCTCCATCTCTACTCTCCCACCGCCTCCGGTCGCAGCGTGAGAATCTCCCGCAACTCGTCCGTCGAAAGCTCCGTCAACCAGCTCTCGTCGGCTGTCACAATGCTGGCGGCCAGGGCCTTCTTGCTCTCAATCAGCGCATCAATGTTCTCCTCCAGGGTGCCGATGCACAGGAACTTGTGCACCTGGACGTCCCGCGTCTGGCCGATGCGGAAGGCGCGGTCGGTGGCCTGATCCTCCACCGCCGGGTTCCACCAGCGGTCGAAGTGGAACACGTGATTGGCGCCGGTCAGGTTGAGGCCCAACCCTCCCGCCTTCAGCGAGAGGACGAAAAAGGGCGGTCCGCGCCCATCGTCCTGGAAGCGCTGGATCATGCGCTCTCGCTGCTTGCGCGGTGTCCCGCCGTGGAGGAAGAGCACCTCCCGGCCAAAAGTCTCCTGCAGGTAAGCCTTCAGCATCTCGCCCATGGTGGCGAACTGGGTGAAGATCAGGGCGCGGTCACCCACGGCCAGTGCCTCTTCCAGCATCTCGGTCAGCCGGGCCAGCTTGCCGCTGCGCCCGGCCAGCTCCGAGCGGTCACCCAGGAACTGGGCCGGGTGATTGCAGATTTGCTTCAGCTTCATCAGGGTGCTCAGCACCAGCCCCTTGCGCTGGATGCCCTCGCTCTCCTCGATCTGCCTCAGGGAGTCCTGCACTATTGCCTCGTACAGGGTGGCCTGCTCCGGCGTCAGGTTACAGAAGACCTTCATCTCCAGCTTCTCGGGCAGGTCCTGGATGATGGTGGGGTCGGTCTTGACCCGCCGCAGGATGAAGGGGCCGACCAGCCGTTGCAGCCGTCGGGTGGCCTTCGGGTCATGATAGCGCTCGATGGGCAGGGCGAACTGCTTGCAGAAACGCTGCTGAGGGCCCAGGAAGCCAGGGTTGAGGAAGTGCATGATGGACCACAACTCGAAGAGGCGGTTCTCCACGGGCGTGCCGGTCAGGGCCAGGCGGAAGTCGGCCGAGAGCCGGCGCACCGCCTGGGTCTGCTTGGCCGAGGGGTTCTTGATGTTCTGCGCTTCGTCCAGGACGACGACACCCCAATGCACCTGGGCCAGCAGGTCGGCGTCACGCCGGGCCAGGCCGTAGCTGGTGATGACCACGTCGTGCTCCTTGGCCTGCTCCAGAAACTCCTCGCCGGTCGCCCGGCCCGGGCCGTGGTGCAGCAGCGTGTGCAGTTTGGGGGCAAAGCGCTGGATCTCCCGCTGCCAGTTGCCGGCCACCGATGTGGGGCAGACGACCAGGGCCGGCGGCCCCCGCTCGGCTCGCTCGCGGTCGTAGAGGAAGAGGGCGATGCTCTGGATCGTCTTGCCCAGGCCCATGTCGTCGGCCAGACAGGCCCCCAGCCCCCAGCGGCGCATGAAGGCCAGCCAGGAGAAGCCTCGCCGCTGGTAGGGGCGTAGTTGGCCGGCCAATCCGGCCGGCTGGGGTAGCTCCTCTGGCCGCTCGCCCTCCTTCAGTCGCTTCAACAGTGCGCCCAGCCACCCGGTGACCTCCACTCCCTCCACCGGCAGGCCCTCCACCTGGCCCTCCTCGCTGAGGCCCCAGAGGATAGCCTCCAGCACGCTCATCTGCGCCTCGGCCTGGCGCTTCTCCCAGAAGCGGATAGCGGCTTCGATCTCCTCCGGGTTCAGGGCCACCCATTGGCCGCGGATCTGCACCAGGGGCATCTTGAGGCGCACCAGGGCCTCGAACTCCTCGCGGGTCAGCGCCTGGCCACCCAGCACCAATTCCCACTCATAGTTGACCAGGTTTTGCAGGCTGAGGAGGCCGGTTGTCGTGCTGGGTGGGGCCTCGGGGCTTTTCACTCGCAATCGGGCGCCGAGACGCGCGCCGGGTTTGTTCCACCAGGGCGGGACCAGCAGCCCGAAGCCACTGTGGCTCAGGAGAGGCGCTGCCTCCCGCAGGAAGGTGTAGGCTTCTTCGGTAGTCAGCCGGGCGGCGGTGGGTCGCCGCTCCCGCAGGCTGCGCTCCAGGGGCGGGAACACCCGCGAGGCGAAACCCAAAGCGGTGAGCAGACGCTCCTGGGGCTCCTCGAAGCGGCGGCTCAGGTAGGTGAGGGTTTTTGCCCCGCGCCTTCCACACGGTCTTGGCCGGCACCAGCAGGCTGGGGTCGTCGCTGGCCTGCAGGAGGAACTCAAGGGGCCAGGGTTCCTCAGGGGTGTCAGGCACGTTCAGGCTTAGGCACACGCGGAAGTTGGCGTCGCCGGCCACGTGCAACTGGCGCACCCACGCCTTGTGGGCCTTGACCAGGGTGCTGAGGGTGAAGTATGGGCCTTCGACGGTGGGATCGACGGCGAAGAGGGCGTTGAGCCAGGCCACAGCCACATCCTCACCGCGCAGGGGCTGCCAGGCCGGACTGTGCCACTCACGCACCGCCGCGTCCACCACGGTGGCCAGGAAGTCCTCCAGCAGCCGGTGGGCCGGAGCCGGCTCTGGTTCGCCTTTGACCTGCGGCGGGAGCAGGGCTCGAGCCGCCGGGGGCATGGCACCCAGCAGCTGGGCCAGCCGGCTGGTGTCCTCGGGCCGGTCGAAGACCGGGCGCCAGCGGGCATAAAAGGTCTCCGCGTCCACCTGTTCGATGGCGGGGATGTAGCGCTGGCCGGCCAGCAGCTCCAGGGCTAAGCGGGCCACGGTGCTCCAGAAGACCAGATCATCACCCAGGGCCAACTGTGGGGGCAGTTCCTCCAGCGCAGGCAGTACAGTCAACACCGCCAGAGCATCTGTAGCACCCAGCGCCAGCCCCTGCAGCTTGAAGCGACGCAAGCCGGTGGGCATGGCGTCCGCCAGCTCCTCCCAGTCGTGGACCAGGCGTGGGGAGGGGAGGGGCAAAGCCCCGGCGGCCGGTAGCAGCGCGTCGAAGCAGGCCATGGCCAATCCATCGGGGAGAGAAACCAGGGGGCGCAGGGCCTCACGCATCCTCTCAGGCTGCGCGGCGAAGGGGTGGGGGAGCACCTGGGACGGCCGTCCCCGGGGCTTGCGGGGCTTCTCTCCAGAGGTCTCGGCCCACAGGACAAAGTGGCCGGACTCCCCGAGTTGTGTGGGCAACAACCAGCTACCATGCAGGACCAACATCAGCGCACATCCTCTGCACCAAAGCGGATTCGTGGAGAATTATACTACCATGCCAGGTACGATGCAAACAGACACAGAGGGACTTGACACCCCCAGTTTTGTGCTATACTATAATCGGCGAGAGCAGCAGGCAGCACCGCGAGGGCAAGTCGGGGTCTTGCCCCCGGGCGTATGGGCATGTAAGGGAGGTTCAGAGTCATGAAGAGGATCTTAGGTTTCTTCACCAGCCTGGCGGACAACGTGATTGTTCTGGGGCTGGCCCTCGGTGTGGGAATAGTTTTGGCAGCCGCTTTGGCAGGTGCAAACGCAATGCTTAAATCGCCTGCACTTCAAGCCCCTGCATCCCAAGCGTCACCTCACGTGAGCGTGGCTCCCAGGAGTCTGCACGTGAACGTGGGTGACACGTTCTCCATCTATGTTCTCATAGATAACGCCACACACCTTGGAGCATACGAGTTCAAGCTTCGCTACAACCCCTCTATCGTGCAAATCCTGGATATGTCAGCCGGTGAATTCCTCGCAAGCAGAGGAGACCAGGTATACTCGGTTGACCCTCGCATCAACAGTGAGCTTGGCGAATTGGCCTTCGCTTCCCTCATTCTGGGCATTGGCCAGAATCCCGACGCCGGTGCCCAGGGCTCTGGCAAATTGGCCACTGTGAACATGAAGGCCGTAGGTGAAGGCAGGACCACGTTGGATCTTCAGGGGATTCATCTGATAGATTCCAGTCAGAGAGAACAAGTCCCCGCTTCGATTGCGGGAGGCGTTGTGGTTGTGGGTTTACCCGGGTCACCTGTGGCAACGGCTGTTCCCCCCACCCCGTATGCGATTCCTACGCTTACGCCAAGAGTAAGTCAGTTGATCTCGACAGATCCAAGGGAAACCCAACTTACCACTGAGGGATTCGCTGGCTCGCCAGTTTGGTCTCCTGATGGCAGCCAGATTGCTTTCGTGAAACGAGCTGTGGATCAGCCAGTGCCAGATCTGTGGGTGATGAATGCCGATGGTAGTGGACAACAGAAGCTTGCAGATAACAGCTATTGGCCCACTTGGTCAGCTGATGGGCAAATGCTTATCTATACATCTAAGATAGGCCAAGGGATAGAGCAACGACGGGGGGAAGTACGGGTTGTCAGCGTCAATGGCACGGTTCGCAGAAAGCTCGCCGATGGCGACTTCAATCGTGCACGATGGTTACCAGGTGCAAGAGTAACCTTTCTCCAAAATGGACGCCTCTACTCCATAGACATTGAAGGTCGGGGACAGCTATCCATAAACGCCTACTATTTCTCAGGTCAATTTCATGAGACTTCCTTCCTACCTTCGCCTAATGGGGCAAGACTCGCTTATCATAGTCAAAACGAATTGTGGATAGCAAATGCAGACGGAACGCAAATGGTTAAGATCTCTAATGAATTTGATGGTGCCCCGGAAAACCTGGCGTGGTCCTCAGATGGCGCAAAACTCGCCTTTGTCAAGACACCTACAGGGGTTTCGCCGGAGCTCTGGGTTGTTAATGCTGATGGCACAGGAGCCATGGCGTTGGCTAAGGGAGAGGGAGAGCACTTTGAATTCCCTACTTGGTCACCAGACGGTAGAACTGTCGCCTTCATTCGTCGTCCGACCGGCTCTAGCACAGCAGAGCTGTCGGAGATCTACTTAGCGAGTGCTGACGGGTCGGGATTGCGGCGTGTGACGAACAACAAGCTGAACGAGGGATTTCTGGCGTGGTCCCCCGATGGATCCAAGATCGCCTTCACGCGATTGGAGATGGGCGCGGTGGAAGCCTTAAGTCAAACGATTTGGGTGATCACGGTACGTTAGCTGTTGTCAAAGCAGCGACACTGGGCGGTCATTCCTTGTAGTTTTTTTGCCTGGGGGAAGAACATGAAATCACAATTGCCATTGAACCCACTCTGGCACTTCTTTCTCGGAATTTCTATCATTTGCGCGGTGATCGCCGGCTTGGTGGCAGATGTTCATGCGCAAACAGGCTCTCGAATCCCTATTCTCGATCACGTACAGGGCCAGGTGCTCGTTGACGTATATGATAACCCAGCTAACAATAACTTGATAGCTGACAATATCCCTCTTGAACTTTACTCCAAGAGAGTGTTACCTAATGAGTGGTGTTCGACCTGGCATCCTCAATCCTTGAGAAGCGGAGCGGTAGCGGTCAGAACCTATGCCTTGTATAGAGTACACCGGCAAATAAGGCTCTACGATGAGGGGTACGGCCAGGACTATGAAGAAACATGTTATGAGGGTGGTCGCGCCATCCCTTGCGAGAATGTTGCATCCACCAGGGACGCTGTCAATGCGACACAAGGCCGGTACATGGCTACGGCCTACAATGTTTGTGTTGATGACGATGCTCCAATCGACGCTCGACATCAGCAGGAGACTGGCAATCCGACAGCCGATTGGACAGAGCAGGGCTGGCCATACTACCCTTATCTCGTAGGTGTCGAAGATGAACATACACAGCAAGCCACTCAATACCCCGGAGTGTGCCAATTGATGCAACCGAAAGAGATTGGGATTACTTGGATATCCTGGGCCATTACTATTCGGGCTTCGCGTATCGGCTGATCGGAGGGTATGCCAGGGGATGCATCGAAGGGGATGTTCAGAATTGCGATTGCGTGGTGAACATCTTCGATCTGACAGCCATTGGTGGCAGATATGATATGACCAGCCAGGATCCTGGCTG
>FWPU01006196.1_pt1 | contig 24405 bp, 25 predicted proteins | sample 2228361 | NCBI WGS metagenome assembly FWPU01 (sample SAMEA103939777, study PRJEB20133) | metagenome | reverse complement strand
CCGTCACATCCCGGTGGGGATATCCAGGAACACCGTCTCCAGGCCGAATTTCTCCTCCAGATGGCGGGCCAGGGCTTTCAGCCCCACCGACTCGGTGGCGTAGTGCCCGGCGAAGAGGACGTTCAGCCCCTCTTCCGCGGCCTGGTGGAAGTGGGAATGGCTGGTCTCGCCCGTGATGAAGGTATCCAGACCCGCTTCGGCGACCCGACCGATCATCATCGCCGCGCCGCCGGAGATGATGCCGACGCGGTGGGCCTCGGCGGGACCGTGGGCCAGGACGCGCACCGGCGGCGTGCTCAGCGCCTGGATGAGCCGCCCAATGAGGGTGGGGATGGGCAGCGGCGGTTCCAGTACACCGGCGATGCCGATATCTATCCCGTGGTAGCGGCCGAAGGGGGAGGGGTTCTGCAGGCCCAGCAGGCGGGCCAGTTCGGCGTTGTTGCCCACTTCGGGATGGGCGTCCAGCGGCAGATGGGCGGCGTAGAGGCCGCAGCCGCCCAGGATGAGCGTCCGGATCCGCCGGAAGAGCGGCCCGACCAGGCGCGCCGGTTTTTCCCAGAAGAGGCCGTGATGGACGATCAGCAACTGGGCCTTTTCGGCGACGGCGCGGTCAAAGGCGGCCTGGCAGGCGTCCACCGCGAAGGCCACTCTTTTGACCTCTATCGGCCCCTCCACCTGCAGGCCGTTCTGGGAGGTGTCTTCTATTTCCTGGACACGCAGGTAGTCATCCAGGTAAGCGATCAACTCCGTTTGTTTCATCCGGTATCTCCATTTCGGAATTGCTAACTGCAAAGCGATGGCGCCAGCGTACGGGTTCTGCTGGCTGCTTTAACCCGCACTTCGGGTGCGCAATGGCAGCGCATCCGGACCGGGATACGGCGGAGGTGCTGGAGCAATTATAGTCGCTGCTGGGCTGTTTGACAAGGCCGCGTTTCTTTCCGTAAAATGTCACCGAAGCCGATTGGTTCACTCAAATGATAATGTTACCGGAGGGAGCGACGGACACAGTTCTCTCCCAACGCGATCATCCAACTCCTATAGAGATATAGAGAGCCTGCTTGACAAAAGATATGGGTATGGTATAATGGCATCGCTTTATGACGCACAGTTTCATTGAGCAAGACAAATTGCGGCTGAACGAGGGGGTGTAGTGCCGAGCATCTACACGGTGCAAGCCGTTGAACGGGCCGTGCGGGTTTTAATGACCTTTGACAATCAACACCCCGAACGCGGGGTGACCGAGATTGCCCGCATTACAAATTTGCAGAAAGCGACCGTCCACCGGATATTAATGACCCTGCTGGAAAACGGGTTTGTGGAGCGCACCCCCGACGGGGAGCGTTTCCGCCTGGGGCGACGGCTTATTGAGTTAGGATTGGGCGCCTTGGGGCACATGGGGCTGCGCCAGGCTGCCTTGCCATATATGCGCCAATTGGTAGAACGGTTCCGAGAGACCTGCGACCTGGGTTTGTTTGATAAAGAGCGGGTGCTCTACGTTGAGGTGATTTATAGCGGACGGTCGTTAGCCATTGGCCCGGTAGTGGGCCGGCGTTTGCCCCTCCATTCCACTGCCAGTGGAAAGGCCATTTTAGCATTCCAGCCCCCAGATGTTAGTGACCTGCTCCTGCAGGGCCCCCTCCGATCGTACACACCAAAAACGATCACTTCCCCGGCAGATCTGCGCGCGGAAATAGAACGCATTCGTCAAAACGGATACGCTGTTGATGATGAAGAAATGGAGATCGGTTTTTGCGCTGTTGCGGCTCCTATTTTAACCGATGAGGGATATGCAGAAGCCGCTATTGGTATCGTTGGCCCCGTTTCCCGCGTCACGATGGAGATCGTTCCAGAGATCGCCGCGGCGCTTAAGGAAGTTGCTATCATTGTTTCCAGGCGAAACCCTGGAACTGCTCCGCAGAAGAAGCAACCCTGATGTTCGGACATAAGTTCGGACAACCGACAAGGGATGGGGTTTCGGGGCGGCGGCCGAAGGCCGCCGCCCCGAAACCCCTACCACTCCCCCTCCCCGTGCGGCACAGCCGCTGCGGGAAGGGGACGGGGGGCATATGCGCTAACTTTAAGGGCGAGAGCCTCTCCGCCGGAGGGTGAACCCTCCGGCTCAAAGCATAACCCTGCTTCGCAGGCTGGTAAAGGCGAGGCATACGTTGTCCCTCCCGCTGCGCTTCGTGGCTCGCCACGAGCAGCCCTGAAGGGGCTTTCGCTTTGAACCCGACGGTTTCGCGTCGGGCGGAGGCGGCTGAATAGTTACCTCCTCCTGCAGGCGGTCGGCGGGCGCTTCTACCGGTTACATGCCGGTATGGGGCAAAAAGTTCGCGGGGAGTGTTTCAGGCCACGATACGCCACTCTGCTCCGCTTCGGGGCTGGCTACGAACGACTGCGAACGGCAAAAAGTTCACGGGGAAAAGGGGATGAGTGGAGTTCCTGAACTACGGCAAGCAGGCGAACCCTTGCTCTGCGAAATGCCGGTCAAAGGTAAAAGCCGTGCGGATGCCCAGGCGACGCATCAATTCAAAACTGGTGTAATCCACCAGGCTGATATCCCTGCGACGGGCGGCCAGCAGGGCAGCAACGACGCTACGGTGCAGGTCGGGGTCAATCCACTCTACCCGAAGCACTGGCAGAACCGCTTCAAAAAGAAGGCTGACGGCTTCCATACCCATCCGGTGCTGGACCAGGGCAGTAACCTCCAGCAGGACATAATTGCTGGTGATAAGAACGGCATCTTCATCCAGCAACTGGTGCCACATTCCGGCGGCCGGAGGATGAAACCGATCGTCGGCGTTCAGGATGGCCAGCAATGCCGAGGTATCCACGAAAACTCTCATAATGCGGTCTCTTCCAGAGTTTCGGCCAGGTACTGGTCGTGACGTTCGGCCAGGTCCACGAGGCCGCTGCGGAACCGGCCTGCGACGTCCCGTGCGCGCTGGCGTCGCTCTTCCCATGTGGGCTCTGCGCTCCGGCGGATGAATTCGTCCAGCGCGCGCCGGACCAGTTCGGCGATGGATACGCCATCCCGCGCGGCCCGCTCCTTCAGAACACGGTATTGGGTCTCCTCCAGTTGAATCTGGGTTCGGATCATTGCCCCCCTCCTGGATGATAAAATGATGGCAAATTTTACATCATGATAGCACAACTTGCCTTGCTGTCAATGCGACACCGGCAGACGAATTTCCACCCCCGCCGGATTCCCGGCCTCGTCCAGCACGGAAAGGTATTCCCCGGTCTGGGGGTTCCAGATGCCGAAGACGACCTCATCCCGCCCCGGCGCGATCGTTCCCACACCGGGGACGATGTGGTCGTCGTTCACGACGTCGCCCGGCTGCCAGAGGGGGGTGGGGTAGCGACCCCCCGCCGGGGGGCTGTCCCCCTGGGCGATCCCCTGCCCGTCCCGCAGGTAGTGCAGGAAGACCGCGTACTCCTGGGCCAGCGGAGCGGTTGCCCGCCAGCGCAGGCGTACCCGCACCGCGCCGTCGGCCGCAGGCCAGACCTGTATCCCCAGAAACTCCACCCCTCCGGAGAGGCGGGCCTGGGGTGGGGGAGTGGGGCCGGGCCGGGTGGCGAAGAAGGCCAGATAGGTGGTGAACGGGCTGGTGTCCTTATCGTGTTGCGAGGGCGGCCCGTCCAGGATGGTCACTTCCGCGGGGTGGGGGAGCAGTGCCCAGGCACGGGTCCAGTCGCCGTAGGGCCAGAGGAAGACCGCCACCCCGCCGTCCGGCGCTTCCCCCGACGGCTCCAGCCCCACCGTCACCCGCTCCGGCGCGGTTACCAGAAACCGCACCTGGGGCCAGTCTTCCCACAGGGCAGGGTCCAGATAGACCCGTCCCGCCGGCCCGGCAGAGGGGGTGAGCGGCGACGCCTCTCCCGACCAGCCGCTGCCCAGGAAGCGGTTGATGTCGGCTCCCAGCGCCACAGCCCCCCGCTCAAACCAGTACCCGGTCATCGGGTCGCGGGCATAGGGGCCGAAGTAGGCGCGGGAGGTGCTGAGGAGGCTGAACAGGAGTAAAACGTAAAGAGTAAAACGTGAAACGTAGTTCAGGCCCAGGGCAGGGAGGAAGGCCAGGACGGGGAGCATTCCCACCGCGCGCAGGAAGTGGGGGGCGTCCTCGGCCAGGACGGTGGGAAGGGCCATCGCCGCGGTCCAGATGAGGGCAAACCCTGCCGCCGGGTCCCGACGGGCGCGCCGGACGGCCGCGACCAGTCCCAGCAGAAACACCGCCCCCAGCAGGGGGTCAAAAACGGGCCGCCAGGGGACATTGTGTCGCCAGATGCGGTCGCCCCGGACGAAGAACATCCCCATGGTGCGCAGTACGTGCCGCCCCAGCGTCCCCCACGGGTCGCCGCCGCTGATGGCCGGGTTGAAGACGGAGACCTGATCGGGGCGGCCCAGCACCACTTCGGGGTGGCGGGCGGTGTAGAGGGCCAGCGGGATCAGGGCGACCGCCGCGGCCAGGACGGCCAGGCCCACCCCGCGCGCGTGCGGCCGGAGACGGCGGGGGCCGCAGGAGGCCAGCCCGTAGAGGCCAAAGAGCCCCAGCGCGACCGGGGTGAAGCGCGCCGCCGTGTAGGTGTAGAAGGAGAGGCCGTAAAGAAGTCCGGCGGTCAGCCAATCGCGGTTCCGGCCCCGGCGGGCTGCCACCGCCCCTCTCCAGACCGTCAGGGCGATGAGCAGCGGCAGGGTGACGGCGCGGAACCCCACCCGGCTCAGGTGGACGTGCCAGAGGGTGACGGCAAGGACGGCCGCGGCCAGCAGCCCGACCCGTCGGGAGAAGAGGGCGCGTCCGGCGGCAGCCGTCGCGGCGACGGTGAGCATGCCGGTAAAGGCGGACGTGAGCCGCAGGGCGAAGGGGCTGCGGCCCAGCAGGCCGATCATCCCGGCGACCAGGTAGATGAACAGCGGCTCCCGCCCGTTGTTGGCCGGAAAGTAGATGGAGAAATGGCCGCGCAGGACGTCCACGGCGTCCAGGCCGTAGTACGCCTCGTCGTGGTACAGCCCCGGCGGGACGTCGCCGAAAGCGACCAGGCGCAGCGCGGCGGCGATCAGCAGGATCAGCGTTGCCGGGAGGATGGACGGGACGCGGACGAGAGCGGATAAACGCGGATAGGGTTCTGGATTCTGTTTGTCTGTCATAGGGATGTCTTTTTCACCGCCGAGACACAGAGGGCGCAGAGGGGCGCAGAGGATTTGACATCTACAATAGAAATTTTTCTTTGTGTCCTTTGTGATGTCCTTCGTGCCCTTTGTGGTAATTCCTTTATGCCCCCTCCCGCGCCGGGCGCAGAACGGGCGGGAGGAGCGGGGCCAGGGCAGCGCGCTCATCGGGCGAGAAGGCCCCCAGCAGGACCACCGTCAGCGGATAGACGACCAGCAGGGCCAGCACTCCCAGCGGGACGCTGACCTGTGCGGCGGCGCCTGCCGCCGCCCCCGCGGCCAGCCCGGCCAGGACCAGCCGCCCCAGCAGTTGCCCCCAGTTCACCGCTCCGGTATGGTGGCGCAGGCCGGCGTAGAAGAGCGCCAGCAGGAGCAACTCCCCACCGATGATGATCGCCGCCGAGGCGACGTAACCGAACCGGGACACCAGCAGCAGGTTTGCCACCACGGTGAACGCCACCCGCGCCCCCGACGTCCACAGGACGTACCGCTGCCGGTTCAGGGCGATGAGGACGTAGTTGGTCAGACTGTTGATCCAGCCGAAGAGGATGGACCAGACCAGAATCTGCAGGGCGATCGCGCCGTGGGGGAGAAACGCCCGGCCGCTGAGCAGCCCCACCAGCGGCGTCGCCAGCAGGGTGACCAGCACCGCCGTCGGCAGGGTCAGCGCGGTGAGCAGTTTGACCGAAAGACGATACGTCTGCCGCAGGGCCGCCAGGTCTTCCACCGCCTGCCGCGCCAGGATCGGGAAGGCGGCGAAGGTGAAGAACGACGGGATGATGTTCAGCGCGTCCAGCCATTTACGCCCCGCGTCGTACCAGCCCACCGCGGCGTCTCCCTGCAGCCGTTGCAGGAGCAGGACGTTGACGCCGGGGAAGAGCGCCTGCAGGAGGAGCGAAAGCATCAGCGGCCAGGACTCCCGCACCATTGCCCGCAGCAGGGAGGTCTCCACCCGCTCCCGCCCCGGCATGGCCCCCCGCCAGAGGAGACGGTAGGCCATCACCGCCAGAATCCCCAGGGTGACGAAGTTGGTCACCACCGCGGCCGCGGCCAGACCGACGATACCCAGTCCCCCCACCAGCACCAGCACCCCCAGCGTCACCTTGACGATGGTGGTGACGGTCTGGATCGCCGCGGGGTACTCGTGCTTTTCGTGGCCGCGGAACAGGGCGGAGAGACCGTAGGCGATACTGCCGGGGAGCAACCCGGCGTAGAGCAGAAGGACGGTCCAGACCGTCTCGCGGGCCAGCGGTGACCCCAGCGACTGCCACCCAGCCAGGAACCCGCCCAGGAGCGGGATCGCCGCGGCGAAGAGCATCAGCCGCAGCGCGCTGGTGTTCAGGAATAGATACCACGACCGCTCCCGCTGTCGGGCCACTTCCCGCATCAGGAGCATATCCAGCCCGAAGTTGGCGATGATGTCAAACCAGAGATAGATGTTGACCGCGGTGGCGTAGCGGCCGTTCCCTTCCGGCCCCAGAATCCGCGCCATCAGCGCGGCGAAGGCCATCTCTATTGCCCGGTTGAAGAGGTTCAGGACGATCGGCGCCAGCGAGTTCTTCGCCACCCGCCGGACGGTGCTCTCCTCGTCCTCTTCCCGGTAAAAGTAGCGCCAGAGGTAGAGGCTGGTCAGGAAAAGGAACACCATCCCGGCGACGAAGGAGATAAACGCCCCGATTTTGACGCTGTTGGGGCTATACTTGAAGCGCACCGTCCATGCCCCCGGTTCCAGATAGACGCCGCGGAAGTTGCCGTTCGTCCGGCAGACGGGGACCTCTCGCTCCGCGTCCTCTCCGGCCCCCTGGGGGCGGACAAACGCCCGCCAGCCGGGGAAGTGACTGTCGGCCAGAACCAGCCAGGAGGCCGTCGGGACCGACACGTCCACAAACACTTCGTTCAGCCCGTAACGGGTGACGGTCTGGGGGACGGGGTCCGCTGGGGTGGGGGAGGGCGCCGTGGGGCCGCAACCGGGCTCCAGAATCACGTAGTGGTGGACGTCGTAGGTGCGCAGGGCCCCGGCGACGTCGGCGGCGGCGAGGGAGGCGGCGATCGGCAGGGTGAAGGCGCGGGGGAGCGCCCCCAGGTTCTCGTACACCCGTACCGCCCCGTCCTGATAGACCAGACGGTACTTCGCCGGGTTGGGGATTTCCACCTCGGTGATGATGTACCGGACGTTGAGCATGTCCAGCAGGGGGCTGTCCAGGCTGGACCAGGTGCGCAGGGAGGCGATACGGTTATAGAGCAGTTCGTCCTGCGGCTCAATGAGCGCCATGTAGTCGGCGTACTGGCGGGGGAAGATGGAGTCGTACCCGGCCACCGTCTGCAGGTCATAGAGCATGCTGCTGTTGGCGTTCATTGTCTTGGTCGTGCCGGGCGGGGTGAAGGTGGCGTACCGCCACAGGGAGGTATCTTGCCGCAGGAACTGGACCACGGGTGGGGTGTATTCCAGCAATTTCGGGTCCACGGCGGGGTTGAACCCCGTGCCGAAGGCGACGAAGTCCAGCACCAGCACCCCGACGGCCAGAAATTCCCAGACCGGACGCCCGCGCAGGTAGATGGGGCAGCGGCTCACCCGCAGGACGATCCCCGTAGCGGTCAGCAGGAGGCCGAAGAGCGCGATCCAGAGGAACTCGTAGGAGTAGAACGCGCGATGGTCGGGGAACCCCGACGGGGCCAGGGCCAGACCCCGGAAAATCCGTTCCACCAGTGGCTCTATCTGGGCAAAGAGTATCCGGCTGAGGGCCAGCCCGGCAAGGGTGACCATCCCCCCCCAGAAGGCCAGCGCCGCCAGGACGGTCGCCGCGGAGGGGGCGGCGTCCAGCAGGAGCAGGCGGAGGAGACGACGGGGGGCGGGGCGGGACTCCGCGCGGCGTGCGTGCAGGTCATCGGTCCCGAAGGCTGCCAGGACGGCCACCGACAGGGTCAGCGGGAAGACCCAGCGGAAGGGGGAGTGGGACTGGTGGAGGTAGGGGAGGGCGTAGACGACGGCGTAGAGAGGCGTGCCGAAGATACAGCCCAGGGAGAAGAGGGCGAGCAGGGCGAAGAAGAGACGGGTCGCAGGTCGCAAGGTCGCAGGGCGCCGGGGTGCAGGTCGCAGGGGTGCAGGGTCACAGGGCGCAGGGTCGCAGGGCGCGGGGGAGGTGGCGACTGTCTTTCTGCGCCCCAAGAGGGCCGGGAGCGACCGCCCCACGGCCAGGATGGAGAGGAAGAGGGGCAGGAGCCCCAGGTACGCCCCGCCTTCCACGTAGTTCTTGACGTCCCAATCCGGACTGATGATGGGGTTCCCTTCGGCGTTGACGGTGAAGAGGACGACGCGTCCCTGGAAGAGGTCAAAGTAGGCGTGATGGGCCGGGTTGCCGAAGAAGTTGGGGATGAAGAAGGCGATCAGACGGCGGGGTGGGTAAGCCCAGCCCAGCACCTGTTCCAGCGTCGGGGCGGCCTGTGCGCCGCGGAAGCCCGTCGCGGCGACCTCGTAGAGGGGGACGAACTGCACCGCGCCCAGGGCCAGCCCCAGGGCCAGCATCAGCGCCAGCCAGAGGGCAGGCTTCAGCGGGACGGCGCGCCGGGCTCGCCAGCGGATGGCCAGCCGCCAGAGGACGTACACCCCAGTGACCAGCAGGACAAAGTAGGTGTTCTCGGCGTGCCCGGCCAGCATCTGACAGCCCAGCCCGACCGCTCCCAGCACTGCCCAGGGGAGGCTGGCGGGGCGTCGGCCCAGGGCGGGCTGCTGGCGGATGACCAGTTCGGCCATCGCCAGGATGAAGGGGAGCCAGGAGGCGCCGGCGATAATCATCGGGTGGACCACCGAGACCACCATGAAGCCGCTGAACTGGAAGGTGATCCCGGCGATCAGGCTCCCCAGGCGGGACGCGCCCAGGGTGCGGGCGAAGAGGTAGGTCCAGACGCCCGCCAGTCCCAGTTGCAGCCAGGCGAAGACCCCGTAGGCGCGCCAGAGGGGGAGGATGTAGAAGACGACGCTGAGCGGGTAAAGGGCAGAGTGCTGGCCGTTGGCGAAAAAGGGATGGCCGGCGAAAATGTACGGGTCCCAGAGAGGGAGTTCCCGTTGCCGGATCGCCTGGAGGATGAGCCGTTTCCAGACGTAGTTCTCCAGGATCAGGTCGGCCAGGAGAGGGTTATGGGGGACGGTCACGCCCAGGTCGGCGGCGGCGGAGCGGAAGGGCTCAAAGAGGAAAAGCGCATCGGCGGGGACGAGGGTTTTCGGCCCCAGCGCCACCGGCGCAAAGAGCAGGAGCGGGAGGAGCACCAGGAGCAGGACTGCCCCCAGGTCCGGCCAGAACCGATTTCCCCACCGAAAACGTCCCATCTGCCCCTTGCCCACTTGCCCACTTGCCCACTTGCAAACTTGCCCACTTGCAAACTCGCCCACTTGCAAACTCGCCTACCTGTACCTCCAGCGCACTTCCCAGACCCGTAGGGCCGCCTCTATTTGAACTTTGAGGCTCATTTTGGACGTTCCCCGGCGGCGCTCCTCAAAGCGGATGGGGACTTCCAGGATGCGGTAGCCCATCCGTTCGCAGAGGTAGGCCATCTCCACCTGGAAGACGTAACCCTGGGAGCGGATGCGGTCCAGCCCGATCCCTTTCAGCGTCTCCCGCCGCCATGCCCGGAAGCCCCCGGTGACGTCCCGGGTGCGCAGGCCCAGGATGGTGCGGGCGTAGAAGTTGGCCCAGGCGGAGAGGAGTTTGCGTTCCACTCCCCAGTCCTCAGCGGTGCTGCCCCCGGGGACATAGCGGGAGCCGATGACCAGGTCGTACTCCGGGAGGGGGGCCAGCAGGCGGGGGACGTCGGCGGGGTTGTGGGAGAAATCACAGTCCATCTGGACGATCACCTCCGCCTCGTCGGCGATTGCGCGGCGGAAACCGTCCAGGTAGGCCCAGCCCAGGCCACGCGGGCCGGTGCGGTGGAGGACAGCAACCTGCCTGGGGTGCTCGGCCGAGAGGCGCTCGGCGATCTCACCCGTGCCGTCGGGGGAGGTATCGTCCACGACCAGGACGCTCAGGTCGGGGATGCCCAACCCCAGCAGCGCGCCGATCATCGGGCCGATGTTTTCGGCTTCATTGTAGGTGGGAAGGACGACGGTTGTTTTCACGGTTGCTCAGCGATAGGCCTCGCGCCTGTGCTTAACGCGATAGTAAGGATGCGGTATACTCCTACTCGCAGGTTGTAATCCGTTGTCCCACGAAGTTTCCTTATTGGTGACACTTTCTGCCAGCGCATTCGCTCCAATGTCCGGATGGGTTGTCTCAAGAATGCCCGAAAGGCGATGCTGGACAAATGCCCCCTCACCCCCCTTTGTCCCCCCTCTCCCCCTGCCCTGACGGGCGGGGGAGACCTCACCCTCACCCCGTCGCCGCAGGCAGAACCTCTCTCCCTGAAGTTTGGCCTTTCTAACAATTGGCCCTGTTTTTTATTGCAAATCCTCCGCAAAGAGGTAAAATAAAATAATATTTTTCATCACGGCGGCGAAGCCGCCGTGATGAAAAATATTTTCTTCTGGTTTTTCGCGGGCAGGTAAACTGCCCTTTCCCCTCTTTCCAGAGAGTTCGGGCCGAAAAGGCCAAACTTTATGGAGAGGGGCAGGGGGGAGGGGCAAATGAAACCAGCATAGAATTGGACGATCCGGTTTATCCCTATCTATCGGATTGACCACCGAAATAAGGCAGAGGCGCGTAATTTTTAACTCTTCTCAAAAGTGTCTCTAATTTCCCCAGGAAATTGAACCATCCCCCCGGATCCCAAAACAAAAGGGCGCGACCAGAAAAACGCCGGCCGCGGCCCTCAGATAGGGATACCTTCAGGTTCAGGAAACCGGTTGTAGAGAATGGTAAATCGCTTCCCGCAGTTTCCCCGTGTTGGGGTAGGAGCCTGCGGGCAGGACACCAATGCGAACCGAAAGACGGGGGATAGGGGCCTGTTTCTGCTGCATCGCTTCCCAGTCCTCCCGCGGGTAAAAGAGGGCCAGTGCTTCCTGAAGGCGGGCAGTGAGTCGCTCGCGCACGCGCCGGGCCTCCTCCGGTCCGGTGGCGGCAAAAAAGGTGTTGTCGTCCAGCTGGCCGACAAAAGTGTTGGGGCCTCCTTCCTCCTCGGCGGCATGGCGGACCATCAAAGCGACCGCGCGCAGGACGTCGTCCCGGGCCACAAAGCCGTAGGCATCGGCGAAAGCCTCCAGACCGTCCAGTGCTAACGCCGCGATGGCCCAGTCTTTTTGTTTCAGCAACTGGTGAAGATGATCCTCCACCAGAGTGGCGAAGGGGAGTTCTGTCACCGGATGCATCACCGATTGCATCTGCGCGCGGCGGAGGACGTTGCGTACCCGCAGGCGGAGTTCCTGGATGTCAAAGGGTTTGGTGACGTAGTCCACCGCGCCCAGTTCCAGGCCGGCCAGGCGGTCAATCCGTTCCCGTTTTTCGGTGAGGAAGAGGATGGGGACCTGGGCCGTTCGGCGGTGGCTGCGCAAACGGCGGCAAATTTCGTACCCGTCAATGTCGGGCAGGCGGATGTCCAGGATGATGAGGTCAGGTAAAGTGTGTTGAACGTAGTCCAGCGCTTCTTTGCCCCAGCCACAAACCGTGACCTCGTACCCCTGGATCTGGAAATACGAGGCCAGCATCTCCGCAGTGTTCGGCTCGTCTTCTACGATGAGGATCTGCTGTGGCATAGTTGCTCCCGTAACCGGTTAGCCGATGGGTTCTTTATAAATTGCGTACGTGCAGACCTTCCCTCCTGCGGCCACGCAATCAATTTCGTCTATGCGGAACTTTTTGCCCCCACTGACCCAGTGGAGCCCCTCTTCAATGACCCCCATTCCGGCGAAACAGATCGGTCGGTCGGAATGGCGTCCCCAGCAGACGGGGCAGGGCTCCATCGTGTAGGTGTAGTACTCCCCCTTATCCTCCACCTTGCTGACCTGGTCGCTGAACTGGGTGAAGATCTGGGCCAGGGCGGGGAGACCCACCTTCAGTTTTGCGCTGAGGGGGAGGGCGCGAAACGCCAGGTCGCCCATACCGACCAGAGGCCCGAAGCCGGGGAGTCCCAGGGTGAAAGCGGCCCGTCCGGCCCGCAACTCCAGGCCGCGGCTGCCGCGGGGGCCGTACATTTCCTCCAGCGCCATATTGAGGGCAGAGAAGTCGGCGAAGTCAAACTCTTTATTGAAGTTATCGGGGGGATAATTGTCAATCAGGTGGGAGAGCCCGGCCAGGTTCAGAATGGCGTTCAGGCCGTTCTTCCCCATCACCTCTTCAATCGCCATGATGTAGATGCGGGCCAGTTTATTGGGGTAGTAGTAACCGCTGGGTGGGATTCTCCTTGCCACGTTGTCCCTCCTTCCTGGCCTACAGGATGTCGGCCAGTTCCTCTGCTGCGCGCCGCATCTCCAGGAAAACCAGCCCCAATTTTGCCCCGGACCGGGCCATCACAGTGAGGACGGCGTCTTCGCCGACGGCCGTCAGGATGACGTAGCCCCGCTCGCCTTTCACGTAGACCTCGTCCAGGGATCCACGCCCCAGCTCGCTGGCGATCCGTTCGCCCAGGGAGAGCATTGCCGCAGACATCGCCGCGACCCGGTCTTCTTCCACACCGGCGGGGAGGGCGGAGGCGATGGCGAGGCCGTCCACGCTCACCAGGGCAGAGGCCTCAATATCCGGAGTGCTCATTTGGAGATTGCGCAGACGTTCTACGATTCGGTCGGTACGGGTTCTCTCGGCCATCCTTTACTCCTTCGGGAAAGGTTCGGGAAGATGATCGGAAAACAATTGCGAAATTACCACGAAATGGGGGATTTGTCAAGCGGTGCGTTTTCTCTATGAGCCTGCGATTTCCTCTTTCCCTCGGCTCACAAAAAATTCCCGGACGGTTTGTACGATCTTCTCCGCCGCTTCCAGCGCCTGTTCGGCCATCTCCCGGTCGTAGAAAATGTGCGGATACCCGTCAGGCAGTCCGTTGGGATACCGGGCCGGGATGTAGTGAAAGTCCAGATGGCGGGCCGGTTTGGCAATAGCCTCTAACTCTGGTACTTGTTTGGTGGCTTCGCGAACCATCTCCCGCAACGAGTGGGTCAGAAGAGCCCTGTGCCGGGCACCCAGGTAATACAGGAGGGCCTTCAGGGCTTTCTCCCCCGCTTGCTGAGCCAGAAAACAGGCCTGTTCGTAAAAGCCGCCGGCAATGTTCCAGCGGACCGCTTCCAGGTCGTGGAGGGATTGCCGGAACCACCGCTGTGCCTCATCCTGGCGCTTCCCGCTCATAAATCAGAATTCCCTCTTCCAGAATCATCTCGGCAAACGCGTTCCCCGCTTCTACCATCGCGGCGAATTCCGCTGGCGTGTAGACCAGGATGTCCACCGGGCCGATCTCCGGCGGCAGGAAATCGGATACTTCCAGGAGCCTCTCCATAAAGGGAGTAGAGGTTTCTTTAATGAGCACCACATCCAGGTCGCTCAGGTCGTCCGCTTCCCCTCGGGCCCATGAGCCGAAGAGATAGACCCGTTCGGGAGCATACGGCATCAACGACGCGACCAGGCGACGCACCTTCGCCGGCAACCGGGACCTCCGCTGCACCCCCGTTCCTCCCACTCCCGACTAACACCTGCCTGCTACCTGCTTCCTGCTTCCCGCTAATTATACCCCCTCTATTGAGTTTGACAACTCCTCCTCCGCCCAGAACGCCTCCCGGTACGCCGCGAAACGTCCCTCCAGAATCGCTTCCCGAATTTCCCGCGCTACCGTCAGCATCAGGTGCAGGTTGTGCAGGGTCAGCAACTGGTGGCCGAGAATCTCGTTCGCCAGCACCAGATGGCGGAGATACGCCCGGCTGAAGTGGGTGCAGGTGTAGCAGGTACAGTCCGGGAGCAGGGGCAACGGGTCGTCGGCGTAGCGGGCGTTGCGCAGGTTCAGCCGCCCATGGCGGGTGAGCGCTCCCCCATTGCGCGCCATCCGGGTCGGCAGGACGCAGTCAAACATGTCCACCCCGCGCGCCACGCCCTCCACCAGGTCCTCCGGCGTCCCCACTCCCATCAGGTAGCGGGGACGGTCGGCCGGCAGGAGCGCGTCCATCCACTCCAGCACCGCGTGGGTCCGCTCCTTGGGCTCGCCGACGCTTAACCCCCCGATGGCGTAACCGTCAAACCCCAGGCCGGTGATAAAGCAGGCCGATCGCTCCCGCAGGTCCGGGAAGATCCCGCCCTGGACGATACCGAAGAGGGCCTGGTCGGGGCGTTGGTGAGCCGCTTTGCACCGCTCGGCCCAGGCGTGGGTCCGCTCCAGTGCCTGGACGTTGTACTCGTAGTCCGTCGGCGGGGCGCACTCATCCAGACAGGTGATGATGTCCGCTCCCAGATTCTCCTGAATGGCGATCACCCGCTCCGGGGTGAAACGGTGATAGGAGCCGTCAATGTGGGAGCGGAAGGTCACCCCGTCGGGGTCTACCTGCCGTCGCTGGGCCAGGCTGAAGACCTGATACCCGCCGGAGTCGGTGAGGATGGGGCCGTCCCAGCCCATAAACCGGTGCAGGCCGCCCAGGCGGGCGATCCGTTCGTCGCCGGGGCGCAGGTAAAGGTGGTATGTGTTGGAAAGGATCATCGTCACGCCCAGGCCCTTCAGGTCGCGCGGGGAGACGGCTTTGACCGTCCCCTGCGTCCCCACAGGCATAAAGACCGGGGTCGGGACGACGCCGTGAGGGGTATGGAGCAGGCCGGCGCGAGCGCGGCCGTCGGTGGCGATGAGGTCAAACCGGATCGCGCTCATCGTTCCAGCATCACCAGCGCGCCGAATCGCCCGGTCCGTCCCCCCTCGGCCCGGTGGGAAAACCACTCATCCGTCCGGCAGGCGGTGCAAATGCCGGACATCTCTATCTGCCGGACGCCCAGCCGTTCCAGTTGTGCCCGCACGACGCCGGGCAGGTCCAGATAGAGGCCGTCCTTTCGCTGGTGGACCAGTTCCCCCTTCTCCGGGTCCTCGCCGATCACCGCCGCGATCACTTCCGGCCCCACCCGGTAGCAGCAGGGGCCGATGGCGGGGCCGATGCCCGCCCAGAGGTCTTCGGGGGAAGTTCCCACATGGCGGCGGAACGCTTCCACCGCGGCGCCGACAACGCCACGGGCCACCCCGCGCCATCCGGCATGTACCAGCCCGACAGCCCGATGGACGGGGTCCCAGAGGAGAAGCGGGACGCAGTCGGCGAAGCGGAAAAGGAGTACCACGCCGGGGGCGGTGGTCAGCAGGCCGTCGGTGGCGTTCTGGACGGTGCCGCCATGTTCCGGCCCGACCCGCCGGATATGGGCGCTGTGGACCTGATACGGGCTGACCACCTGCTGCCGGTCTACGCCGAAGAGGACGAAGACCCGACGGTGGTTTTCCTGTACCGCCGCCAGGTCGTCCCCGACGGTGTGGCCCAGGTTGAGGGTGGCGAAGGGCCCCCGGCTTACCCCACCCAGACGGGTGAGGAACGCGTGGGTGAGACCGGCGCCTTCCAGCCCTTCAAAACGGTAGAAGACGATTCCGTCCGATGTTTCCCGATGCACGTTGGATGAACCGCAGAGACGCGGAGGACGCAGAGGCAGCCCAGAGTTTTTAGCCTCCGTGTTTCTCCGCGTTCTCTGTGCTTCCGGGGTGAATTCCGAGCGCGCGGGAGTTCTATTCTCGTTTGACCGCGGCGAGGATGGCGCCGCCGATGGCGCCCCAGAGAGCGGCCCACAGGATGCCCAGGAGTCCGCCACAGCAACCCATTGCGGCCAGGCCGGCCGTGGATGAGAAGAGTTGCATCAGCCCCATTTCCTCCAGAGCCTGCAGGCTCTCCGGCGGGAGTTGCTGGAAGGCTTGCTGGTACATCCCCGGGCCGATGGCAACAGTGATGATCACAGAGATCAGACCATCTATCGCGCCAGCGACCACCCCGGCCAGTGCGCCCTCTTTCGCTCCAGCGCCAGCGGTGCGCGGCGCGGGAAGCCACAGAGCCGCCAGTACGCCGATCGCGGGGTAGGCCAGCAGAATGAGGGGAACGCAGAGGCAACAGGATATCGCTGCGCCCATCCCCTGGGGCAGCAGGCTGATCAGTTGGGTCAGGATGGTCAGCACGCTGAGGACGCCGCCTCCGATCAGTCCGGCCTTCAGCCACGGCTTCATGGGACACCTCCTTTCCGGGAATGGGCGAAGGGACGCGGCGGGGGCGAAGCCCCTGCCGCGTCGGTAAAACCTCACAGTAACCCGACCTGGCTGTAATCCCCCAGGTTCATCTTCAGCGCTTTGGGCTTCATCGGGGAGCGGGTCAGCACCGCGTTGCGCCCGATCAGGCTATCCTGGAGACGGGCGGGAAGATCCCGGATCACGCTGTGTTCCAGGACGATGCACCGCTCAATCTCGCTGTTCTCCACGACCACATCGTGGTAAATGGACGTGAAGGGGCCGATGTAGGAATTGATGATGCGGCTGCGCTCGCCGATAATGGTCGGTCCCCGCACCACACTGTTGATGATTTCCGCCCCTTTTTCCACCGTCACCCGGCAATCCACTTCGGAGTCCCGGTCCACATACCCCTCAATCACCGGGGTCAGTTCCTGGAGCACCATACTGTTGGCCTCCAGCATATCGCCGGGCTTTCCGGTGTCAATCCACCAGCCGCGGTGGATGTACGGGAAGACTTTGTAATCGTGCTCCACCAGCCACTGGATGGCGTCGGTGATCTCCAGTTCGCCCCGCCAGGACGGTTTGATCTCGTCCACGGCCTGGTGGATGTGGTGGTCAAACATGTAGATGCCCACCAGCGCCAGGTCGGAGGGGGGCTCCTTAGGCTTTTCTACCAGCCGGACCACCCGCCCCTCTCCGTTCAGCATCGCTACACCGTACTGCTCCGGGTGCTCCACGCGCGTGAGGACAATCTGGGCGTTCCAGTCCGATTCCTGAAACTGGCGGACCAGTTCGGTGATGCCCCCCTGGATAACGTTATCGCCCAGGAACATCACGAAGGGGTCATCGCCCAGATAGTCCCGGCTTACCTTGACCGCGTGGGCCAGTCCCAGGGGCTGGGGCTGGTGGATGTAGGTGATTTTGATCCCCCAGCGGTTGCCCCGTCCAACCGCGTTTTTGATTTCCTCGGCCGTATCGCCGACGACGATGCCGATGTCGGTGATTCCGGCATCCCGGATGGCCTCAATGACCCGAAAGAGGATGGGCTTATTGGCCACTGGGATCAATTGCTTGGCACGGGTGTAGGTGAGCGGATAGAGACGGGTGCCTTTTCCGCCGCTCAGGATGAGTCCCTTCAATCCGGACCTCCTGGAATGTGGTTTTCGGATTACGCCTGTCCCCGGGCCCCGCCCAGAAGGCTCGCCAGCCGCCGGACGTGGGCCTTCTCTTCGCGGATGATTTCGCCGATGAGGAGACGGTCGGACTCGCGCATCAGTTCCCGCAGGTCGTAGTAGAAGAGCAGGGTGTCCTTCTCAAACCCCAGCGCCATCTGCAGGGCCTGCCGGACATCGGTGACCGACTCCGCCAGGGCCAGCGCCTTGTCCGGACCGGCGAAGATGGCGTTATCCACTGCCACCTGCAGGTACTGGACGTATTCCTCCCACTCCTGCGGGGAGTGCGACGGCGGCTCCATCACGTAGCTGCTCAGTTTCATGAAGGCGTTGTAGTGTCGTTGCTCCTGGACGGCCAGGTCTTCCAGAACCGCGCGCACTTCGGGGTCCTGGGTCTTCTGCGCGATGCCCTTATAGAAGATTTCGCCGTTCTGCTCAATCCGAAGGGCCATGTTAATCGCTTCCGCTGCAGTAAATACGGCCATCTCTCTCCTTTTCTATTTTACGTTTTACGTCTTTACTTTTCACGTAATCTGCACAAACCTCTCCCGTTTCGCCCCGCAGATAGGGCATTCGTCGGGGGGTTCGCCCTCGGCCACGTAGCCACAGACGTCGCAGACGTAGTAGGTGCAGGGCTCTTCCCGTAACATGCAACTGATGGCGCGCTTATACATCGCGGCGTGGGACTCCTCCACGTCCCGTGCTCGGCTGAAGGCCAGGGCTGCGCGCCGATCGCCCTCTTCTTCCGCCTCCTGGATGAAGCGGTTGTAGGCGATCTCGCTGGCGAACCGTTCCCGCTCAAAAGAGGATTGCAGGTTCTCCTCGGTGGAGCGGACGACGGCCTCGCCCAGCAATCGGAGGGCCATATCGGCGTGGATGCCCTCGGCGTAGGCGATGGCGCGAAACAGCCGGGCGACATCCGGGTATCCTTCTTCGTCGGCCTTGCGGGCAAAGGCGAGCAGTCGCCGATGGGCCTTCGCCTCGCCAACAAATGCTTCATACAGGTTGCGCTGTGTTTTCTCTCCCATATCACTACGGACTACGGACTACGGACTACGGAATACGGAATACGGACTACGGATTCACTCCCCCTTCCCGCCCGAAAATGCTCCAGTCCACCCGCTCCGCCATCAGCAAGTCGGCGTATGCGGAGACGTCGCTGCCCCGGTCCATTAACTGGCGGATGGGGGAAGTGTTTTCCCGCTCGTTGAGGAGAATCGCGCCGACGATGCGGCCGTCCCGCAGGGCCAGTTTCCGGTAGCGGCCGTTCTGCGGGTCGGCGCGGCGGAGTTGGACCAGGTCGTCGCTCTCCAGGGTGCACTGGCCCAGGGAGGTCAACTCCGCGCCGACGACTTTAAGGGTGGTGGCGGGGAGGGTGCCGGAGTAGGTGGCGCTTCCCGGCGCGACCATGTTGGCCGCGGCCACCCGCGCCTGCTCTATCGCCGCCGGGACGATGCCGTAAACGATGCCTCCTGCTTCCGCCGCGTCCCCCGCGGCGTAGATATCCGGCGCGCTGGTCTGCAGGTGCTCGTCCACGACGATCCCGCGGTTCACCGCCAGGCCGGCCTGCCGGGCCAGCGTCACCTCTGAACGGATGCCGGTGGAGCAGATGACCATATCGGCGGGGAACTCCCGGCCGTCTTTGAGGCGCACCGCCCGGACGCATGCGTCGCCCAGAATTGCCTCCGTGACCGCGCCGGTGACGGGCTGGATGCCCATGTTCCGGATCAGCATTTCCAGCACGGCGGCCCCTTCCCGGTCCAGCTGGCGGGGCATCAGGTAAGGGGCGAACTCCAGAACGGTGACCTCCAGCCCCAGCGCGCGCAGGGCGCGCGCCGTCTCCAGCCCCAGCAGCCCCCCACCGATGACGACAGCCCGCCGGACGGATTGCGCGAACTGGCGGATGGCGCGGGCGTCGTCCAGCGTGCGCAGGGTGAAGACCCCCCGGCAGTGGGCTCCCTCCATCGGCGGAATCCACGCCAGCCCGCCAGTTGCCAGGAGCAGCCGGTCATAGGGGACGGTGGAACCGTCGGCCAGATGGAGGCGGTGGGCTTGCGGATCCACTTCCACTACAGGGGCGCTTAGATGAACATGGATGCCCTGCTGTTCGTACCATTCGTGGGGGCGATAAAAGATGTCGGCCTCGGCGATGGCTCCGGCGATGTAGTCGGGCAGTTGCGGGCGGCGGTAGTAGGGATAGGGCTCGGCCGCGTAGATATGGACTTCGGCGCCGGGGCGGGCGCGAACAATGGCCTGCGCGGCGGTCACCCCCGCCACGCCATTGCCGATGATACCGTAACGTTCCATCCGCTGGCCTTATGCTTTACGCTTTTACTTTTTACGTCTTACGCCCTACGCCACCTTTTCAAACATATCCTTCGTCGCGCCGCAATCGGGGCAGGTCCAATCATCGGGGAGGTCTTCAAAGGGGGTTCCGGGAGGAATCCCGCGGTCGGGATCACCCTTAGCGGGATCGTAGATGTAACCGCAGACCATGCATTCCCATTTCGCCATTTTGCCTCCTTGCATTGGGGAAAATTGTCGGGGATGGCTGCCCGTTGCAAAAAGTATAACCGATGCCCCAGAAATTGTCAACAGGGGAAGTCGTGGTATAATGTACGAAGCCCGGGGCGTATTCCGCATTGGGTATTGCGTATTCCGTATTGCGTATTCCGTATTCCGTATTGCGTGTTCCGTATTGCGTAATGCGTAAATGCGGGGTGGCGCACTGCAGCGCCTGTATATAATTGACAATGGCAAATTTTAAGATAAATGCGATATAGTGGCCGTATCCACCGGAAAGGCCGGCGGGATGGCGGACCCTGGAAGGGCTATCGCCCTGGCGGCCGCAAAACCCCGAATTTCATCCCAGGCGAGGATGCTACAGTTATCCGAAGCACGGACGCTTGAACGTGTGAAGGTTGGGGAAGTGTCCCTTTTGTTCTGAGCAACCCCAGCCCTGGAGGCACAAAATGATAGAAGTGAAAATCGCCGGTATCCAGGTCAGTCTGATGTCGCAGCATCGGGTGGTGCTCCTGAAGGAACTGGGAGCCGAACGCTACCTGCCTATATGGATCGGGCCCTACGAGGCAGAGGCGCTCAGTCTGGAACTCCAGCAGATCAGTGTGGCCCGTCCGTTAACCCACGACCTGCTCAAGAACGTCATTGAGGCGATGGGTGGGGTGGTGGAGTACATCGTCGTCTCCGAACTGCGGGATGATACCTTCTACGCTCGCATCGTCATCAGCATGGACGGTCGGACGATAGAGGTGGACTCGCGTCCGTCGGATGCGATGAACCTGGCCGTCCGCACCCGTGTGCCCATCTACGTTGCCGAAGAGGTGATGGAGCAGGCCGGTGTGGTGCCGGAGCAGGACCTTGGTGAGGAGAGCAGAGAGGAAGAATCCGCCTTTGACGAGTTCCTGCGCGGCCTCAACCTGGATGACCTTCCCATCCACTAACGACTACCGACTACCGACTTCCGACTACCGACTACCGACTTCCGACTACCGACTGCCAACTAACCCCTGTTTCATGCCCGAAAAGACCATCCCCCACGACGTAGAGGCCGAAGAGGCCGTTCTGGGCTCCCTGCTGATTGACCCGGACGCCCTCTACCGCGTCGCTCCGTTTCTGCGCCCGGATGATTTCTATATTCAAAAGAACGGCTGGATTTACGAAGCGATCCTGGCGCTGCACGAGCGCCGCGAGCCGGTGGACCTGGTCACGCTGCGGGACGAACTGGAGGCGCGCGGGTTGCTGGAGGAGGTGGGGGGCGTGGCGTATCTGGCCCGCCTGATGGACGCGGTGCCCACCGCCATCCACGCGGAGGCGTACGGGCGTATCGTGGAGGAAGCCGCCATTCGCCGACGGCTGATCAGCGCCGCCAGCGACATCGCCCAGCTGGCCTACCAGGAACGACAGGAGATCGGCGAGGTGCTGGACCGGGCGGAACAGGCGCTTTTCGCCATCTCCCAGCGGCGCATCACCCGCGACCTGGTGCCCATTCAGGAAATCGTCCGCCAGTACTACGACCGGATTGAGTACCTCTACGACCATCGCGGGGAGCCTCTGGGGGTGCCCACCGGGTTCATAGACCTGGACCGATTGCTGGGGGGTCTGCAGAAGTCGGACCTGATCATCGTTGCCGCCCGGCCGGGGGTGGGGAAAACCTCTTTCTGCCTCTCCATTGCCCGCAATGCGGCACGGATGGGGAAACACGTCGCCATCTTCAGCCTGGAGATGTCCGCCGAGCAGGTGGTCCAGCGACTGGTCTCCGCCGAGACCGGGATTGACGCCCAGCGGCTGCGGCTGGGGCAACTGCGGGAGGAGGAATGGCCCCTCTTCGTTCAGGCGACCGGGGTCCTTTCCGAACTGCCCATCTTTATTGACGACACTCCGGCGATCTCCGCGCTCCAGTTACGCACCAAGGCGCGGCGGATTCACGCCGAGTACGGGCTGGACCTGATCGTGGTGGACTACCTGCAACTGATGACCAGCGACGTGCGCGCCGAGAACCGGGTGCAAGAGGTCTCCTACATCTCCCGGATGATGAAGAGTCTGGCGCGGGAACTGGATGTGCCGGTGCTGGCGGTCTCCCAACTCTCCCGCGCCGTGGAGCAGCGCACCGATAAACGTCCCGTCCTGGCGGATCTGCGCGAATCGGGATCGCTCGAGCAGGACGCCGACGTGGTGATGTTCATCTATCGGGAGGAAATCTACAAGCCGGAGACGGAGAAACAGCACATCGCCGACATCATCGTCGCCAAACACCGCAACGGCCCCACCGGCGTGATTCAACTCTTCTTCCGCCAGCAACTGGCCCAGTTCCTGGACGCCGAAACCCGTATCCGGCCAGTGGATTTGGGGTAGTGTTGCATATTCCATTTCCCATACTCCCTACTCCCTACTCCCTACTCCCTACTCCATACTCCATACTCCAGGAGGAACAAATGAGCGCACAATGGACTCCCCCGCCCCCGCTCTCCCCGTCCGATGAGCGGACCTGGGCGATGCTGGCCCATCTGAGCACGCTGCTCAATCTGGTCACCGGATTTCTGGGCCCGATCGGTGCCCTGGTCATCTATCTGGTCTTCAAAGACCGCTCCCGCTATGTGGCTTATCAGTCCCTTCAATCCCTCGTCTTCCAGCTGGTAGCCTGGCTGGGGGGTGGGGCGCTGTTCGGCATCGCCGCGGCGGTCGCGGGAGCTCTTTCCGCCGCAATCATCGGGCTGCTCTGCTGGCCTTTTGTGGCCATCCTGGCTCTCATCCCTCTGGGCGCCCTGGTCTACGGCGTCATCGGCGCCATCCAGTGCAGCCAGGGGCAGGACTTCCGCTACTGGCTGGTCGGCGACTGGGTGCGGGGGACGCTGACCGGCGCGTAGTGGCTGCGGACACGATGACGAGGCCATCCTCTCAGGAAAGTTCCTCTCCTCGTCCTCAACGCCGCCCGGAGTGGCTGCGGGTCCCTCCGCGGGAAAGTCCGGCCTACCACGAACTGAAGCGCCTGATCCGTTCGGCGCGCCTCCATACCGTCTGCGAGGAAGCGCACTGCCCCAACATCGGGGAGTGCTGGGGCCGCCACCGCACCGCGACGTTCCTCATCCTGGGGGACGTTTGCACGCGCGCCTGCCGCTTCTGCAACGTCCGCAGCGGCCATCCCGCCCCGCCCGACCCGGAGGAGCCCCGGCGCGTCGCCGAGGCGGTGCGGGTTCTGGGCCTGCGCTATGCCGTGGTCACCTCCGTCACGCGGGACGACCTCCCCGACGGCGGCGCGGCCCATTTCGCCGAGGTGGTGCGGCAAATCCGCGCCCTCTCCCCCGAATGCACCGTGGAGGTGCTCATCCCCGACTTCCAGGGAGACCTGGAGGCGCTGCGGGTGGTGATGGACGCCCGCCCCGACGTCCTCAACCACAACGTGGAGACGGTCCCCCGGCTCTTCCCCCGCGTCCAGCCCCGCAACCGCTACGAGTGGTCGCTGGCGATTCTGGAGAGGGCGCGCCGGATGAATCCCGCGGTCCTGACCAAAAGCGGGCTGATGGTGGGGCTGGGGGAGACCCCGGAGGAGGTGCTGGCGGTGATGGCCGACCTGCGCCGGGTGGAGGTAGACGTGCTGACGATCGGCCAGTATCTCCAGCCGACCCGCCATCACCTGCCCATCGCCCGCTACTACACCCCCGACGAGTTTGAAGAGTTCCGCCGCCGGGGGCTGGAGATGGGCTTCCGCTGGGTGGAGAGCGGCCCGCTGGTGCGCAGTTCCTTCCACGCCGGGGAGCAGATGGCTCGGCTTTTTCACCACAGAGACGCGGAGCGCGCAGAGGAACACGGAGTTCTTATGCCACAGATTTTCAAGGATTAAAAAAGCGTTCATCGGCGTTTATCTGCGTGCTATTGCAAACTGTCCGGTAGCCAGAAATCCGTGTAATCCGTGGCCAAAAGAGATTTTTAGACCTCTGCGATTCTCCGCGCGGGCGGCGCTGAAGGATGAGGACTTCTCGGTGCGGAGGGCGGCGGCGGAGGCGCTGGGCCGGTTGGGGGTGGCGGACCCGCAAGTGGTGAACGCCCTGCGGGATGCCCTGAAGGATAGATACTCCGACGTACGAAACGCCGCCTTAGATGCCCTCTGGCGCATCAGCGAGCAGCAGGACCTCTGGATCGGGCCAGACGGAGAAATCCGGAAATTGCAGTAGGCCGGAGGATGGGGATTGGGATACTGGGGATTAGGGAATTGGGTATTGGGAATTGGGGAATTGGGTATTGGTGGGAATCACTGCGTACGCTTTACGCAATACGGAATACGGAATACGTGTCATGTAGCAGTCAAACGTGGACACTCTCTCTAATCGGGCAAAAGTAGCAATCGTTCGTTGACACCTTCACAATAGATATTTCTCCGGGAGCGATGGGTCCCAGGGGTCCACCGGCCCG
>FWPU01006195.1_pt1 | contig 24407 bp, 23 predicted proteins | sample 2228361 | NCBI WGS metagenome assembly FWPU01 (sample SAMEA103939777, study PRJEB20133) | metagenome | reverse complement strand
AGCAGGGTGGATTCGCTGTAAAAAATTGAGAATACCTTTGTGAGTATTTTTGCGCATGGAGGGTGAAATTGTTTTGTTAAACTGCAAATTTCCCCTCCATTTTTCTTTTTTGACATTTCAAAGAACTAGTCCCGGATTTTTCTTCAGAAAATGTGTACCCTTACTAATTGCAACAAAATGATGCATAAAAAGTCGCCCTCGATGCAACTATACCTCTTCCCAATTTGTCTATAATGGCAACTATGCTAAAGACAAGCCATGAAACAAAGAAGACGCCAGCGTTATCCTATCGCACTGCTGCTTGCCTTGAGTCTTTTCTCTACGCTGTATGTCAATTTTGATGCTGCCTCTCTTAAAGAGCGTGCGGACGTCAAGTCAGCCATAACGGAACAGCAGGCAGTGAACTCGCAGGAGTTGGAGCGCGAAGCGCCGCATCCAACTAATCGCGCGTTGATGATCTCTCGGCTGCTGCACCTGCTGCAGCGCATCGTGTCTAATCCGCCCCGAAGTTACTGATGGGCAACACCCGGAGAAAATACCATCTACCGAACAAATACCCTAGCGCTGCTCCCAACAGCGCACCACCAACGATATCGAGAGGGTAATGAACCCCCACATACACCTGCGCGAAGGCCACTGCGGCGGCCCATGCAAGCAATAAATCTCTTAAACGGCGCCTGCCGAGTGCTGAGCCGACAAAAACAGCAAAAGCGAAGTGATTGACCGCATGGGAGGAGGGAAAGCTGTAACCACTGCCGCACGATACGCGCAGGAGGACCGTCTCTCGGGTTTGGGGATCATTGCAGGGGCGTAGGCGCTGCACTGTCTTCTTGACGATGCTGCTGCTGGTAAAGTCAGCCGTTCCAACGGATAGGCATACACCAAGGACAAAGAGGAGAGCGCGGCAAGAGCCGAGGTGCTGCCAGGCCCAGGCCAAGATGTACAAGTAGAGGGGAGCCCAAAACCACTTTTCTCGGAAGAGCGGCAAGGCGAAGTCGAACACCGGATTGCCCAGGTGGTGGTTGATGAGTTGGAAGAGGGCGAAGTCTACTGTTTGAAGCCAAGTCATGTCAATGCGGTTTTTGGGCTATGAGAATGAGGCGCTGCGACAGGGTGGAGTCGTAGGGCTGTAAGTCATAGCCGCCGTAAGTGCACACTACTGGCAATCGGGCCTTTTGGAGCATGGCCGTAAGGTCTTCCAAGGTAAAGAGGCGGACGCGCTCCCTGAAGGTGTACCTGCGCCCCTGAGCCTCAAACTCAATGCGCTTGTACACACGACCGGCGCGGATAGACTTGTGAATGTGGAAGGTGATATCGCCCAAAGTCTTCTCTTCGCGGCGCACAAGGTGGCTACGCACCCAGTGGGCATTGAAAAAGTCCAACAGAAAGAGGCCGCCAGGCTTAAGGCTGTCGTGAACGTTATGCAGGACGCGCTCGTGTTCGCGGTCAGTGTTGAAATAGCCGAAGCTGGTGAAGAGGTTGAGCACTGCATCAAAGTAATTGACGCGAAAGCGCTGGCGCATGTCGTGCCGATAGAAGGCCAAGCGATGATTTTCGAACTGGCGCGCGTAGGCAATGCTGCTCTCGGAGATGTCTAAGCCAGTAACATCAAAACCCTTATCGGCCAAATAGCGCGCATGGCGGCCGCGTCCGCAGGCGAGGTCGAGGATACGGGCCCCGGGGGGTAAGTGCAAGGTGCGAAGCAATTGGTCTATAAAAAAGCGGGCCTCTTGTTCGTCGTGGTGTTGGTAAAGGGTATGATAGTAAGGAGAGTCAAACCAGTTGGCAAACCATTCGCGGGCCATGGGTGCTTGTTTTTGGGCCGAAAGGTACATCGCCACATGAGCGTGCGGGCGCAGCGGCGTACTTTCACCGGCAAAAACAGCCATGGATGTTTTATTGGTGTCGGCTACGGCCCTTGAGATTGGCCCTGTATTGGCCCGGTTGGAGAGCGATTACGAAAAGGCGCCGGACGGTTCTTTTACTCAGGGCCACCTGCGGATCGTCCCGCTGATAACGAGCATTGGGGCGGTATCTACGGCGTGGCATTTGGGCCGTCTTTTTGCCCAATATCGGCCCGATTGGGCGCTGCATGCTGGCGTGGCCGGCGCCTTTGACCGCTCGCTGTCGTTGGGCAGCGTGGTACAGATAGTGGCCGATCGCTTCGGTGATGTGGGCGCAGAAGAGGCCGACGGACGTTTTACCGACGTATATGAATTAGGTTTGGAAAACCCTGACGAACCACCCTTCGCAGGGGGGTGGCTGTACAATGCCGCCGCTACGGAGGCGCGCTTTTTGCCCTCAGTGCGCGGGCTTACCGTTAGCCGCGTGCATGGGTATGCGCCGTCCATTGAGGCCATCCAGAAAAAGTATCCGCAGGCACAGGTAGAGACTATGGAAAGCGCGGCCTTTTTCTACGCATGCCTGCGGGCAGAGGTACCCTTCTCGGAAATCCGCAGCATCTCCAACTATGTGGAGCCGCGCCAACGCAACGCCTGGAAACTGGAACTCGCCATCGAGGAGCTCAACGCCGTAGTGGCAGATATGCTACAGATGCTGGCGGAGATGAGCTGAGAGCTGGCTAGCGGTGCTCTCCCGTCCGCTTAGTTTCGGCCGTTTTCTGTGGAAAAGCCGCATTCTGCCCCGACGGGCCTAGTGCGGGGCTATTCCAGGGCGGTGTGCTTAACGTGTTTCGAAGGAGAAGGGAAGCCGCAGTACAAGGTACTGATGAAAAATGCCCTTTTAGGCCCCCGCTTCGGATGCTAGTATAATTTGAGAAAAATATCTGAGCCGAGTGGCTAACTTTGCCAAGTAAAAAGACGCTGCGCGCTGCTATGCTCCGTTTGTTCACACTGTGGCTTTGGATGTGTTCGCTGCTACTCTCGACGGTCGGGATAAGCATCATCCACATCTATTGCTACTGCAAGGACGAAAGTGCGGTGGCCTTCTCGTTACCGTGGGCACCAGCAGATGCAGAAACGACGGAGGATTGCGCTGCTTTAGGTCACGAGACAGCCTCCTGCTGCAGGGCAGAAACAGCCCCCCTTTACGCTGCAGCAGAAGTATCTTGCTGTGGGCCAGCCTCAATGCCAGAGCGTTGCGGCGCTGCTGAAGAGGGCCTACACCCAGAAGCACACCCCTGTACAAGCAAGACAGTAAAGATCCACCAGCTGAAGCTGGACTTCTACAGCCCACTCTCGTGGGACAAGATACCTGAACTCCCGCTTTGGGCTGATGAAGTTCCTCAGTTTTGGAAGTGCCTATATCCGGCGCTGTGCTGGAGCCAGCCTGCTAACAAGGCGCCACCAGAGCCGCCCCCACCATTATCGGGCAAGCAGATCTGCATCAGGCACGAAGTTTTTCGGTGTTAGATAGCCGTTGTCTCCATTGCTTTTGTTTGCCTCGGACGATGTCCGAAGGCGATTGATCTTTTCATTTAAACAAAAAAATTTCAGCAATGAAACAACGGCATTTTCTATGGATAAACCTGCTGGTGCTATTATGGCCAGCAGCCGCTGTATTCTCTCAAAAAACCACTCTGTACGGCATCGTAACCAACGAACTGGACGAGGTGCTCATCGGCGCCGTAGTGCGCTGGGCAGATACCACCAGTGGTACCACCACGGATACGCTGGGGCGATTTTGGCTTCCTAAGCGCTCACAAGAAGCCACCTTACTCATACAATACCCAGGCTACAAACCGGCTGAAGTGTCGGTGCTTCCTCACGAAGACAGCCTATGGATCGAGGTACACGGAGTACACCAATTGCAAGAGGTTGTCGTACACGAGCACCGCTTCGATACGCGCATTTCAACGCTCGACCCGCGCAATATGGAGCGCATCGAGCGCAATGAATTGCGCAAGGCACCCTGCTGTAACCTCTCCGAAAGCTTCGAGACCAACGGCGCCGCCGATATAACCTACTCCAATGCTCTCACCGGCGTGAAGGAAATCCAGATGCTCGGCTTGCGCGGCATTTACAGCCAGTTTTTGGTGGAAAACCGCCCCACTCTGCAGGGCATTACCACGCCTTATGCCCTCGAGTACCTGCCCGGTACTTGGCTCAGCAATATCCAACTGGCCAAAGGCGCAAGCACAGTGAAAAATGGTTTTTCAGGCATAAGTGGCCAGATTAACGCCGAGTTAGTCAAGCCCAATCAAGACGAGCCGGTATTTGTAAATGCCTTCACCTCCACTGAGGGACGCGGTGAGCTAAACATCCACCTCAACAAACGCGGCCAAGCGCGGTGGTCTCATGGCTTGCTCGCCCACGGCAGCTTGGTGAAAAACCGCTGGGACATGAACCGGGACAACTTCTACGACGCGCCCAGCCGACACCAACTGAACGGCTTGTACCGCGTCTTCTACGAAGGCCCAGAGATGTGCGCCCAACTCAATGTGCAGGCACTGACCGACTACCGTCGCGGTGGACAGATACGTACACTCGAAGGAACGCCAGCTTTTTTTGGCGTCGAGATGCGCAACGAGCGCCTCGAAGCCTGGGGCAAAATGGGCATAGAGGGCCTCGGCGGGCGCCCCTACCGCCAGATAGGCAATATGCTTGCGGCTTCTTGGCACCGCGCAAACGGCGCCTTCGGCCCCAATAGCTATGCAGCCGAGCAGCGCTCGGCCTATTGGCAAACGCTCTACCAGACCATCATAGGCACCACAGACCACCGAGTAGTGCTGGCCCCATCGGTGCAATACGACGACATCGAAGAGTGGGTGAACGAACAAAACCTCAGCCGTACGGAATGGGCGCCCGGCATAATGGCCGAATACACCTACAGCCGCCCTAACCTGCGCATGGGCATACCCGACATCGTCATCGTAATAGGCGGACGCGTGGACTGGAACAGCCGCTTCGGATGGCTCATCACCCCGCGCGCAAGTGCCAAATACAACATAACACCCGACAACGTCGTGCGCCTATCTGCAGGCCGTGGCTACCGTTCTCCACACCTGATGGCTGAAAACATTAGCATCCTGGCCAGCAATCGGTCGCTGCGCTTCGCTCCTGACTTACTCCACGAAGAGGCCTGGAATTATGGCCTGAATACCACGCACAACTTTACCCTCGCAGGCCGAAAAGCAAGCCTGAACATAGACCTGTACCGCACAGACTTTGTCCGTCAGATTGTGGTAGATGTAGATGCCTCGCCTACCTCGGTGTCTTTTTACTATGCGCCTGGGCGAGCCTTCACCAATAGCTTCCTAGCTATGCTCCAGTACACGCCCCTCAATGGTGTGGACGTGCGCCTCGCCTATAAATGGACCGACAGCCGCACCACCTTTAGCAATGGCCTAATGCGTCTGCAGCCCTTACTGGCCCAACACCGAGGATTGATTACCGCGGACTACACCACTCCCAATAAGAAGTGGATGTTCAATACGCGGGTTCAGATTATTGGCCCACAGCGGCTTCCAGACAATAGCCAAATTCCGCACGAGCTAGTGCACGACTTTCCGCCCATAACACCCACCTATGCACTGTGGAGCGCACAAATCACGCGCACATGGCGGCGCTTCGAGGTGTACCTCGGCGGCGAGAACCTCACCGGCTTCCGGCAGCACCATGCTATCATCAGCGCCGGCGACCCAAGCAGCCCGTTCTTCAACGGCTCGCAAATATGGGCGCCCATCATGGGCCCAGTAGCCTACGCAGGCATCCGCTTTGCCCCCGACGGGCTGTAAAACCCTCTCGGAGAACGGAGGCGGCGGCGTACCACATACTACAAGGTGCGCCGCCGCTATGTTTTTTTGGGGGGAAAATGGCAGTGGAGCTTCGGTTTAGCTCTTGCGCGCGCAGGCAGCTCCCGGTGCCTTGGCCTGGTCTTCAGCGTGTGCTCGGCCCGCTCTTGGCTTCGGCTAATGACGTAGCGGTGCGTTGGCGTCTATGGCGGAGCTACCCAGGCTGCTGTCGCGCCGTTATTAAGGCCCAAAGCGGGACGCAAACACGCCCGGGGCCAAACCGAAGCTACCACCACCCGCAACACCCACAGCAGCTGCACTGAAGTCGGAGGTCGTTTTCCCAAAAAAAACGGGGGAAGAAAAGGCGGCACTGGCAGAAGCCCGCAGGCCGGCTTTTCACACAGCCTGCTGCTTTTCTAAAAGCCTATCCGCTTTTTGGGTGCGGACAAATCGCGCTGGAGGGCGGCCATCCGAATGGCGGCCACGGCGGCTTCCACGCCCTTGTTGCCGTGCTTTCCGCCGGCGCGGTCGAGGGCTTGCTGCTCGGTGTCGGGAGTGAGCACGCCGAAGATGAAGGCCTTGCCGGTAGCGAGGCTGAGGTTGGTCAGCCCTTGGGCAACGGCTTGGCTGATGTACTCGTTGTGGTTGGTCTCGCCCTTGATGACGCAGCCGAGGCAAATGACGGCGTCTGGGTTTTTCTGGCCGTGCAGCATCCTGGCTCCGGCGGGCAGTTCGAAGGAGCCGGGCACCTGCACGGTGTGGATGTTTTCTGGGCGGGCGCCGTGCCTGAGCAGCGTCTCGTAGCATCCCTCGTAGAGGGCGTGGGTGATGTGCGCGTTCCATTCGGCCACTACGATGCCGAAGGTCATTTCGGCCGCATCGGGCACGGTGGAGGTGTCGTATTGGGACAGGTTTTGCAACGCAGAAGCCATGAGGGGAGATATTTACTGGGTAATGAGCCGCCGGAAGCGATAGGCCACGCCACCAATTTCTTGGGCGGTACCCTCTTCTTTGGCCGGCAGGAGGTGGTAAAGTGTCAGGGTGTCGTTGGTTTCGTTGTATCGGAAGGCAAAGCGCTTCTCGGAGCCAGGCTGGTCGGCTTTGGCCATGATGATAATATCGGCGGGTTCTTTGGTGGTGAAGCAGTCGTTCGTGATGCAAACGCGGTAGGAGTTGTACTCGTCTTCGCCCCACTTCATGATGGCACCTCCGGGGGTGAACAGCAGGGAGTCGCGGCGATTTCCTTTGCCGATGGGCAACATGAGGCCGCTGAACAGGTGGTGGTGGAGAGCCACCATGAAGGCGCCCAGCCCGTCGGGGGCATTGGCTGTGGATTTGATGAAGCGATCCACTCGGGTGTGGCCTTTAGTACCGTCGAAGAGGGTCATGTCTTTTTGGCCTTGCGAGTGGTAAACGAGAAAGACCGACTTGCCTTCAAAGGCATTTTGCAGTTCCAGTGTGTCGCGGTTGTATTTGACGGGCAGTTTCCAGGAGCGGGTGCCGTCGTAGCAGATGACGCTGTCGGGCATATCGGGCAAGAACTCGAAAGCATAGGCGTAGGGTACATGGGCGTTGTCCATGGCTCTCAGGACGGAGCCGTACTGCCCAGAGCGCGCGCAGAAGTCGAGGTCTATCCACTGACCAGCGAGGATGGAGGGGCTGGCTTGCGTGCGGGCAAGGTCTTGCTCGGCTTTGGAGCGGCTATCGTCTTGCTTGCAGGCGCTGAACGTAAGGGTTGCGAAAAGAGCCAAGAAGAAAATCTCTCTCATAGGTAGAAGCATTTTTTAGCGGCGGCAAAGGTAGCGCTTTCCGAAGGGCAGCTATGCAGAGGAGCAAAGGGCAGGGCTGCACACTTGGGAGCTGCGCCCTAACTTTGTGTCCCATTCCCAACCGATAGCAGCGCCATGCGATTTTGGATATGTACCAATCTGTTGCTCGCGGTGATGTGTGGCCTTGCGTGCCAGCCAGAGCCGGAGCCGCCTACGCCATCTGCTGAGGCCTTTTCTGTTGTAGTCAACAATCACCTCAGCGCCGTAGAGACGCAGTGCGCGGTCTTCCTTTCAGACGAGGAGGGTCATGTGCGGGCATTTCAATGGCTGCCGCCACACGACTCAGTTCGCTTGGAAGTACTGGACGCCCAAAGCGGCGAGCCTTTCGACTGCACCGTGCTGCGAATGACGACGGTGGTAGCGCCTGGCTCCGGGGTGCGAGACACCACAGTGCACCTCACTACTTATACCCGCGTGCCGCAAGGAGCTGAGGTTCACGTGCGCGATGAGCTGCTGCTCACGACGGCGCGCTACACTGACCTGAGTTTTCGGCTGCGCGATGTGCTGACGCTCGACTCGATAGTGGTGCCCAACGGCATACCTTTCGAGGTGCCTCAACCCGACAATGGTTTCCAAGGGCAATACCGCATCTTCCACACTGGAGCTTGCTGGCTGCGCCTGAAGGTGAACGGAGAGGCGCAATGGCGCTATTGGCTTTTTGATCAGGTGCAGACACCCACTTGGAGCGCCGAAACTTCGGTGGGCGACCTGCCGGTGTTGCCCGCAGCTGCGAAAAATATCGCCTTGCCTTTTTTCACCTCTTGGACGTATCAGCTGGAGCGCGTGCTCGACTTGTCGGCCCAGCGCTTCTTGCCGCTCGGCCCTACGCTACCGGTGCCCGGCGGCGTCGTGCCTCTTTTCGAGGCCATCGAGGCGTACGAACCGCCGAATGCGGCGGGCCAGGGTTATCGCCTCCAACTATCGGGCTTCGACTTCGGCCCTGGCGGCTACGGCTTCCATTGCGACAGGTTTTTTCAGGTACTGCCTGCCAGTATCGCTGCCCCGACAGTGGATGTATCACCCACCATCTTAGCCGACAATCGCTTGGTGGCCGCCATACCCACTGCCGGTTCGGTTATGATGCGCTTTGTGCGCCGCGGAGCGCCCAACCTGACTTGGGAAGTGCTGACGAGACCCACACCCAACAGGCCTGTCGTATATCGCCTGCCAGATGTACCTGCTGCTCTTGGGCAGATTTTTCCGACTTTAAAGGGCTATGCTTTTGGCGGGCAGGTAGAAGTTCAGGTAGAACACTATGAAGCGCTTAGCTCCTACGAGGAGGTGTTAAGCCGATACTTAAGTGCCGATGATCCGCTGTGGCAGATGAAAGCGGGCTTTACAGCGCGCACGCGCATTTTCTGACCACCCCTGCAAAGGGTGCGATGGGCTGCTGTGGCCTAAGCGGAGACGCAAGGCTACATCTCGGTCATTAGCCGAAGCCAAGAGCGGGCCAGGAGGATGCGCAGGGCTTGACAAAAGACACCAGCAAACTTTTGGGCACAGCGCCGTGGATGGAGCGATGGAGTCGTTTTTTCTCAAATTGCAAAGGGTACACTTTCCAGAGCGAATGATGAATGATGAATGATGAATGATGAATGATGAATGATGAATGATATTTTCCGAAGCGGCCGCAGAGCCTACTATTTTGAAGACAAATTTCAGTGGCGCAGTCGCGTGAAAAGTGAAACCAGCCACTTCCTACCATAGTCGCCTTTCTTACCTCCGTTTTTTGGGGTGAAAAAACGGCTGCCGGCTTCGGAGCGGCTGCTGTGGGCGTAGTAGTTGGGCGCGCGGCTCTTGTTTGGCCCGGGGCGTGTTTTCGTCCCGCTTTCGGGCCTTAATAATGGCGAAACAGCGACCTCTCGCCTCCGCACTTGCAAGCACGGCGACACGGAGAGGCTGCTGCGTCGTTATTAAGACCTCAGGGCGAGACGGGCACATGCTCAGGCCCAAGCCGGAGCTCCGCAGGTGCTGGTGCGCCCAAAAGCCAAGCCAAAGCGCCGGAGCCGTTTTTCCCAAAAAACAGCCTGGTAAGGGAGGCGTAGATAGCGGCGAACGCAGCGCAGGCGGCTTGGGAAACAGCCCTTGCCGAAAAATGTGTACCCTTTCAAACCCTCAAAAAACAAAGGGATGAAAGGGGGCCGAAGCCGGCTTATTTGCTGCACTAGTAGGTGGTGTAGGCGCATGACAGACGGCGCTGGGCGCCTCATTGTTCCTTAGGCCAGCGCTGGACGACGGCACTGCCCAAGCGTTCTCCGCTGACTAAGCCGGCTTCGAGGACGTCGCGCAGCTGATAGCCGGCATAGAAACGGGCCATCGTGGCCTCGCGCGCTGCTTCGCGGAAGGAATTGTACACGCGCTCGCCCGCTTGGAAGGTCAAGCGCTCACCCAGTGTGTGGGTCAGGGCAGCGGCAGCGGCGGCAGACACCAGGCCGTATTCGCGTGCACATGCGTCGGGAGCCGTTTCGGGTACCAAGGGCTGCCAGTTGGAGTCGTGCAGGCGGTTGACGGCCTCGCGCGGGGTGCTGCGGGCATACTGGCGTACTTCGCTAGCGCAGACGCTGTAGGCGTCGGCCATGGCTATGCTTGTCAGCGTCAGTGTGCGCAGGGCGGGGTTGAACGAGAGCGCTTGTTGGATGCAGGCCGCCATGCTCAGCGACATCCAGGCGACTGACAGGGGGCGCGAGCTGACCCAGGCTTCCACTTGTGCCTTGTGCTCCCAGCTGGCGTTGGTGCCGCCGCGCTCGTACACCTCGCGTACAAACATGCGGTAGCGGCTGCCTTCGGTGTAATCTTCAGGGGTGGGGTTGCCCCAACCCAGCGGCTCGCCTGCCGGCAACAGCAACAGGCGCCCCGAAGCACCCGACTGCGCAAAGCGCGCTATCACCTGGGCAATGTCCTGGGCGGCCTTGCGCGAGTGGGCTATCTGGGACGGTGGTAGCCCCCGCTCCGAAAAGAGGGCCGCCAGATTGTCTTGGTGCTCTTGCAACATATGGCCGGCCGAAGTGAGGGCCTTGCCCACTTCGAGAGCGGCTAAAAGAGCAGCCAAGGGGTAGAAAACGGAGTCCTTCGGAGCAAAACTTAAGGCAGGCGGCATGTCGCTAATAGCACCGCGCAGCGAGGGCACTCGCGTCGTATATCGGGCGGTCGTTTCGTAAGCGGCTATAAGAGCATAGGCGTAGCATTGGCTAGTGGCTGCAGGGGAGAGGTTGCTCATACCCGCGGCCAGTGTCAGGCTTTCGAGCACTTCGGGCAGCTGCTCCTCAGCTAAACGACGCAGCGGCGCCCACTGCTCTACTTGTTGCTCTACTGCAGCGCGTGAAGGCGACTCCTTTTCGCGATAGCGGTCTTTTGACTTGCTTTTATTGGACTGTTGGGCAAATGACAAGGCGCTGACCATCAGCAGAGTGAGAAAAAAGACGGTCTTCTTCATGGGAAAAAACTTCGGTGCGGTGCTCATTTTTGGCTGGTGTGTTTTGATGTTGAACAAATGGCTCGCTTCGCTTTTGAGCGGTATGCGAACGACAGCTGCCAAAGTGGTATTGCTCCCAGCGGGCAGGACTGAATGCCTAAAGTAGCGCATGGCAAGCGCGTGAGGGCAACCCTGTTGTGCGCGGCGTTATCCAGTGTGGGCGCAATGCCTACTTTTGCCCGGTCAATCCTTGTCTTCTCATTTTCTTCAAAAAAAATCAACCTCCACACAATCCATGTCTAAAGTACTCATCATTGGCGCTGGTGGTGTCGGCCGCGTTGTGGCGCACAAATGCGCCCAGCATCGCGATGTTTTTGGCGACATCATGCTGGCCAGCCGAACCAAGAAAAAATGCGATGCCATTGCCGATGCCGTCTATCGGAAATACGGCGGCCGAAAAATCAAGACAGCGCGGCTCGATGCCGACTATCCGGAGCAGACCATTGCCCTCATCCAGAAATTCAAGCCGGATTTGGTCATCAACGTCGCCCTACCCTATCAGGACTTGCCCATCATGGACGCTTGTCTGGAAACGGGGGTTCATTACTTGGACACGGCCAACTACGAACCTAAGGACGTGGCCAAATTTGAGTACTCCTGGCAGTGGGCTTATCGGGAGCGTTACGAGAAGAAGGGTCTCATGGCCCTGTTAGGCTGCGGCTTCGACCCCGGCGTAACGGGCGTTTTCACTGCTTATGCTGCGAAGCACTATTTCGACGAGATACACTACTTAGACATTGTGGACGCTAATGCGGGCAGCCACGGCAAGGCTTTTGCCACCAACTTTAACCCGGAAATCAACATCCGAGAGGTAACGCAGCGCGGCAAATACTGGGAAAACGGCCAATGGGTCGAGACAGACCCTCATGCCATTTGGAAAGACATCAATTACCCTGACATCGGCCCGCGCCGTTCGTACCTAATTTATCACGAAGAGCTGGAGAGCCTGGTCAAGAACTTCCCCACGCTCAAGCGCGCGCGCTTCTGGATGACCTTCAGCGAGGAATACTTAACCCATCTGCGCGTCATCCAAAACATCGGCATGGCCAGCATCCAGCCCATTCGCTACAAGGGCGTGGACATTGTGCCGCTGCAATTTTTGAAGGCTGTGTTGCCCGCCCCCGAAAGCTTGGGTGAAAACTACACGGGCTACACTAGCATTGGCTGCCGCATTCGGGGCATTAAAGATGGGCGAGAGCGCACCTATTATGTTTGGAATAACTGCTCGCACCAGGCGGCCTATGAAGAAACCGGGACGCAAGCCGTGAGTTACACCACCGGCGTGCCGGCCATGATCGGGGCACGCCTTATGCTGCAGGGCATCTGGAGTGGCAAGGGCGTTTTCAATGTGGAGGAATTCGACCCTGACCCATTCATGGAACGTCTCAATCTGGATGGCTTACCCTGGCATGAGCAATTCGATATTGACTTGGAAATGGACTGAGGCACCATGCGTATTTTGCTGGTAGAGGATGAGCCGTCCCTTCGCGAAGCCCTCCAGATCAACTTGGAACTGGAAGGTTACGAAGTGATCAGCACGGCTAACGGTCGCAAGGCGCTGGATCTGTTTGAGGGCCAGCACTTTGACCTATTGCTGCTGGATGTCATGCTGCCGGAGTTGGATGGCTTCAGCATTGCCGAGCAGGTGCGCCTGAGCAATGCCGAAGTGCCCATTCTCATGCTGACGGCCAAAGACCTGCCCCAAGACCGCGTCATGGGCCTCAAGCGCGGCGCTGATGACTACTTGACCAAGCCCTTCCACTTAGAGGAGCTGCTGTTGCGCATTGCTAATTTGCTTCGACGTAGTCAGCGCGCCCGCGGAGAGGTGCCCGAAGTTTATGTATTCGGCGGTAACACAGTCAACTTTGCCACCCATGAGGCCACCACTTGGCGCGGCGAGGCACTGACCCTGACGAAGAAAGAGGCCATGCTGCTCAAGCTCTTTGTCGAGCGCAAGGGCGAGATTGTCAGCCGACAGCAAATCTTGCAGAGTGTGTGGGGCTACGACGTGTTCCCTAGCACGCGCACCATTGACAACTTTGTGGCAGCTTTTCGCAAGTACTTTGAGCGCAACCCCAAGGAGCCGCAGTTCTTCCATTCGGTGCGCGGCATCGGGTATCGCTTTACGGATTAGGCTTTTCGGCATTGGCGTCGAGGCGTTCCTCTACCTCGCGCAGGCGCTCTCGGCAGAATTGGATAAGCCAACGCGCCCGCTCAATGTAGGCGGCCAAGTCGTCAATGCGCACGTTCTCTTGCTGGAGGGCGGAGAGGATCTGTTGCAGTTCGGCATATGCTTCCTCGTAGGTGCGCGGAGCAGAGTGGGTATCTTTCATTTTTTTTCAAACCATACAGGCTCGCGGTTGTCTGGCGAGCCGTTGTAATTGATAAATATCTCTTCGCCGGAGTCTATGTCGCGCAGGGCATAGAACTCAATGGTCTGGCGTTCAAAATCCATCCCATAGTCCGCATTGGGTTCGTAGGAGTGGTTGTAGAGAGAGCCATAGCCTAAAGCGAAAGCGTACCATTCGCCGTCGTTACCCCAGTCGAAGTAGTAGTCGTTCAAAATAGTTTGCTGTACGGCAAGCAGCTGGCGTTTAGGGAAAAGCAGCACTGGGCAAATTTCAATAATAGACCCTTCGGCTAGCGGCGCTGCGGCAAACACTCCTAAGCCGTGCACTTCGGAGGGGGCGACGAAAATAGGAGCGCTCGACAGGAACATGGCTTGCAATACTGGTTGGGTTTCAGGGATGAATGAAGAATGAAGAATGAAGAATGATGAATGATGAATGATGAATGACAGGAACATGGCTTGTAACACCGGTTGGGCTTCAGGATGGCCAAGGAAAGCCCTCGAGTTAGTTGGGCATATGACGTAACTTCTCTGGTTTAAGCACGTGAATGACGCCCTCGCGGATGTCAATCAGCCCCTCGCCTTTAAAATCGGTGAGTGTGCGAATGAGAGTCTCCTTAGCTGTACCTGCCATAGCAGCCAAGTCTTCGCGCAGCATATTGATTTCGCGAAATCCCTGGTCGTAGAGGTTTACCACAGTGGTGGCCACGCGCTTGCGCACTGAGTTGTAAGCTAGGTCAATGAGTTGTTGTTCTTGCTCTGTAAGATGGCCGGCCAAGAGTTTGATAAAGCGGGCGTTCACGTCGCGATGCCCATAAACTAAGGCGAAAAAGTCCTCTTTAGGGATCATGCGCACGGCCGTCTCTTCCAGCGCCGCGGCACCCTCTTGGTATTTATCCTCTCGCAACAGTGGTAGATAGCCCAGAAACTCGCCAGCTCCGGCAATTCGGAGAATGAACTCGCGCCCTTCATCGTTGGTCTTAAATAGTTTAACACTCCCTTTCTCGATGTAGAAGAGCCAACGCGGGATGTCGCCTTCCTGAAATAGTAGATCTTTTTTGTGGTAATAGCGCACCTCGCGGTTTTCGGACAGGCGCTGAATGGCCTCCATGGCGCGCGCTTCGTTAATGAAATGTTCCAAACCCCCACCGCCTTGCCGGTTGGCGGCCTCGCGCAAGCGCTCGTGTTTTTTCAGCCGCGCTTCAATGGTTTGCAGTAGCGCGGTGTCGTCGAAAGGCTTCACAATGTAGTCATCTGCCCCTAAGGACATGCCTTTGCGAAAGTCGTTTTTCTCCGCTAAGGCCGTCAGGAAGATGAAAGGAATATCCGCCGTAACGGCGTTGCGGCTCAGAATGTGCAGCACTCCGTAACCATCCAGCTCTGGCATCATAATATCGCATAGAATGAGGTCGGGCTTTTCCGCAATAGCCTTTTCAACGCCCTTCTTGCCGTCTTCTGCACTAATGGTTTCGTAGCCGCTCAGGCTCAGGATTTCACAAAGATTTTCTCGGACGTCGGGCTGATCTTCGATGACGAGTATTTTTTTCTTCATGGCAGCTGCTCTTTTGGGCGATAAAAGTACAGCGACTGTTCAAACTCCGCCCTGCAACGGCCAAAGAGACATTGATGTAAATCACTAAACCTTTTGTTAGTCATCATCCAGCGCTCTTTTGGCTCCTGAGCACTTTTGTACATCCATTCAAAAAGAGCAGTTCGCAGCTGTTCTCTTCTAAAGCGCTAACATTATGAACGTTTTTGCACCAGTCTCGAGAATCATGGTAACTGACCTGGTTACCGTCAACCCAGAAACACCCCTGAGTGAGGTAAAGAAAATTTTCGACGCACATCCTTTCCATCACCTGCCAGTGGTCAGCTTTCGTAAAATTGTGGGCATTATTTCGCGCACAGACTTCGACCGCTTCGTCGGCGGCATGAAGAGGGCCAACGACAAGGAAGAAGTACTGGAGGATACCCGTGCAGAAGAAATCATGACCAAAGGATTAGGCAAACTAGAACCCGACGACCGTATCAATGTGGCCCTGGAAATCTTTAGTAAGAACTGGTTCCATGCACTGCCAGTGGTGCAAAACGATGAGCTAGTGGGCCTCGTAACGACACAAGACATCATCCGCGCCCTGCTCAATGAAAAACCCAAGGAGCCACACATGGTTTACGAAGACCTGTAAAGATGAGAGATTGCTACAGGGTAAAGCATTGATAAGGGCAAATACAAAGAAACTGAATTTTCAACGGATTTTTTGAAGAGATAAAAGCAAAAGCACCATGGCTACCATCCAAATCATAGGTACAGGAGATACTCGGATGCAGCGCCTGCGAGAACAATTATCGCAAGCACTCGCAGAGTCAGCATTAAGCGGAGAGGTGGAGGAAGTTTCAGAAATCAATCGAGTACTAGCTAGCGGCGTGATTCGCACCCCCGCTTTGGTGGTGGATGGACATATTTTGTTGGAAGGTAGCGTGCCCTCTGTGGAAGAAATCAAGGCATTGCTCAACGACAGACAAGTATTGGGCAGCAAGCTTTACCGGATGAAGAGGATACTGGTAGGCACAGACCTCAGCCCGGCTGCTGAGAATGCCTTAGTATTTGCCTGCCATCTGGCGCGCCTGTTCGGAGCTAACATAGAAGTGGTCTATGTCATGGATAGCATCTTTGAAGGCGCCAAGGCCTCGCCGTCGAGTTTTCTGTCCACTTATCGCAAGACAATGAAAGAAGAACTGGATGCCTTCATTCGACGCATAGCTCAAAATAGCGCTGTAGAATGTGTGCCCGATGGTGAGCTGGCCAATGAGGAACAAGCGCCAGGCGCCCCGGTGCCGCGTATGCGGGCGCGCATTGCCTTTGGCTTCCCGGAAGAAGCCCTTCGCAACCTGTCGGAACGCGCAGACTTGCTCGTCTTAGGCACAACGGGCAGAGGCGGACTGGTGCGCAAAATTTTTGGCTCGGTAAGTATCGAAGTCTCCAAGACAGCACATGCCCCAGTATTACTCATTCCGCCGCAGGCCATGTACACAGGCTTTCGCCAAATGCTGTATGCCACCGACTTTGAGTCTGCCAGTGCGGAAGCCATCTCTGAAACCATCGCTTTTGCTCGGCGACTGGGCGGGCAGGTGCATTTCGTCCACGTCAGCCCACCAGGAGAAACGGGCACGGAAGCCCTGGAGACGCGCCTTCGCCAAATCAATGCAGAAGTAGCCGGCCATACCCATCCCTTCATTTTTAGCCGCGTAACCGGCGAGGATGTGATAGAAGCCCTGCATGAGTATGCTTTCGACCACCGCATTGACCTATTTGTTTTCGTAACCCAGAAACGCTCGTTTTGGGCCGAGCTCTTGCACCGCAGCATCACGCGTGAAATGCTGCTGCACACCAGCACGCCAGTGTTGGTTATCCATGGCGGACAAGATTAGGGCTGCTAGTAAACAACAGACAGCCAACCTTCAGCGTCGGAAGGCTGTTTTACAGCCGCTATGGACAAACCCAAGGGCGAAAGAGACTGCCCGCCACCGCTTCCCCTTATCGAAGGGCGCGATTTTTACTGGGAAAACGGGCTAATGGTACTTACAGAAGCTTACCTATTGCGCCGCGGAAAGTGCTGCGGGAGTGGCTGCCGTCATTGCCCTTACCGAAAACGCAAGGCCTCGCCCACAGAGCGCAGCCAATAGCCATGTGCTCAGGTGCCTTTCAGCGGAAAAAACCAAACTGCACCGCAAATGTCATGCGAGCTGTAGTAATGAGTCCTGGGCCATCGGTGTAGATCTCAGGATCTTCGCTAATAACCACGCTAGGCCGCGCCATAAGCCGAAAGAAATCCCGTGCCAGCAGGTTGAAACCCACGCCCACCTCATAGCTGCGCGTACGCAACAGAAAAAGCTGATCGCGCCGCACCTGCTGAAGTGGCGCCTGGCGCAGCTCCGCACCTTCAAAGACAATCCGCTCTGGTGGTGTGTTGCTGAAAAAATCAAAGGTCGCACCCACATGCACAAAAACGCAGTGGCAGCGGTGCAGGCGGTACTGTAATCGCACAGGCACCGTCCAATATGCCGGACGAAAAGACCGAAGCGTAGAAACATAATATGGCACTGGCCGCCCCTCTTCCATTCGCTGCACAATCTCGCCCGTCCACGTGTAGTATTCGTAGGGCCGATAAATCTCTCGCCCTATGCCAGCTCCTACCCACAGCCGCCCAAGGGATATATCCGTAACGACGGCGGGAATAAGCCCGGGAATAGTACCCGCCTGATATTGAGCAAAGTCAAAGCTGGCCTCTAACCCAATGGCCCACTTGCCGAAATCTTTTTGCCCATGAAGACGCCCCGAAAAGACCCAATAAGAGGCCAAAAAACAGATGAAAAAGAACCAGAAGCGCATGAGGAGTGCCTTTTAAAATGGTGAGTCTCACCTTTTTGAATAACGCCCACAGCACAGATGCCAGCGTATCCCGTTTAAATAGCGGTGGAAACAGCCCAAAAGTAACACCTTGCATGTTTTTTGTAATAGTTTGGCGTTCTAACAATTACCTTTGTACATCCTGTTAAGGCGGCTCCTCATGGCTACGAACAAAGGAAAACTCCCTTGTATAGGCGACATTGCCCCGGCTTTTGTAGCAAAAACGCAAAAAGGCGCGGTGCGCTTTCCCGAAGACTTTCGCGGTAGTTGGTGCGTCTTTTTCTGTCACCCGGCCAACTACACTTCGGGATGGCGCATGTATTCTGATTACCTGATGCAAAAGGAACGCTGGCTGCAAGAACGCAATACACGTTTGCTCGTGCTGTCAAACCAAACCGTGTGCGGCGAATTATGGAGCGACGTGGTGAGCCGATACTTTAGCCTGTGCCTAAAGGCGCCTATTATCGAGGATACGGATAATCTTATCGCTGACCTATATGGCATGTCGCCGAGCAAACGAATTGCACCGCCAGCACATCGGCTGCTGTATATTATTGACCCAGAAAGCACTATCCGCCACATCGTCTATCGGCCCATGTTGTCTATCAAGGAGTCCTTGACCCAAATTGCCGAAACGCTCCAGCGCCTCCAAGATAGCGACAGCACCCAAGAAGCATCACCCGCTATGCCTCTGTGCAACATGGTCTCTTTGACTGAGGAGCGCCTGGCTGAAAGCGCTGCAGACCGGAAAGGCTACCCTCCTCACTGGCACAACAAAAAGATTAACCTTAATTAAAACCCCGTTGCCCTTTAAGGAAGCAGGCAAAAGAAAGAGGCCCTTCTTTCGGTCGGAAAGAAGGGCCTCGCTTGTTGGCCCACAAGGATTCGAACCCTGACAAACAGAACCAAAATCTGCTGTGCTACCGTTACACCATGGGCCAGAAAGAGGCATAAGCCCTAAAAGCGGCGGCAAAGGTAAGGGCGCGTCTAAAAATCGCGCAAGCATTCCCTCCCTATTTTTTTCCGCTACTCGATACCAGTACTGTGTGCGATAAAAAGGCCCCAAGTACCCCCTTAAAACCAGCACGTTAGGGTCGCCCTCCTTGAGCCAGAACTTGCAGGTGTACCACTTGCCTTTCTCCGGGTCCAAAATGCGCCCTGCTTGCCAATAGCCTTCCTTGCGCTGCATGTTTTCGAGGATGACCATGCCGAGCAGTGGCTTGTTCTTGCGCTCGTCAGGGCATTTTTCACACTTCTTATCAGGCGGAGACTTGAGCAGGCGGGCTATCTTGCCAAACAGCTGGCCCTTTTCTTCGTAAATCTCGACATAACCTTTAGCCTCATTAGTTTCATCATCAATGGTTTTCCAAACGCCAATGGGCGACTGCCCCTGAGCTACTACGGCAAAAGTGGCGAATAACGCAAAAAACAAGAGTCTGAACATGATAGTATCGTTTTTAGGTAAACAAATGCGATCTTTGGGCAGAAGGTTATCTTTTTTTGTGAGAAGAGCCATCTCCAAATACACTCTGGAGATGGCTCTTCGCCACGCGCCATCGCCCATTCTATTTATTGGGCGCCTTTCTTCTGGGCGGCGCGAATTTTAGCGGGCTTTGGGCGGCTTTTGCCATAGGAGCCGCGCCAGATCTTACCGCGTTTGGTCTTTACATCTCCTTTACCCATATGTTGCGTGTTGCAGAGTAGAATGAATAGGGCAGCAAAGGTAGGTCAAGTTCAGTTTTTACCAAAAGCAAAGCGGCCACCTACGCCGAACTGTAGCAGCCCAATGGAGTTGTCAACACCGCCCAGGCGGTAATAGCCGAGGTCCAAGCCAAACTTGTTGCGCTTGCCGAAGAGAAGACCTGTGTTGCCGCCAAAGTAAGACAAGCCATTCTCTACCCCAGCAAAAGTGGAAAACTGTCGAATGTAGCGCGGTGTAATGTACCAGCTAAAAGACTCGGATGGGTGCACAGACATATAAACCGGTATCTGTACGTTGAGCAGCCCCAATACCAGGCCAAAACTGCCCACTTCGGCGCCCAAGGCCATCGCAAAGGAAGACTCTCGGTCGCCTACCACCTGAAACTTGGCCCCTATGCCCACATTCAGGTTGGTATTGAGGCGCAGCGTAACATCCACCTTTTCGGCTACGCCATAGCGCCCGCCAAATTCCAAACTGGGAAAAGTCAGGGTCGGTACATTCACTACGGTGGTGTCATCCTCCCAGTCATTGAAGTTTGGGCTGGTAGAGAGGTTGAACGAGCCGTAAAACTCGCCGTTGTCCTTACCTACCGTATGGCCATCCTGAAAGCCCGTAAGGGAAGCACAACTGGGAAGAACCAGCGCGATGATGGTTCCGAACAGGAGCAGGAACAGAAGTTGCTTCATCATAAGTGTCTGTTTTAGAGTGTTAGAAGTGTAAGTAAAGCGCCGGTATTGCAGCAACCGGTTGAGCAAAGGTAGCTGCAGGGCAGTGTTAAAACCTCATTAAATTTCATCAAGACTCTATTAAACCTACACTTCCTCAAGGGCCTCTACTATTGCCCGGCAGGCCAACTGAATTTCTTCTGCGGTAATAATCAGCGGTGGAGCAATGCGAAGCGAGCGGTCATTAAAAAGAAACCAGTCTGTGATGACACCGCGCTTGAGGCAGGCGGCAATGACCCGTTGCACGAGGGCAGCGTCGTCCAAGTCCACCGCCAGCCAAAGCCCTGCGCTGCGCACCTCGCGGATGCGCGGATGTACGAGCCACTGCCGGAACAGCTGCTCTTTGGCAGGCACCTGCGCCATGAGGGAGCTCTCGAGCAGTTCCTGAAGGGTGGCCAATGCCGCCGCTGCACACACCGGATGCCCTCCAAAAGTAGTGATGTGCCCCAGCGGTGGGTCATGGGCCAGCACCTGCATAATATGGCGCGGCGCTACGAAGGCACCTATCGGCATACCACCGCCAAAACCCTTGGCCAGCAGCAGCACGTCAGGGCGGATGCCGTAGTGCATGAAGGCAAACAACGCCCCTGTGCGCCCGTAGCCAGCCTGAATTTCATCCAGCACCAACAGCGCACCGGTATCATCGCAGCGTTGGCGCAAGGCCTGCAGCCACTGCGCATCGGGCAGGGTAAGGCCCGACTCGGCCTGCACGGTTTCCACTATAACCGCTGCCGTCCGCCGGGTGATGGCATCCAGACACGTGAAGCAATTGTAGGAAATGTGCCGAATGCCGGGCAAGAGCGGATGATATGGCAGGGTGAAGTCCGTCGGCCACATCAGGCTCGCGGCGCCTTGTGTACTACCGTGGTATGCCCACCGACAAGCGACTATTTCGGGCCGGCCCGTATATCGCTTAGCCAGCTTCATGGCGCCCTCTGTCGCTTCTGTACCCGAATTCACAAAGTAAACAGCGTCTAACCCTGGCAACTGCTGGGCTAATAGCGCCGCCAACTGCACTTGGGGCGCCAACACATACTCTCCGTACACCATCGTGTGCCAATAGCGGGCTAGCTGATCCCGAACAGCGGCCTCCACGCGTGGATGCCGATGCCCCAGACTACTGACACCAATGCCGGCAATCAGATCCACGTAGCGGCGTCCGTCAGTATCGTACAGGTACACGCCCTCTGCGCGCTCCATCTCCAAGCCCAAAGGTGCAGACGAAGTTTGGGCCACATGACGCAGGAAAAGCTGTCTTTGCGTGAGCATGTGAAAAAAGAAATGCCAAACAGGATGGTCAATTTGCTATTGATGCCGCTATCTCATTGTTGGTCTTTCAGATTGGTTTCTTCTATGATAAATAAAGGCCTTTTTCTTACATCATTCCCAATGCGGCTTATGTATTCTCCAATAATCCCTATGCAGAGCAACTGAACTCCTCCGATGAACATGGTGCTTAGCATCAGCGACGTCCAGCCAGTAACTACCCTATTCAAAATAAACTTGGAGTACAAAGCATAGAGTATTATTATGAAAGCAACGAATGAAAATACAAATCCAAGAAAGGTAGCTAGCTTCAGTGGCAGGTTAGAAAAAGAGGTGACTCCATCAAGGGCAAAACGCAACATCTTGGAATAACTAAATTTTGTTTTACCAGAATGACGAGACTTTCTCTTGTATGATACAAAAGTCTGTCGGAATCCAATCCAGGCAATTTGTCCTCGGAGAAAAAGGTTTTTCTCTTCCATCTTTTTCAATTCTTCTGCTACCTGACGGGAAATGATCCTGAAATCTCCAGTATCAACGGGTATATCAAGAGGTGTTATCCACTTCAATAACCTGTAGAAAATCTTCGCTGTCAACTTTTTTGATAAGTTCTCACCCTCCCTCTCTATCCGTTTTGCATATACCACATGAAAGCCCTCTTTGTATTTCTCATACAGTTTGGGTATCAGCTCGGGAGGATCTTGCAAATCACCGTCAATAATTACAATGCAGTTGCCAGAAGCATAGGTTATTCCTGCAATAATCGCATTCTGATGGCCAAAGTTCCTGCTGAAAGTAATGTATTTGACATGCTCATCTTGACTGGCATAGTGCTTTATCAAGGGAAGCGTATTGTCATTGCTTCCATCATCTACAAAAATAAATTCATATCTTTCCGAAATACCCCCTACCGCTTGTTTTAATCTAACATATAGTTCAGAGATGCAAGACTCTTCATTGTATACAGGAATTACAACACTAATCTCAGTTATTGCCTTTTTTTTCATAGATAAGATATTTTTTGACATTTTCTATCCCACCGACCACCTGGTGAGAATAGTTTTCCTCGATAAACTGTTGGATATTGTGCTGTGAAGCAATAATTTTTTCTCCAGGCTGCAAATTATTCCAATCTTTGCGAACTATGTTTTTGCCCGCATTATTTAGCATGTTTATGTAGAAGTTGATTTGCGGACTGTAACCCTCATAGCATACTCCAAAAGCATCAATATTATGCTCTGACTTTGTAGCACTCTGTAAGAAATAGCTAATAGTATATAAATTTCTATCCCATTCATATTCCTGTGGAAAATACACCTTGTCAATTATTTTCTGATATGGATGTAAAAAGACTATGAAAATAAAAACAAATGGAACAACGTTATATCTAAACAAATCTTTAACATCTGACATGTTTATCAATAGTTTAAAAACCGTATGGATGAAGATGGCCACAATCAGTGCAAGAAATGGATACATGGGAGCAGAGTACCACTCTAACTTGGTTTTTGCAGATGAAATGATCAGCCAATAAGTAACAACAAGTAAACTACTGAATAGACACAATTTTCTCACTTTTTCTTCTTTTACGAAGAAACCTATAGCAACACCACATGGTACTAACCAGTACCAATCAGCGTAATGGTGCTTTACAAGCATATCAAAATAGAACAAGAAACTTCCCTTATGCTCTTCTATTATTGTTAAATACCTGCCTCCTATTTCATTTTCCCAAACAGCTCTAATATAGCCCGGATTATAGTATTCCCTCAAAAGGTAATAGGTCGAAATAGTAAAAAAGGATAAAAACATATCAATAAAAAACCACTTTGTCCTCAAGATATGCATTTGTTTCGAAAAGATCAAATAAAAAAGCAAAGAAGGTACAAACAATAGAGCCTGTATACTCTTAGTCAATACTGCCAGAGTTAATGACAGAAAAAAAAGATGAAGGAATGCTATCCTCCTGGTTTCTGTATATGCAAAGAATAGAATAGAGTAAGCTGTAGTAAATAAAATAAGCATAGAGTCATAGTCTCCTGTTCTCGTAACATGATTATCAATATAACCATAAGAGGTAACAAGAACTAGAGTGGCTATCATCCCAAACCAGAAGTCCTTCAAATATCTAATAGAGAAAGATAAGATGAGTGATACAGTAAGAAATGCAGCAATAGCACTTGGTAATCTTATTGAAAGTTCTCTGAGTCCAAGTATCTTTATACATAATACCTGAAGCCATATCAATAGAGGCGGCTTGGTATTCCACATATCAGGCGCCCCATCAAAGTAGGTAACCAGAAAATTTCCATTTTGGCTCATTTCCCATGCATTGGCGGCGAGTCGAGACTCATCCCATAAACGAATGGGAAGCCTTTCCAAATGCAGAAATATAGGGAAGTAAATTAACACCAAGAAAAGTAATAATCGAAGAGGTGTTTTTATGCTCATAGGCTTTATTGCATGAATCCTAAGTTCTCTAGCTTTAGGTTCCTAATCAATAACATGGAGGCCACCTGAGATGAACGGCTTTTGATTTTGAATAAGTTAGGTGAAAAATAAGCCGGCAAGCGTGTACATTTAAACTTTAAAACCAAAACAAACTCACTGGCTCGTGGCAAAGGTAGATGCTTTGACGAAAGTGCAAAAGCCCAAAAACCGCTATGAAGTAACGAACTAGTGGGAACAAACGCTGCACTAAAGCAGCGCGGAAGCCTGACGCTGTGGCTTGATGAGCACGTGGCCTAAAGTTGGTACTATCACAGCCCTGCCAAACGAGGAGGCCAAATGCTTTATTCGTCGGTTGAAAAGGGTACACACTTTCTGGAGAAAAATCTGGAGTGAGTTCTTCGAAATGTCAAAAAAGAAAAATAGAGTTGTTCTGAAATAAGACATTTTTTAAATATAGGCATAGTTTTGGCCTAATTCATTTGAGATTATGCCCTTTTTCTCGTTCTTTGATA